>SDBT01004556.1_pt1 | contig 23502 bp, 22 predicted proteins | sample 2277101 | NCBI WGS metagenome assembly SDBT01 (sample SAMN10404973, study PRJNA504765) | marine sediment metagenome | isolation source: marine sediment core GS10_PC15, 103 cmbsf | place: Arctic Ocean: Southern Knipovich Ridge | collected 2010 | reverse complement strand
GAGTGCAAGTAATAAAGATATTTATTTTATCACTCAAAATTAATAGATTTTAAAGATACAAAAGTGCATTTAATGAAAATGCACTTTTTTTTTATCCTAAATATGGAGGCAGGGAATTGCAGAATACATTATATTCATTAATCGAATTACAGGAAATTGATTTAAAGTTAGACAAGGTCAAGGAAGAACGCGGAGACCTTCCTGCTATCGTTGAGAGCCTGAAAGATCGTCTGAGTAGTAACAAAAATATGTTAGACGAACAGCAATCCAGGATCAGGCAACTAAAAGTTGAAACCAATACAATGGAAACAGAGTTAGAATCTTTTAAGGTAATACTGAAAAAGTATGAGGATCAACTGTATCAGGTTAAAACAAATAGGGAATATGATGCCATTTCCAATGAAACTGAAAATGTGAAGAATAAAATAAGCGAGTATGAAGATAAGATATTAGATAACTCTGAGACGGTTGAAAACCTCATAAAATCTAACGAAACACTGGAATCAGATATAGCGAAATTAGGAAATGAATTTGAGGATAATAATACTTTACTTCAGGAAAAAATCACCGCTTCCTCAGAAGAGGAAAATATCCTGAATCATGAACGGGATATTGTCGAGAAGAAACTTACGTCGCAACAAATCAATTCATATAGGCGTATCCGAAATGCTAAGAGAGGTATGGCTGTAGCATCTTGCAACGGAGGCGTTTGCAGCGGCTGTTTCTCATTTATACCACCCCAGAAAGTTGTTGAAATAAGGAGTATGAAACAGCTTTACCAGTGCGAGTCCTGTGGGCGGATCCTGGTGTGGGATCAAAATATAGAAGAATAATTAAAAATAGATAGATCCGGAGAAAATCAGGTAATCGCCCTGAGCAAGGGAGGAAAGTCCGAACATCAAAGGGAAGACATTCTGAGAAATTCAGAATCTCCGATTAAATATCGGGGAAGGAAAGTGTCACAGAAAAAATACCGCCCGCCCGCCGGCGGGTAAGGGTGAAATGGTGGGGTAAGAGCCCACCGCTTTGTTCGAGTGAGAATACCTCGAAAGGAGGTACCTAATTTATAGGCAAAGGCATGATAAACCCTGTCTGATGCAAGATCAAATATAGGAGAAATCCCTAAAGGGATATGAGGCTCCCGACTCATTTGTTTTCCATCCGGAAAACTTGAACTCCAGGGTAGATCGCTTAACCATTCATTGAGATGGTTAGATAAATGATTACCGGTCCCCCTCTGAGGGACTACAGAATTCGGCTTACAGATTTTCTCCGGATCCAATCTTTGACAGATTGGAGTACCGATGTTTTTTCAATGGGTCTTAAAAAAACCCGCTCCACCGGAAGCGATATCAAAACTTCAAGAAGAGATTGATGTCAACCTGGTAGTTGCTCAGCTATTAATAGACCGCAATCTTAACTCACCTGAGAAAATACAGGCATTTTTTAATCCAAGCCTTAAACAACTTCATGATCCCTATCTGATGGAGGATATGGACAAAGCAGTTAAGCGGATAACGACCGCCTTACGTGATGGGGAAAATATTCTCATCTATGGCGATTATGATGTTGATGGAACTACAGGGGTATCTCTTCTTTATGAAGCGATATTTACATTAGGAGGAAAGGTCTCATTTTACATTCCCAACCGTATAACTGATGGTTATGGCTTATCTATGGAAGGGATTCACATCGCCGAATCGCGAAAAATTGGTCTGATTATTACCGTGGATTGTGGGATTACAGCTGTCGAAGAAGTGGATTACGCCAGGTCGAGAGGTATTGATGTTGTAATTTGTGACCATCATGAACCTGCTGAAAATATTCCAAATGGTTATGCCGTTTTGGACCCTAAAATTAAAGGCTGTGCCTATCCCTTTAAGGAGTTAGCTGGTGTTGGAGTCGCATTTAAACTATTACAGGCATTATATAAATCATTAGGATACGGGATCTCTGATTTGGATAAATTTCTCGATATTGTTGCCATCGGTACTGCCGCAGATATTGTACCAATGCTTGATGAAAATCGTGTTCTGGTTAAATACGGCCTGGAAAGAATCAATAGTGATCCCAGAAATGGATTATTTGCATTGTTGGAAAGTTCTTCTCTGCTTGGCAGAATCCTCGATGTTTCATTGATCGTCTTTGTTCTTGCTCCACGAATTAATGCTGTAGGACGAATGTCATCAGCAAAAAAGGCGGTACATCTTCTGACTTCATCCAGTTTACAGCAATCAAGAAATATCGCGCGGGTCCTAGAGTCGGAAAATAAAATGCGCAGAGGCATTGACGAAAAAACCTGCCAGGAGGCTATTGAAATCGCTAAAGAACAGATCAGTACCGGGGCAAAAATATTGGTTTTGGCAAAGGAAGGCTGGCATCCTGGTGTTATCGGCATTGTCGCTTCGCGGATAATGGAAAAATTCAATCGCCCAACGATACTTATTTCATTAAAAGAGGGGATTGGGAAGGGATCTGCCCGTTCTACAACTAATTTTAATATGTATAGTGCTCTGAAAAGTATGGAGCATGTTTTAGATAGTTTTGGTGGGCATAAATTTGCTGCTGGTTTAACTGTTCAGGAAAATAATATCGACTATTTGCGGGAAGAAATGCAGAAAATTACCGAGGTATTAATCTCCAAAGAAGATCTTGTACCTTCCCTCGATATACAGGCAGAAATATCTCTGAAAGAATTTGATGCATCCCTCCTAAAATGGCTTAAACGGTTTGCTCCATACGGTCCTCAAAATATGTGCCCAATATTTGTGACCCGAAACATCGAAGTGGTTGGAGATATCCAGGTGGTTGGAAGTAAACACCTTAAGTTTAAAGTCAGGGGAGATGGTATCGTGATTGATGCCATTGCCTTCAATTTTGCTGAAATCCGGGATAAAATGAAACCGTCACGGCAGATGGTTGATTTGGCGTATGTGATAGAGGAAAATACCTGGAACGGACGGACGACTATTCAAATGAGAGTTAAAGATATAAATTTGGTATAAGGGATATGGAAACAGAATCTACAGAAAAAAATATTTTTGAAAAGCTCAAAGAGCATCGACTTAAGATGGGTCTGTCTCTTGAAGACGTGGCTGAAAAATCGCGGATCCAGATAAAATTTCTGGAATCGTTGGAGAATGGCGATTTACTGAAAATTCCTGAAGTTTATGACAAACTATTTTTCCGTTCGTATTTAAAGGCAATAGAAATCGATGAAAATGAGTATTTTGAACAGTTTATCGAGTATCGTAGAGCCATCCGTATCGATAAAACAACATCGATCATCGAGGTAAATCCGGCATTAAAGGAATTAAACAAAAAAATATTTAGTCATCGCAATCTGTTTGTAGTCCTGCCTTTCTCATTAATCGTTATTGTTGTTGTTTTGCTTCTAATCAATACGGAAATGGTCGGAACTTCTTCTGACGGCAAGGTTCAGGAAATCAATATCGTTAATATCGTTAATCGGATGGAGGCTCAGGAAAAAGCGAAACAGGACTCCATTAAATTACAGGAAGAACTGTCAACCGGCCTGAACATGAATGTTGGAGCATTGAAAAAAACCTGGTTCCGGATCGTTACAGATAAAACCGATACCTCAGAATACCTGTTGAATCAGAATCAAAAAGTGGATTTAAAGGCAGATAGTACATTTGAGTTTTTGATTGGACGAGCCGATGGCCTGCGTATTTCACTCAATGGTAAGATTTTGGAAATGGCTGGAACGGACAGCTCTGTTGTTCGTTATATGCTGATAGATAGCAGCGGAATTGTGGTTAAGCTGCTTAAATCAAAAAATAGGAGTGCCGGGAATGAGGATGAAGGCGAAAGTACTTAGTCTTTACCCGTACCTGTTGTCAGGTCTGATATTCGCAGGATGCCTGGCATCGCGAAGTACTAATTCAAATAAAGTCTTCCGGACAGGTGTCAATATGCTCTATGGTGATATCTCTCGCCAGGAACTCTTTGAGGAATATCCGAACTGGAAGGAAAGGTACGATGACTATGTCCCTGATGCATTATATATGGACTCTCTTTCACAGAAATATCCCGCAGTAAGTATTGAAATTTTCTTAGGTACCTGGTGTGGGGACAGCAGAAGAGAAGTACCCAGGTTTCTTAGAATTACGGATGCAAGTAATATTGTAGCAGCAGATAGTATTCGAATATGGGCCGTCGATCGGGATAAGCATTTGGAATCTGGTCTGGCCAGAGAGAAAAATATTGAACGGGTTGCAACATTTGTCTTCCTCAAACAGGGTAAAGAAATCGGGCGCATCACTGAACGTCCGGTGGGTGATTCTCTGGAAGAGGATATATTAGAAATAATGCGTAAATTATGATATAATCTGAGGAAAAGATGGGAAAGAAATCAAAACGCAGGAACAATATTACATTAAAACCGGTTGAAAACAAGGAACAAACGTTTCCACCGATAATTGAAGACAAGTTCAAACATATTTTACGTATTATGAGTTGGATCGTGGGCATTTGTTTTACCCTGATTATCATATTACCCAACTTTGACTTTTTTCTGGTAGATGCGATAGTTAAATTCGTATTTTATCTTGGCGTTCTCAACCTTCTTTTATTTGCCGTTTTAGAGATGTTTGGTAATTCTATTAAACAATACATGAGTAAAAATCTCACTCAACCTGAATAATTCAGATTAGTTCTTTTTCATTTTTAGTTGCCTATGTAACGACGCGATTAATCGCGTCGTTACATAGGCATGTTGTTTAAATTGCTGTTAAATTAACTTTAACCTTACAAGCGCGAATCATAAATATAAGTGGTTAAATTTATTTGAATCGATTAATCAGGGCCAAGTATTTGTAAAATTAGAGAGTTAGAGCAAAAAATGTTTGAGAATTATAATAATTCTCCTTATATTGTTGTTTAACTTAAACATAGGGGAGATTTTTGATAGAGTTTGGACAGAAGCGACTGGATTCAATATTCACCCGATTCCCTGATAAACGCATTATGGTAGTCGGTGATTTAATGATCGATGAGTATCTTCTGGGTAATGTGTCACGAATCTCTCCGGAAGCACCTGTTCCTATTATAGAAGTTCGCGAACAGGTCACCCGCCTGGGAGGCGCCGCAAATGTTGCTCTAAATATTGCAGCTCTGGGTTGTGTTCCGGTCATCGTTGGTGCGATCGGAGATGATTCTAGTGGTGATACTTTGCTGGAACTGTTAGGGAAGAGTAGTGTGGCGGCCGATGGCGTTGTACGTATCCTTGGCAGGCCAACAACGGTAAAGACCAGAATTATTGCTGATTCGCAACATATTGCCCGGGTGGATAAAGAAAAAACCGATTATCTCAACAGAGAACAGGAAAAGCGGATATTGGATAAGATTGAGGAATTACTTGACTCTGTAGACGGTCTGATCCTTCAGGATTATAACAAAGGTGTACTGACAAAAAACCTGATAACTAAAATTATTGACCTTGCAGACAATAAAGGTATCATTCTTACCGTAGATCCGAAATTTAAGTATTTTCTTAATTATCAAAAGGTTACAGTGTTTAAGCCGAATATAAAAGAGACCGAACAGGCATTAGCCTTAAAAATCAACACCGAGCAGGATCTGGAGTCTGCTGGTAAAATTCTGATAGAAAAATTGCAGGCTGATGGCATACTGATTACACGTGGATCCCGTGGAATGTCTCTTTTTGAGAAAGACTACCGAATAACACACGTCCCGACACGCGCCAGGCATGTGGCAGATGTCTCCGGGGCTGGCGACACAGTTATCGCCTCCTTAACAGCAGCCATGGCAGGCGGGGCAACCATCCAGGAGGCGGCAACGATCGCCAATCATGCAGCGGGTATTGTTTGTGATGAGGTAGGTATTGTACCAGTAGAAAAAAATAAACTATACAGGGCTTGTATTGGGAAAAGTATTTGATAGAACGGCTCTGATTGAAGCTGTTAACATGTGGCGCAGCCAGGGTAAAGTCATCGTTTTTACGAATGGTTGCTTTGATATATTGCATCGTGGACATGTTGAATATTTAAATGATGCAAAAAGATTGGGCGATTTACTCGTGCTTGGTCTGAATTCTGATCTTTCCGTGAGCAGGCTGAAAGGTCCGGATCGGCCGGTCGTATCGGAAGATGACCGCGCTTTTATCCTCTCTCAGTTAATATCTGTGGATGCGGTCTATGTCTTTGATGAGGACACACCAATTCCACTTCTTGAAGTACTTAAGCCTGATATTCTTGTCAAAGGCGGGGATTATAGTCTTGATCAGGTGGTAGGTAGAGAGGTAGTCGAGAAGAATGGAGGGAAAGTTGTGACGATCCCACTAGTCAAAGGGCGATCAACAACTGACCTGATCGGGAAAATTCAAACACAGAAATTAAGATAACTCATTATTATCAGATCTGAGGTGTTATGGATCGTATTATAAAAGTACTGTTTTTTATGACCCTTATATATATTGCGGGCTGCTCCCAATCTGTAAAGAAAGAACAGCCTGATAATTCATTCACTAAGGAGAATCAACCCGGAGATTTATATCTTCAGAGTGAGGTCAAAGAATCGGTAGATTCTTTAAATCTTTTATATCAATATGCAATCCGTGCCCTAAATATCGGAGATTCGATAGGCGCTCGAATTTATTATGATAAGGTTTTTGCCGTGATTGCGGATTATGACGAAGATACCAAGTCTTTATTGTTGGAATGGGATGCTTATAATAAGCTTTTGCGAAAGATAAATCATGATTATGAAACAATTTTTGCACAGGATATTTTTGATCAGGAAGCTGAAGAAGTCAGGGAAGAATTAACAGACTACGAAGAAGAGGTATTTGGTGACTCCAGCGGTACTCGAATTACCCATATTGATACGTTCATCAATGAAAATTTGATTCCACTGCAGATGAATCGCAAGGTTGAACTGGCACTCAAATATTTTCAGACGAAAGGCCGAAAAGTTTTTACTATTTGGCTGGAAAGATCCGGTCAGTATGAGACATTTATCACAGATATCCTTAAAGAGTATGATCTTCCTGAGAATTTACTCTATCTGGCAATGATCGAGAGTGGTTTCAATCCAAAGGCTCATTCATATGCGCGGGCCTCAGGTTTGTGGCAGTTTATCTCTGCAACAGGGAGATATTATGGGCTTCGTTCTAACTGGTGGTTTGATGAAAGACGTGATCCGCTACTCGCTTCACATGCAGCGGCACAACATTTAAGGGATTTGTATGAAAGATTTGACGATTGGTACCTTGCTATGGCCGGGTATAATTGTAATCCGAGACGTGTTGAATACTGGATGAGGCAAAAAAATACGAAAGACTTTTGGAAATTGACCCGATTACCCCGGCAGACGAGAAATTATGTTCCAACGTTTATTGCTGCGAATATAATAGCGGAAAATCCTGAAAAATACGGTTTCCATGTAAACAGGTTGCAACCGGTTGTATATGATACGGTGATGATCTCTGAATGTGTCGATCTTGAGATTGTATCTCAATGTGTCGACACTACATTTGAAGCCATTAAAAATCTGAATCCTGCAGTTAAGCGTTGGTGTACACCTCCGGGGGTAAAGAATTTCACCTTAAATATTCCACTGGGCTCCAAGGAGAAGTTTCAGGAGAATTACGCAAAAATTTCTGATTCTAATAAACGATCATGGGTTCGCCATCGTGTCCGGAGTGGTGAAACTTTATCGGTGATCGCAAAAAAGTATGGTAGTACCGTGACAGTGTTGAAAAGTTACAACAAGATCAAAAGAAGTATGATCTATGTAGGTCAGTATCTGGTGATTCCCGTGCCCCAGAATAAAAAATACTATGCCTATCAGGAAGTAAGATATTCCCCAAAAAAATCATCGCGCAAAAAAAGATCCCGTACAAGTGTCATTCCCAGCAATCATAAAAAAATCGTTTATCTTGTTAAGAAGGGGGATACCATAGGTGAAATTGCCGAAATGTATAATACCCGCGCCAGCCGAATAAGAGGTTGGAATGGCTTATATTATGGGCAGCATATTTATCCTAAGCAGAAACTAGATATCTGGATTCCTGTAAATTTCTCTCAAACCAGGAGTACTGCCAATACCGCCGGTCAAAAATCTGAAATTCTTCCTGCCGGATCTTTTCATATAGTAAGATCAGGGGATACACTGTGGGATATTGCTCAAAAATACGAAATTAGTATAGAAAATTTAAAAAAGCTAAATCACAAATATTCTAACAAAATAAAACCTGGCGAAAAATTAAAGGTTAGAGAAGCCAGTGGTGGATGAGGCGGGCGGCATGACGAATAACCCGTTTTTATAATGCCTCCATAATTATATTTAACCGAGATATTTTTTTATAGATGATTTGTTACAAATGTTAAAATCCCCTGTCAGAATCCGCTAAATTTTGCCTCCAGTGTGGTAACAAAGTAAAACCGCTATATTGCAAAAATTTTTATTGACTTTCAATTGAAATGTATTACATTATTGGCAGTATAGTAATACATGAGGTTTAAAATGAATACATTGACATTAAAAATACCAGAGGTTATCAAAGAAAAACTTAAAACTTATTCAAGACGTAAGGGTTTAAGTAGATCAGAAATTGTGAGAAAAGCTTTAACTGAATATTTTGAGAAGGATGATTTTAAAGATCAAGGAACTTTTTATGATTTGGCTAAAGATCTAGCCGGTAGTGTGAAAGGGCCATCTGATCTTTCTACAAATAAAGAACATCTTTCTGGATATGGTCAATGAGACCTAAAAGGGTGATAATTGATACAGGTCCAATTGTTGCTTTTCTTAATAAATCAGATAAATATCATGATTGGGCAATTATACAATTTTCTCAATTAATTCCTCCGTTTTTCACCTGTTAATCCGTGATCTCTGAATCTTGTTTTCTTCTGAGACACACTGACAACGGTCCTCAATCTGCATTTAAATTATTAGAAAGAGAGTTAATTCAAATACCATTTAAGCTAGAGGCGGATATTAGTCTCATATCGGGATTGATGGAGAAATATAAAAATATTCCTATGTCGCTTGCTGATGCCTGTTTAGTAAGAATGTGTGAACAAATTTCTGATAGTACAATTTGTACTTTAGATACAGATTTTAAAATATATCGAAAAGCAAGAAGAAAAGTAATTCCTTTAATCATTCCCGATAATAATTATTGAGTATACCTGACACATGTTGACTAAATAAAGGATCGTCCTATCCGTTTCCTATTAAAGAAAGGCCTATCCAGCTTTACCCGGACTGATAGCCGTTTTTTATTTGGGAGGATAATCCCATGATCAGAAAATGCATATTGGACAGGAACCGGACTGAGCAGACTCTATGAAAAAACGAATCATAGTACTTGCCCCTTAGCGGAGATTACAGTAAATTGCTTAACTAATTCCCGTATTCGAGGGACCGGATCTGGAATTTATCCGGAATCAAAAGAAGCAGAATAATAAAAAGAATACTATGAAATATTAAATATTTTTTTTAAGGAGTAATTATGCCAAGCGGAAAAAAACGCAAAAGAGCAAAAATGGCGACTCATAAACGTAAAAAGAGACTTCGTAAAGATCGTCATAAGAAGAAAGCAAGATAATTCGAATTCGGCTTAAATAGTATCATTAATATGGATATAAAAGTCTTTACTGTCAGCGAAATATCCAGACAGGTTAAACTTTTACTTGAAGACAGTTTTCCGGCAATTTGGGTAGAAGGTGAAGTCTCAAATTTTCGTCCTCACCACTCCGGGCATCTCTACTTTACTTTAAAAGATCGCGATGCCCAAATTTCATGTGTCATGTGGCGCTCGCGTGCATCTTCATTAACCATGGAGATGCGCGACGGATTGCAGATAAGAGTGTATGGGACAATTAGGGTTTATGAAAAAGCCGGAAGATATCAGTTAGATCTGTTGCGTGTAGAACCGGCCGGTCTTGGTGATCTCCAATTACAGTTTGAATTGTTAAAACAGAAATTGGCAGAAGAAGGCTTATTTGATTCGTCTATAAAAAAGGAAATTCCTCAATATCCGCAAAAAATAGGTGTCATCACCTCGCCTACAGGAGCTGCAGTAAAAGATATTCTTTCCGTTGCCAGGAGACGTTCTCCCTCCACTGAAATAATCATCTATGGAGCAAAAGTTCAGGGTGAAGGGGCTGCAAAAGAAATTGCAGCAGCCATTGATCTATTCAATGCTCATTATCCAGTGGATATCTTAATTGTTGGGAGAGGTGGAGGATCTCTCGAAGATCTTTGGGCATTTAACGAGGAAATTGTGGCCAGGGCAGTATATCGCTCAAATATTCCTGTTATTTCTGCTGTTGGCCACGAAATTGATTTTACTATTATCGATTTTGTCTCCGATCTTCGGGCACCAACCCCATCGGTTGCTGCTGAAATGGCCTTTTTTGATGATCAGGAATTGCGAAACTGGTTAATGGAAACAAAAATCGCTCTTGCCTCGAAAATTGGTGAAAATATCTCTCATCTGCGTAAGGATCTCCTCAATATAAAAAAAAGTTATGCTTTCAGGCGTCCAAAAGATATTCTTCAGCAACAGGTATTGATTGTTGAGGATCTTACTCAGCGTCTCCATCGTACTGGAATAATCCAATATTCTGAGCACCGTCAGCTGATTAACAGTATTTGGGGACGCCTGGAATCATTAAACCCGGATAATGTGTTAAACCGTGGGTATGCCATGGTGTTTAAAAACGGTGATCTTATCTCAACAGAAAAACTTCTTGAGGTTGACGATCAAATTAACATAAAGTTAAAAGATGGGCTTATAAACAGCCTGGTTTTAGGAAAGAAATATGAATAAAAAGAAGACCTTTGAAGATGCATTAAAAAGGCTTAATGAAATTGTGACAGAGCTTGAGAATGGTGATATTCTTTTAGATGATATGACCAAATTGTATGAAGAAGGATCAGATCTTATAAAATACTGTCTGAGCAAACTGGATGATGTCGAAAAGAAAATTAGTCTTTTGAGTGGTGATCGTGTTGACAATTTAAATACTGAACCTTTCGAAGAATAAAATAATCATATAACAGGTATCATTAATGAAGTATATAGGGCTACTCGCGAATACCAATAAACCCATCATCAAAGATGTTCTCTTTGAATTTTTCTCCCTTGTTGAAGGCAGTGAACATATCTATCAGGTTCCTGACTCATTCAATTCCTTCTTTTCGGACATTCCCTCCCATATTACAACTAAATCAGAGAATGACTTACTTGATTCGAGCCAGTTAATTATTTCCTTCGGTGGTGATGGCACGATTCTGAGAAATGCCCGGCATATAGGCAAACGTGAAATTCCAATTTTAGGTGTAAATTTAGGCGGATTGGGATTTCTGACTACATCTACTGTGGAAATGGCAAAAACCCATGTCGATGAATTCTTTAATAATAAACTTATTGTCGAGAAGAGAAGTGTCTTACAGGTCAAAATTGAAGGAGAGGCTGAGGATTACTTTTTTCTTAATGACCTGGTTGTTGATAAGGCAGGATTTTCGCGCCTGATAAATATTACGACAAATATCGATGACCGCCTCCTCAATTCATATTTAGCAGATGGTATTATTATTTCGACTCCAACGGGTTCAACGGCATATTCTTTAGCAAATGGCGGTCCGATTGTGGCTCCGCTGACCAATGCGTTTATTATTAATCCCATATGTCCCCATACTCTGAGCAACAGGCCAATTGTCATTTCAGATCGTGCAAATATTACTCTGAGTATTGAAAGCGAACATAAGAAGTTCAATGTTTTTGGAGATGGGGAACGCATCGGCACCTATCCGGTCGGTACCCTCGTGAGGCTTAGAAAGGCGGAATACTATGTACACATGGTGCAGGTTCCCGAGCAGGAATTCTACACTATTCTGCGCGAGAAATTAGGTTGGGGAGAAGATTTTCGGAACAAGATAAGACCCCAAAAAAGCTAAAAGAGGATTCAAGAAGGGTTCTCACGATCTACTAGAAATTATCAAAGCCTGAACCCCCAAAATCCGTTCGAACGGCTCCGATTCTTTCTCTCCAGCGCGGGTCCTTTATCTCGTTTCTGTAATCCGAATGCAATAACTCGAAATCACCATGACCGGTGATGTCTCCAAACACAAACTCCGAACCGCCCTCGAGGGAGTAATATTGCCAGATTTCGTAGGGTGACGTATTTAAGGAGCTTGGATTTCGCTCTATTTCATCGGGTTTGCCATATATGAGTAGTACACGACCTTGATCCGTCCGCCATCCTTCTTTAAATGCACTGGAAAAAGAGGTATTGGCATACTGCAAATTCTCAAAATATTCTCTCTTGTATTCATTAATCTGGGTGGTTGGATCCGGGTCCCGCCGTTTCCAGAATTCGGCCAGAAATCTTTTCTTAGCTTCATAGTCAAGTTCGCTGTAAATATCATCCTCCTGCTCCATGGCAATATACGAGACCTGCTGGAACTCTTTATCCAGTTGTTCCCTGGTAAAACTCATATACTCCTCATATCCATCCATACGTGCCTGAATCTGTGCTTCGGTAGTCTTACGACTGGGTTTGTAAACCCTGAATTTTTTACGTTGGAAGGCTTTATTTCCGGTGAGAATATCCTCAATTTCTATATTCAGGAAGTAAGAATCTGAAGCCAGAGTGATAATATTTGTCCCCCCGGCTTCAGCAATAACTTTCGATCCGCTGGACTTGACTTTTTCTGGAAAGTCACGAACTCGACGACCATCAACGTCGGAGATATAGTAATGGTAGTTATAGCGATTCTTTTTCCTGTTGTTTAGTTTTAGATTATAAACTTCAAAATAGAAATAAAGTATTGGTTGGGTTATACCATAGGTCCTGCCGGGATTTGGGAGTATTTCCAGATTATTCTTTGCGCTAAAGGGTGATTTTTTGTCAGTCTTATTGATTTTGGTTGCGATTTCTATATCACTCAGGGTCAGTCCGGATTCATAAGCGGGAATATCTGCTTTAAGCGTATATTCACCATTTCTTTTGGCCACATTGTCTACCAATGAGGTGATGATCTCATAATTTCCCGGTTCAAGTTCAAAGGCAAAAACATCCATAAACTGGCTGGCGGGGCCCGGTTTGGTACCCATTGGAATGTTGTTCTGATAATTTCTGGTCATTTCATGTATCACAGAGTCATTTTGCATGATTTTCAGTACATGAGAAAAGTGTGCAACATTTGAGGTGTCTTCAACATGATAGGTAAGGTCTTCCTGGTAAAAGGAGACGTATATTTCCGTATAGGTCTTACCGTATTTACCGGAAAATGAAGCATAATCAACATTTAGTGGTAAAAAATACAACTGTGCAAAAACAGTGCTAAAAACGTAAAATAAAGTGAGCACCGTTTTGATTAAAAAAGAAGGCTTCATAAGGTACCTCAAGTTAATTAAAAATTACCGAAACAAGCTTTGACAATCCTTCTTCCTCCATGGTCACACCGTAAAGTGTATCTGCAGATTCCATTGTCCTCTTATTGTGTGTTACGACGATAAATTGGGTATCTTTTGAGAAATCATTTAGAGCTTGGGTAAATCTTCCTATATTAACATCATCCAGGGGTGCGTCAATCTCATCAAGTATACAAAATGGGCTCGGTTTTACCAAATAAATGGAAAAAAGAAGTGAAATGGCCGTTAACGTCTTTTCACCACCCGATAGTAAACTTATTGTTTGCATACGATTGCCCTTGGGGCGTACCAGTATTTCGATATTGGCTTCCAGGGGATCAGATTCTTCATCAATTCTTAACGTTCCTTCTCCCTTTACAAAGAAACTCGAAAATACTTTTTCAAAATTTGTTTTAATACTGGAAAACGTATCCATAAACTGATTGCGGGCTGTTGAATTTATTTTATTGATTGTCTCTAATAATGACTTCTCAGCTTTCTTGAGATCGTCATACTGTTTTGTATAGAATTCAAGTCGCTCACTTTCTTTTTCATATTCAGAAACAGCAAGTGGGTTAACCTGTCCCATTTGCCTGATTTTATATTTCAGGGATTCAATCTGCTGCTCACTTTCTTCTACGTTCAAACCATCAAAAGGGATCCCTACGGATAAATCATCATTATACTCCTCACGGATCCTTTCTTTAATGGAATCCGATTTCATTTCACTTTCCTGGATTTCCAACTCTAATTGCCGTGTCCGTTCCAAGGACGAATCGTGTTGTTTCCGAAACTTCCTTATCTGGTTTTCAAGATTGATTATTTTATCTTTTACTTCATGGTATCCCTGTTCTATTTCAACTTTCTTTATTTCAATTTTACTATGATCTTCAAAGATCAAGGACTGTATTTTTTCTCTATCCTCAGAATCTTTTTCAATCTGATCGATTTCCGACTGCATTTCTCTAATCTCGGAATTCCTTTTATTGCAGAGTTGCTCCATCTCCTCAATATCTGCTTTCAGACGTTTGTTCTCCGAATCAAGATTAGACAGGGCGTTTTGTGCATTGATCCTTTGAACATTCATCTTTTGAGTGATCTCTGCATTTTCCTGTACTTGTATTTCTTCAGATTCATAGGCAAGGGTCAAATCAGAGATATTATTTTCGATAGACTTCAACTTCTGTTCGTGATCTGAAAGTTTCTTCTCATCTACTTTTATTTCATTTTCAAGCACCAATATTTGTGATGTGGCTTCCTTTTTCTCAGCCAGACGTTTGTCCAGTGAGTCTGTATTATTTTGTTTTTGAACCTGAGCCTCCATTTCCTGTTTTTCCAGTTCCCTGATGCTCGATTCGCGGAGTGTAACTTCCTGCCTGAAAGATTCTATATCAGTGGCAAATATTTCCTTTTCTTTAAGAAGTCTTTCTACTTCTTTTATATTCCCCGATAATTTATTCTCAAGATCACGAATTGATTTTTTGATTTTATTTATATGTTCTTTGCGGCCGATTAGAGACGTTTTCGGATCTAATGTCTGTCCACCACCAATGCCCTGAAACCTGTTGAGTATTTCTCCGCTTTTTGTAACGTACCGATACTCCGGATTGTTTGCAGCTGAATTCATGGCCTCTTGAAGATTATCAACGATGATCACATCGCCGAGCAGCAGGGTGAGGACTGCTTTATATTCTGGTTTGCAGTTTATTTGATCGATAAGGGAATTGTTCGTCCCCATACTTTGAAGACCAATTTTTAATTTTTTGATTAATTCTAGAGGAATTAGAGTAACCCGGCCAAGTTTTTTTTCTTCAACATGCTTTAATGCCTTCTCAGCTGTCAATACGTCATCAACGACCAAATAATTAACTGCTTCTCCTAAAGCGACTTCTAATGCCGAAGCATAGCTTTCAGGAATTTCAATCAAATCAGTGATGGGACCATGTATATCCGGAAATTCATCTTTATTCATCATAAGCGTGCGTGTACTCTCCAGGTGCCCCTGATAATTCGATAACACATTCTGATAAAAAGAAAGCTGAGAGGTCAGGCTTTCAATTTTAATTTTGTACTGGCTGCCCTGATCATCAGCAGAGGAAATTTTACTGCTTATATCATCTATATTTTTCTGAGATTTACTCTGTTTTTCCTGAAAGTTCAGTTTCTGATTTTCTTTTTCCTTCTTTAATTTCAGGATTTCAGTGAGTTTTGCTTCAAGGTTATCTTTTGCATCGGCAAGGGATTCATTCTCGGTGTTATACAGTTCTAATTGTTCATTATTCCACTGAACCTGATATCTCTTTTGTTGTAATATTTCTCTTAATGACTGCACAGTATTCAACTGTTCTCTGTAATCTGAATTGGCTTTATCAAGAACTGTTTTTTTCTCACGCAATTCAACAATCCGTTTTTGTGAGTCTTTATTTTGAAGATCGTATCGGGATTTTATATCATCATATTCCTTTGAGGCTTTATTAAGGGCTCGTTCAGTTTCTTTTAATCGCAGGTTGAGAGATTCAATTTTATTCTGGTACTCATCGATATCATTGAGGTTTCGTTTTATATTATCCTGCAAATTTTGCGAACGTGTATGAGCGATAGCCGTCTGTTCATTTATCTGATGTAATTTTTCATCCTGTTCATGAAGTTGTCGTGTATAATTATTGATATTTTGTTCAGTTTGGAGCATTTCTCTTTTATATTCTTCCAGAATAGCTTCTTCCAGAGTAATTTGTTGACTGCTATCTTCTTTTATCAGGCTTATTTCTTCCAGAGTTTTTCTGAGAGGCTCAATCCGGTCCTGCAGATGAGTGTATTTATAGCGGGCAAGATCAATGTCGAGTTTTTTTAATTCATCCTGGAATTTCAGATATCGCCGGGCTTTACCAACCTGTCGTGACAGGCTGTTTACATTCCGGGAAATTTCTGATATAATATCATCAATCCTACTCATATCCTGCCGTGTGGAATCAAGTTTTCGGAGGGCAGACTTCCGGTGTGCTTTGTACCTGGTCACGCCGGCCGCTTCCTCAAACAAGTGGCGTCTCTCCGAAGGATTTTCGCTGATGATATTCTCAATCATGCTTAACTCGATGACAGAATAGGAGTTGGCGCCCATACCCGTATCCATAAACAAATTTTGGATGTCTTTGAGTCGGCAAGGGCTCTTGTTAATGAAATATTGACTCTCCCCCGATCGATAAAGACGTCGGGATATCACGACGTCGGTAAACTCACTCGATAATATATTTTTATTGTTCTGTATGGTCATCGAAACTTCTGCAACATTAAGAGGCTTACGATCTTTCGAACCGTTGAAAATCACACTTTCCATACGGTCAGTACGTAGTGTAGAGGCTTTTTGTTCACCCAGCACCCAGCGTATTGCATCAACAATATTCGATTTACCGGAGCCATTTGGGCCAATAACGCACGAAATACCGTCCGTAAATTTTAATTTTGTTTTCTGGGCAAAGGATTTGAAGCCCATCAATTCTAAATTAGATAAGTACATTAAACCTCAGGATGTCAGAATATCAAATTTGCTTCGGTCAAAAGACGAAAATAAGTCATTAAACCATATTTAGATTCAAAAATAGCCCCAAAGATGAGAAAAAAACCACCATATGCCAAAATTAACAGGCTGAATGCTTTAAATACACGCATCGTCAGTAAAACTCGCAAACTGTTCCCTAAACGGAAATTATACCAGAAAAAGAAAATGCAAAGGACTAAAATGGCGAACCAGTGGTACCAATCATATCGCATCAGGTGATAGGAAAGTAAACTTGCCGGTAATAAAAATAGTAGCGGTGCCCCCGCCCAATTACATATTGCCAGATATTGCCGGAACCTGATTTTTTCAACAGCAAATAAGTTAAGAATTTTTAAGATGATTACAACAGCTAATTGCAGTAAATAAAAAATTATCCAAATTATAAATGAAATTATTAAGGGTGAATCGATAACATTTACATAGAATAATTTTAAGTTCATAGGAACAAGAACGGAACTCAAATACTCTTCTAATAATAGGTTATCATTCATAAAGAAAAGGTAGGCGGCAATGATAGATGCCACAAGAAAATTGGTATAGACGCCAATGATTGTTGAATCAATGATTGAGATGACCCGTCGGTCACGTAGATCAACAAAAAAACCGAATGGATGGGAAATGGATCTTTTTAGGTTTTCCCTAAATCTGTAATCTCGCCGGTATATGTAAAAGAAAAAGACGGAAAAAATGAAAACAGAAATACTGAAAAAATTTGTTTTTTTATTATCTGGAAAATATATACCGGCTGATTGTACCTGATTGGCAAGTAATGCCGGCATCAAACGATATATTTCCCTTTCAGTTCTATCCCAGCTTAACAAACCATAAGGATAAATGCATTCGTCTTCTTTGGTTCTGAGAGTAATCCGGGCGGGTACATCTGATTGCCAGTCCCGGTAGGTCTCTATGAAAAATCCATTATAATCCGGGTTGTTAATCAACAGCTGGAAAAAACTGTTCATTTTGGCTGATTGTATATGTTCGGAGACTGCAAGGTCTTCAATCCCATCGCCGGAGGAAAGTGAAAATCCCACGTTTCCCCATATGGGTCTGATTTCACCTTTTATATTCGAATAATTTAAAAATGCCCCGTAGTCCGTCAGGAGTGATGTATCATATTTATTAAAAATATAAAAATTTGTTATCGGTTTAGAATTGAGATATTGATAATTTATGGGGATTACGTAAAGTGAGACAGGAGAATTTTGCTCAATATATCTTTTTAATATAAGAATAAATTTTTCTACAGCGGGGAGGTGGATTGGGATCTCCGTTCCTAATCCCAGGGCCATGAATGATGGGTGATGGGCATACTGTTTGATGGCCTCATCGGCAATGGTCTTGGAAGCTTGTAACAGCCGATCATTTTTGAAATAGGGCTCAGGGATACGCCATAATCCATTTTCTATAAACAAATAGAGCCCCAATGAATCGGCCAGCATAAAACAATAAGGATGTGCTGTATCCTGGGGGAAACGGATCGCATTAAATCCAAGGCTTTTGATATCAATAAAATCACTTCTTATCTGTGTATAAAAAACATTCAGGTATTTTTTGATGCTTTTTTCCGAATAAACCGGGTAATCGATCCGGTAAGTACACCCCTTTATTTTTGTTGGTTGATTATTTATATAAAATTTACCCGCTTTTATATTAAATTCCCGCAACGCAATCTTTTGTTCATATGAAGTGATTAAGCCAAGGCCAGATAAAGCCCGAAAACGGATTATATAGAAAAGACTGGTATCGGCAGACCAATATTGTGGATCTGTTACAGGGATTGATCTGGCAAACCGTTTGTTCATTTCGGTCAGATCAAGGTATTCAAATCGCTTATAAATGATCCTTCCATCCGGAGCGACGATCTCCTCTTCACAGCGTATCTTTGGAAAGGGCTCCTTTGAAATCATTTTCGGATCAGAAATTGATAACTGATAATTATAGGTGAGATTTCTCTCACTGTATCGATAAGAAAGATCTGAAAAATGGGCATTGCTATCCCAGGTTAACAGGATTTCGCCACATATACCCAAATTTCCTGCCCGGCTGAATAAACGAACCATCTCGGGGATACCCTCTTCAGGTGATTCAGGACAATTTATGGAAATTTCAAGCGTATTTTCCCCACTTGTATTAAGCAGATTTTGAGGTATGGAAATCGCAAAGCCGGTTGGATAATTCAGGCGACGACGAATAGCAATATTATTAAGATTTACGGATGCAATACCACGGATACCAGGGAGGTGAAGGGTCAGGTTCCTGTCTTGAAGTGTCTCGGGGATATGGAAAACATTTCTAAAAATAACCTGCTCCCAGCAAGAAGGTGCCAGCATAGGTAAATCAATATCAGCAGAGATATTCTGTTCTTCTGAATAGATCTGCCAGTTTTTCAATAGAATCATGTGTTCATTTTGAGTCAAATGAAGTGTAAAGTCGGGTTGTGAGCCTGATTGTTCGCCGTCAGGGGAGAGAGCGAAGACAGCGTTTACCCCTGATATCAATAATAATAACAGAAAGGGTCTTGTAAATAAATTTAAGCAAGAAGGTGATCTATTTGTCATATATGGAATTATATTAGTGTCTGGTTAATATTAATTAAAGAGTAATTGAGCAATATGTCTATGTAACAATGCGATTAAGAGGCAGTGTAAAAACAAATTTTTATGATATCCGTGTTTGTCCGTGTTAATCCGCGGTTGATTTTTTAATTTTAAACAACCTCTTAATTGCATCGAGCTACGAGTACAACTAAAAATGAATAAAAAACTCATCAAATAAGGCTTACGAAATCTCTGACAGCCTGTTCAAAACCAATGGCAAGGGCTTTGACCATAAGAGAATTGGATACAATAATGTCATCAAGGAAGGGTATCTTGGCCAGGTCCCTGATATTCTCCTGATTGATACCAGAGCTGATATTAACACCCATACCCAGTTTATTGGAGGCAATGACGAGTGTATTTATTGCTTCGAGTTCGGCTAATTGTTCGTCCAGGTCATGGGATTTTGTATAGGATTTGGCGCTTAATTCTATATAGTCAAACTCAAGTTTTCCTGCCATTTTTACCAAATTCAGATCAGGTTCGATATACACGCTCGTGGCAATGTTATTTGCTCTGGCATCGGCGATATAATCACTCAGGGGTCCGACATATTCTTCCAGGTTTACCGTTCCTGGCAGGATAGATGTTTCAGCCCCATCGGTGACAAAAGTGATCATGTCCGGCTTAATCTTTAATAACTTACGGACGGTATCCTCCGTAATTGTTGTTCGAACAATAAGATGGGTTTTTACAATCTCCTTTAAAATCCTTACGTCCCGCTCGTTTACACTTTTTTTATCCTCACGTAAAAAGCAAATTACCGATTCTGCACCACCCATTTCCCCCAATACACTCAGGTGTGCCGGATCAGGAATATCTTCGGCGAAAATGTTACGAATAATCGCTGCCGGATCAATATCAATACCTAGTCGACTCATTCATCCTCCAATACCTTAGAAACTTGATAAATCTTCCCATCTTGTAATCTTCCAGATTCCATCAGAATTTTGAATAAAATTAAAGAGGGCTTCTCCCTTAATTGTTGGTATTTCTCTGCCGCCATCTAATGTTAACTGAAAGGTGATTTTCATCTCCGATAGGAGGGTATCACTCTCCATGATGTTTGCATCTTTTAATAGATTGCTGCCCCATTCCAGTTCCAGCACATCAAAATGGCGGAACAGCCTTGTTGTCGTTCCGATATCTACGTCACGCCCCCAATTGATATTAGTTGGAGGAGAGGTACCGTAATTTTTTGAAATAAACTGAAATCCACTATCTAAAACATCGCTGTATATCAAAGAATCCTTAAACACATATGAATAACGAAAATTTGTTAAAACTTCACGGGGTGTCTTCTGTTGTGTAATATTGCCGCTATTAGACTCCGCATCAGTTAACGCTGGTGCAAAGGGATTGCAAGATGCTAAAACAATGATGATGGATAATAATGTAAGAAGGTGTCTCATCTAACTTAGTTCTTGTAATTTGCTTTAAGATTTGACCAGCTCCGGCTTTCGATATCAGCAAGTTTTAAATCTTCCCAAAAATAGATTGCCCAAATGGCATTTGAATTTTTTATCAATTTCATTCTGGCTAACCCCGTGTAGACAGCTTCTTCCTTATCAAATGAAATTCTGAGTTCATATCTGAAGGGGTTTGTTTGTACCGAGTCAGGTGATTGACTGATATTGGTATATATGACCGAATCCAGAAACTCAAGTGAAATATTGGAAGATTGATTAAATACTGTATTTAGGTAGATCCTTTCGTAGGTAATATCCCAGTCCCGGAATTTTTCTGATTCAAGAGTTCTGTCAGGTATAAATTTAAAGGTATAATTGTAAGCGAGCGATGGCTCGACGAAACAATTCATATAGTTTGATATATTTTTCTGGATAATCGCATAACGGAAATTACTCAATACAACCTCATTGCTGATAGGCTGATCAAAAATATCACTGCTATTTTTAAGGTCGGGCTCCTCAATCTCTCTGGTCGTAAAGGGATTCGTACATCCCCATATAAAAAGAAGCCCTAAAACTAATATGTACCTTGTTTTTCTCATGATTTATATTGATTTTGGATCCGATTACATCCAAAAATAAAATATACCAAAATCAGGGATAAAAATAAATAAAATCCGAAAATCTATTGGCGAGAACTTAGAAGCCTGAATTATTCATGAATCAGAAAGTAGCGAAGCATCGACGCCCAGGAAATCTGATACTTCTTTTATTGAGTAATAAATTCTTATATCGAAGGCCGCACTGTCCAGTAAATTTTCATACATACGGGCCATACCGAAAGATAGAGCATTGATTACGTAAAAAGCCAGTTTGACCACACCCTCGAATTTTTTATTGGTATGATCGCGTCTATTGGCTGCGATACTGTATAATTCCTCATAATTGACAGATATTCCTTCGATTAATGATAAATCAATAAAGCGCATAAAATCAGAACTATGCGTGGCCAAATAATCTTCAACAAATTTTACAAACGCTTGAATCTGCTCAATATAAATGGTTCCGGTAGGCCGCCAGATAAGCAGGTTATCTGTTTTAAAAAAATATTCATTTGCCATCTCAAAACGCCTCTGTTAATAAATAGTTATTCTATCGTAAGCCTAATTTTATGTTTTTCTCTAACAAATCAATCGCCTCTGTGATACGTTTATTACGTGTTCCCGATTTTTTTGCCGAACTGATCCAGCCAATATACTGGCGACGATATGATTGGGCCAGATTAAAAAAATTATTTTTTGCCTGGTCATTCTTGTCCAAAGCGGATTTTAATTCCGGGGGTAAATCTTTAAAAGCCGGTATCCTGATTATTTGTTTCCATCTCCCATTTTCTTTTGCCGCCTTGATTTTCATCATTCCAGCCTCTGTCATCAACCCTGCCGCAATCAATTTTTCAATTCTTTTCTTATTGGAGTCTGACCATCGGCTGCCATCCTTTCGTGTTGTAAATTTTCTGGCATGCCGGTCATCATCAATTTTTTTGATAATGCTGTCAATCCAACCAAAACATAGCGCTTCTTCAACACTATCTTCGTACGAGACCGTAAGCTTCCCTGTATGCTTCTTATAGTAAACAAACCAGATTCCATCTTCGTTTGTATGATTATTCTCCAACCAATATCGCCACTCTGAACGGCTGGGAAAATATAATTCCTTAAGTATTGACATCTGATGATCTAAGTTTTATATAACGGCTTGGTATAATATGGGCGGGCCATAAGAAGATTGCTACGCAAACCATTGCTAAAGCCGTCTGTCTTGATGCCATTGTGTTAGGCATAATTTTTTATTGAGAATTTGTGCGATGGAAGTATAAAGCCAATTTCAATGACATGCTAGATCTAGTTTCATTTTTAACTTGAAGAATTTTATTTTGAACTAGTTTACCAATCGATTGTTTTCTAACACTAAAGCATTTTGAAAAATCTACAACTGACCCATTATCATAGGGAATATTAACATTTGGTTCCAAATAGAAGTATTTTAAAAAGCTGCCTGATGGTTGAGATTGATCAATGAGGTTACTATAAATTAATTCTCTGATTTTATCTCTTGAAGTAGCTTTATTTAAATCTCGCAATGGTGCTAAAATTATACTTGTGACTTTAACCTCATTATCTAAACTAATTTCACAGGAGTGTGATAATACCATCACATGACCAACAGTTGGCTCATTCGGAATATGCCAAGATGTAAATTTATCAATTGAGGTATAATCACGGGTTGAGTAAAGAATACTATTCAAATTAATAGCACCAAGTATATGGATATCCTTGATAATATCTCCTTGATAGATCAAATCAAAATTAGTATCAGAAGTGATTTTGTACATTCTATCGCTATTAATCTAAACCGTCATCAAAAGATATTTGATCAGATAAATCTTGAATATTTATAAATGATTTAATTGAAATAATGTCATCGGTGGAAATTTCATCCGGTACTAATTTGGATAGGTAGACC
>SDBT01004555.1_pt1 | contig 23505 bp, 12 predicted proteins | sample 2277101 | NCBI WGS metagenome assembly SDBT01 (sample SAMN10404973, study PRJNA504765) | marine sediment metagenome | isolation source: marine sediment core GS10_PC15, 103 cmbsf | place: Arctic Ocean: Southern Knipovich Ridge | collected 2010 | reverse complement strand
GCAATGGTGGAAAACATTGATCGCTGGCTCGGCCTCTACCTTGCAGAACTGACGCGACGCGGGGAACTGGCGGACACGCTGATCGTCTTCAGCAGCGATCACGGTGAGATGCTGGGCGATCATCACCGTTGGGGCAAGGGCGGGCCGTACCAGCCGTCCGTCGGCGTGCCATTGATTCTTCGCGGCCCGGACATTCTGCCGGGCAAGCTCTGCAAGCTGCCTACGACCATCCTGGATTTGACCGCCACTATCCTCGAACGCGCCGGGTTGACCGTGCCGGCGAACATGGACAGCCGCTCGCTCTGGCCTTTGCTGACCGGTGGAAGCTCGGAACATCGCGATCAGGTTAGTTCCGGGTTGAGAACCTGGCGCCTGGCGTTCGACGGCCGGTACAAACTGATCCGTGGCTGGGAGGACGCCGGAGACCTGCTTTTCGACCTTGAAACCGACCCGCTCGAAACCGCCAATCTTGCCGCCGAACGGCCCGCCGAGGTCCGGCGGCTTGAGGCATCTTTGCCACCCTTTAACTGAGGAGTTGATTGATGAACACGCTGATGTGGTATCGCCAACCGGCGAAAGAATGGAAAGAAGGATTGCCAATCGGTAACGGCATCCTGGCCGGGATGGTTCTCGGCGACCCGAAATGCGAACGCCTGGCACTCAACCACGAATGGCTCTGGCGCGCCACCAATCGCTATCGGGATATCGAGGAAGAGCACCAGCATCTGGCCGAGATCCGTCGGCTTTTCTTTGCGGGCAAGGTGTTGGAAGCCGGGACCCTGGCCAACGAAAAGCTCGGCGGCCTCGGCGGCTCGGCCGGCGTCAAAAACCGGGTGGACCCATACGTGCCCGCCGGCGATCTGTGGCTCGAGTTCGGCCATGAAAACGTCCGCGATTACCGGCGCGAACTGAACCTGGAAACCGGCGTCGTGAAGGTGTCCTACATTCATAATGGCCGGGCGTTCACCCGTGAATTCTTCGCCCACTACGAACTGCCGGTGCTGGTGCTCCGGCTGACCGGCCCGCGCGAGTATTCGCTGCGGCTGGACCGAATTGACGACCCGGACTGCACCCTCGAAAAGACCCCGCTGGGACTCACCGGAACCTTCATCGAGGGAAGCAGCTTTCATCTTGCCGCCAGGGAAGTCGTCACCGATGACGAAACGTTGCTCCTGCTAAGTATCGGCGTCGCTCACGACGGGGAGAACCCCAAGGCCATCGCCGAAGACCAGCTTGCAAAGGCGCCCGGTGATTGGGATGAGCTTCGGCAAAGCCATCTGAACAGCTATGGCCCGGTCTATCAGCGTGTCAGCCTGGACTTGGGCGAAAGCCACGACGAACTGCCGACCGACGAACGGCTGGCGCGGCTGCGCGCCGGCGAGCCGGACAACGGGTTGCTGGCGCTGTATTTCAACTTCGGCCGCTACCTGTTGCTGAGCAGTTCGCGGCCGGGCGGGCTGCCGGCCAATCTTCAGGGCAAGTGGAACGAAGAACTCGAACCGCCGTGGGACAGTGATCTGCACCAGGACGTGAACCTTCAGATGAACTACTGGCCGGCGGAAGTCTGCGGCTTGGCGGAGACCATCGGGCCGTTGTTCGATCATCTCGAGCGTTTTGTGCCGCACGCCCGTGAGGCCGCCCGCAAACTCTACAATTGCGACGGGGTGTGGTTCCCGATTCAGACCGATCCCTGGGGCCGGGCCACGCCCGAATCCCGCGGCTGGGACGTGTGGATCGGGGCCGCCGCCTGGCTGGCCCAACACCTGTGGTGGCGCTATGAATACAGCCTGGACGAGGATTTCTTGCGCAAACGCGCCTATCCGTTCTTCAAGGAGGTGGCGGCGTTCTACGAAAGCTACCTGGTCCGCGACCCGCAGGGCCAGTTGGTGCCCGTGCCCTCGCAGTCGCCCGAAAATCGTTTCGTGGGCGGCACCGAACCCGTATCCTTGTGCGTGGCCGCGACCATGGACCTCGAACTCATTTACGACCTGTTGACCCACGCCGTTGCGGCCGCGGAACTCCTCGATGTTGATGGTGATAAGCGTGAAACCTGGCAGCAAATCCTGGCGGACATCCCGCCCTTGCAGATCGGCAGGCACGGCCAGTTGCAGGAATGGTTCGAGGATTACGACGAAGTCGAGCCCAGCCACCGGCATATCTCACACCTTGTCGGGCTATATCCGGGGGACCATCTGACGCTTGAGGACGAGCCGGAACTCACCCGCGCGGCCCGGGCCTCCCTCGAACGCCGCCTGGCCCACGGCGGCGGGCATACCGGCTGGAGCCGGGCCTGGGTGGTCTGCTGCTGGACCCGGCTGCGCGAAGGCGACCTGGCCTGTGAACATCTGGTTCATCTGATCACCGATTTCGCTACCGACAGCCTCCTTGACCTGCACCCCCCGCGCATCTTCCAGATCGAGGGCAACCTTGGCGGAAGCGCCGGGATCGCGGAAATGCTGCTGCAATCCCACCGCGGAATTATCCGGCTGCTCCCGGCCCTGCCGAAAACCTGGCCGGACGGTGAAGTCAAAGGGCTGTGCGCCCGCGGCGGGTTCGTGCTTAATCTGCGCTGGACCGGCGGCAGCTTGCGCGAGCTAACGATCCACAGCCGGTGCGGCCGGGAATGCGTGCTCCGGGTGCCGGATAAGCTGGCCATTGCCACGGCCGAGGGGATTGAGCTGAATGAAATCCAGGAACCGGGCGAATCACTGGCCGCTTTCCCCACGGAACCGGGCAAAACCTATTCGTTCACCTTCCACCCGGCTGAAGGGAGTATGTGAGTATGTGAGTATGTGGGTGTGGGAGTGAAAGTTGAAAAGTCAAAGAGTCAAAAAGTTGAAAAGCTGGAGCAAGAATCTTAATCACTGTCATCCCACAGGATGACGGATTGATGGAGTAGTGGAGTAATGGAGTAATGGTTTTGACCTCAAGTCCGGAATCCATCGTTCCCAATTCGGCGAAGGTCACCGGAAACGATCTTCGGACTTTGCAGCGGCTTGTATTGTCGTCTAACTTGCTCTTACCCAACACTCCAGCACTCCAATACTCCAATACTCCATAGGATGCCTGTGAATCTTAATCGTAATCATAATCGTGATCGTGATCGTCCGTTCCTCAAGTCTTTTCCCGAATGTAGCACAGGCGGCCCGCCTGAGGCTCTGCGAAGTTTATCCACAAATTACACAGATTTTACTGAATACCTTGACCATTTCAGCCGTCCCTACAGGACTGATTTGATTGTTGTCTGAGAACCCAGCACTGAAGTGCTGGGCTACGTTGAGAGCGTCCTTTCAGGACGTCAGGAGGTCCCCCAAAATCGGCGTAATCTGCGCAATTGTGCGCCGGCAGGCGCTTTGGAGTGCGGCGGCTTGACGCCGCCTTGATTTCCCGCGGAGCGGGCAAGGCGTGGATTATGAGCGCTCCGCGCCCAGTGAAAGCGCTGTCAAGCCAGCGCACTCCAAAGCCTCGCTTCGCTCGGCAGGCAGCCTGCCACTGACACCGATTACGCGGACTACCAGTAGCGTGGAAAACGTTCCCGGCCTTCTTCGATGGCTGAAAAAGCTTGACGTGGAACGCACCTGAGGTTATATTTACTGATAATAATAGGGATAGGCTATGCTCGACTTGGCAAAGAAGCATAACCTAACGAGAAGGTCAGACATGAAGTTGCTCCCTGTATTGCTCATCGCCCTGTTCGCTGTGAGTTGTGGCTGCCGCCACATCGGCGGCCCGGAAACACGAGCAAAAAATACCGACGATAGCGTCGTCGATTCGACTAGGAGGGCAAAGATCCGCACTGACGATAGCGTCGTTGATGCGGCCAAGAAGAAGGCAGATATCCGCTACCACCTCGAGGAGCTGGAACGGCTCCGCAACTTGCCGGGAGAGCGGAAGTGGGAGCCCGAGAATAGTCTGAAGTACGAAGATCATTTGGCCAAGTTGGTCGCACTGGGGCACCTGCAAAGACGTTTCTTCCCGTTCTTCCACCTCGTCAAGAGTGGGTATATCGATCATCATCGCCCCAGGATAATGGAGGAATATAAGCCACTTCTACCTGTGGAATCACTTCTGATTGTCGGGGGGCTAGACGAGGGATACCTGGGGGTCATCGTCATTGACAAGCCCTCACGGATGGGTCGGTTCGAGGCCAAGTTCCGCGAGTTGGAGGAGTCCGCCCCGAAGTATAATCCTGACTGGACCCCCGACCCCTCACACGTGCGCCTGGTCAGGTTCCACGTCGCGGTGCGCTACAGGAATTTTCCGGTTGTCAAGAAATACTTGCAGGAGGGAGGCGACCCGAACAAAGAACTGGGCGGGCGCCTGCCGCTCCACAGCGCCGTTCGCAGTAAGAAGATCGAAATGGTCAAATTATTGCTGGCTTCCGGTGCAACCGTCAATGGTGTCGCAAAGGGCGCCAGTAAACACCACGGACAGGAGGGCAGTACGGCTTTGCACACGGCTTTCCAGTGCCACAACTATGAAGCAGCGGAACTCCTGATCAAGCGTGGGGCTGACATTACGGCCAGGAATAAGCATGGGAAGACTGTTCTGCACGAGGCCTGCAACTCAAAACCCGACCTCAGATTGACCAAGGTACTGATTGATGCTCGAGCAGATGTCAATGCCAAGGATGAGGATGGTAACACCCCGTTGCACGACGCGACGTGGCGTAGCAACGTAGCCATGCTAGAACTGCTGATCAAGGCCGGGGCCGAGGTCAATGCCAAGTCCAAATCGGGAACAACCCCGTTGCATAAAGCCTGTTGGGGAGCCTCTTTTTATAGTGGCAACGCCGACTTGGTCAAGCTGTTGGTGAGACATGGGGCCGATATTCAGGCACGAAATCGCTATGGCGAGACTCCTTTGCACTCCGCGTGCAGTCTTGCTGGAGCTGGAAACTTGGCCGTAGTGAAATTCCTGATAGCGAAAGGCGTCGATACTGAAGCCATGGAGGAGAGGCACGGGTACTCTCCCTTGGCAGTTGCGGCCAAGGCGGACTTTGCTGAAGCGGGGAAGCTGCTTGGCAAACCCACCAAGAAACTGCCGCGGGATGACGAGATTGAACTGATTGGGTTGAGGATATTCAACTACCTTCAACGAAGGGTGCGTGGAGGCATGCCCACATTTGTCTCATTCGATGGCCGCGCCCCACGCGATGAAAGCCTCAAGAAGATGCAAATTGCCGGTCTAGCCATTCATAAAGCGGCAATTCTGCCTCCCAGCAGTGGTGCAAGAGTCAACATGGCAGATATCACGGATAAGGCCACCGGCCAGCGGGGCCGACTGTTTACGTTTGAGATCAAGAATTGGGTCAATGACTTTGAAGTTGAGGTAAGAGCCGAGATCTACGAGGGGACCCAAGCGTCTAGAATCTGGCCCGTTAGATTAGAAAAGAAATACGGAATCTGGGTCATTACCGAGCCTGGATAGGAAGTGGGGTCCTGGTACGACTACGGCACCAAGACCGTCACGGAGTTGGATGCTGAAGCGGAGCAGGGCGAGGTGGAGCAGGAATAAGAGCCGGGGCAAAATGGGCCGGAGTAAAGCCGATATCAGGACTGCAATTCCGCAAATCAGCTTGTTTTTCTTGATCCGCGTTTTAGAATGGTAATCCGCGGTTATGGACGCAAGGAACTGTTGCTCAACTTTATGTCGAGGGGTAAACCGTGATGAGATTCCGCGCGATCCTGTTTGTTCTGTTACTGCCTGCGGGTATTTGTTTTGGTGACGGGGCCATAAAGCTTAAAGACGGCCGGATCAAGTTTTACAAGGAGATCAAGCACCAGAAGAAAGGGGTGTTGATCACGGTTGAGAGTGGGGGAGCACTGTATAAATACCAGGACATTGTGCCGGGATCGCTGCCGGCTGCGATTCGGGATTACCAGCGCAAACGGGTTGTGAACTCGCTGATCTCCGCGCAGAAATACTATGACCATGCAGACTATAAGAAAGCTCAGGCACGGTTCAAAGGTCTGCTGAAATATGCGGATTACCTCATGGCAAAAGACCGGCAGAAGCCTTGGGGGAAAGACTTGGATGAAAAGGCTGATGGCTTGGTATTTCGCAATGGCAAGTGGACGGCCTGGCAGGAATTGAAAGCAAAGGGTGAAGCACCCGCGGCAACGGCGGACACGGTCAAGCCGCGAGTGGTTGCCAGGCCCAGGCCGAGACCTAAGCCGAAGCCGGTGGGCAAGAAGAAATTCTTTCTGAGCGACGCCGCGCTGGAGAAAATGCAGGACGCGGTGATCAGACCTGACGGCGTAGATATCAATATTCCGGTGCTTGATAATCAGATCGAACGTTTACGCCGTGAATATGACCTGCAGGACGTGTTGCTGACGATTAAGCAGAAAGCCAGCGCCCGGCGAACGGACCTTAGACGGTGGCGGTTGCTGGCCGCCCTGGCGCGCCGGCTCGAGGAACGCGGCATGATGATCGACGCGACGACGAAGCTGGCCGAGCTTGACCCGACCCGCCACAATCTACAGGACTGGATTCACGCGGTTTATACGGCCAAGAGACCCGAAGAGACCATTCGCGCCTGCAATATCTTCTTCAAGAGATTTCCCGAACTGCGGGGAAACTACCTGAGCTGCATGGTCCGCAGCTATGAAATGCTGCGCGATCTCGAGTCGGCCATTCGCTACCAGAAAGAGGTGGTGCGGGCCCGCCCTGAAGCAGTCTACTATCGGCGACAATTGGCTGCGCTGCAGCAGAAGGCCGGCAAGCTGGCCGAGGCGGTCGCCACCCTCGAGAAAGTTGATCTTAACACCCCGGTGGACGCCGGTGTGGACCCAAAGGATAAGAGATATGCCGCGAAGGTCAAGGCCCAGGCGTGGGCAAGGTACTCGACGATCAAAGAACTGGCCGAGTTGTACGTCAAGAACAAAGAACCGCAAAAGGCACTGAAGCTATTGCAGCAAGCCTTGCCAAAACAGAAAGATGCCGGCAGACGCCGCGTCTACCTGTACATGATTGGTAAAATCTCCCGTCAGGCTGCCGCCGGCCCGGACTATATAAAGGAATTGCGCGAGCGTCTTAAGCAGAACCCCGCGGATACAAACGTTCTGGAAACCCTGGCGAGCGAGGCGGAGCAGAGAAAAGACTACCCAACCGCCATCAAGTACCAGAAGCGACTTGTGAAGTTGGCGCCCGGTAGGAAGAACTATCAAATCCTCATCCGCTACGCGCGTTCTTATGCGCGTTATGAAAAAGAATACCGGGAGTTGGCCGAGGCTCTGAAGGGCTATCTGAGCAAGTATCCCCAGCCGGCGGCACCTCCCCGCGGCGGTCGGCGCTCTTATCGCCGTTCCTCAGGCCCGGAATACGCGAGGTACAGACAGGAACTCATCGAGGCGCTGAAACAGAGCGGCCAAATGGCGGCAGCCATCGCCCAGGCCAGGCAACACTTCGAGGCTGGGGGACGGAAAGATCCGGGACCTCTAGCGAAGGTGCTTGTCGAGGCTAAAAAATATGAGGACGCAATCGCCGTCTACAAGGAACTGCTCGACCAGGAAACCGACGTTTGGAAGCGGGACCCGTTGACCGAAAAGATTCTGGGGATTTACGCTAAAGCCAGGCAATATGACCAGGGCGCCACGTTCCTGAAGAACCTGGCTGCCAAAGAGAAGGATGAGAAAACCAAGGCCCGGCTGCATAAAAGGATGCTGGAGCTCCTCACCAATGCCGAGGAGCCAAGCAGGATCACCAAGGAGTTGGAAAAGGGCCTCGGCAAGGGACTCGGGGATTATGACAAGATCAAGGACCTCAAGGAATATTACAAACGCAAACAGGATTACCGCAAGGTCGCGGAAATGCAGGGCAAGCTTGCCCGGCTGAAACCGTCAATCGCGGCTTATAGCGAATGGATCGGGCTGCTGCGGCAGAAGAAGGAGTATGAAAAGGCGATTCATGCCTACGAGGAGTTCTTCAAGCTTTTTCCCAAAGAGAAACCCCGGTGTTTTCTTTCAATCGCCACATTGTATAGCAGCATGGGGGAGCGGCAACTAGCCATCGGCATGGCAAAGAAATACCTGCAAATGGAGGGCCTGGTCGCTTCCGAGTATGATGCTTGCGCGTCGAGGCTGCGGGGGTGGTCGCAACGCGCGGCGGCGGCTGAGGCTTGGGAACTCGCTCTGCCCCTGGCTCGAAAGGCCTTTGCTCCCGAAGTTGACCAGGCAATAAGCGCGTACGAGGGTGACCTCAAGAAGGAAAAGGAAGCGTGGGAAGACCGGAAAACCAGGCGCCGGCACGAGAGGTTCAAGCCAAGCAAAGAATTGGCCGCGCGGCAGCAACAGGTGTGGCGCTGGCAGTGGGAACGCGAGAACTTCCCCAGGATGCAGCTTAATTTGGGCTTCACGTACCTGCGTTTGAAAAAAATGCCGGCAGCGGAGAAACTGGCCCGGGCAGTACTTGCCAGCAAGAACCTGTCAAAGGATTCGGTGGCTTACTATCGCCAGAGCGCCGATGGGCTGCTTCTGAGGATATACCGCGAATTGGGGCGCAAAAAGGAGTATGAGGCCGAACGGCAGAAACGTTTTGCCGAGAATCCGGATGACCCGGGACAGTTGCGGCGCCTGGCGGAGAACTACCAGCGGGCCAAAGAATACGCTAAACTTGCCAAAATCCGCGAAAGGCAATTGCGCCTCGATCCGAAAGACCTGCACCGCTGGAATGATTGGCTGCGGGCGCTCGAGGAAGCCAAACAGGCAGGCAAGGTCACTGACGCACTCCTGACCTTATTGTCGCAGACTGCATTAGAGGGCGAAAGCAGACAGTGGGACCGCTATAATGTAGCTTACCGACATATAGAGAATCTGGTCAAGCTTTGCCAGCGGCAGAAGGCCGACCCAAGTCTCGTATTAAGAGTAATGACGGCATACCGGAGTTCGCTCAGGGCAGAGAACAAACGGATTGAGGCAAACAACCGGAAGATTGACGCGGAGAATAGGAAAATCGAAGCCGCGAGCGAGAAAATCAGAGCCAAGAAAAAGCTCACTCAGACGGACAAGAAGAGGGTCCGCCGCAACAGCCGAAAAATCGAAGCAAACGACCGAAAAAAACGGCGCTCAATGAACCCGGATCGCTGCGTCAGGAAGTTTGCCAAGATGCTTCGTCTCGCCGAAATGTACGAAGAATCCCAGAAATACTACCTGGACGCAATTAACCGGGCTGAACCCACGTCCGAGACGGCGCTGGCCTGGCGCCTCGATCTGGCCCAGTTCTACGTGTGGCGCAAACAGTACGACGACGCCTGCAAACAACTCGGCCACGTGATTTCCGGCGCCAAGACCTATCGCACGAAAAACCGGGCAAAGAGCATGTTACGCGGAATTCAACGCGAAACGGAGAATGTAGACCATAGCATTGCCACCCTGAAGGCAAAACTCAAAGCCAAGCCCAACGACATGGACACGCTCCGGGAACTGGGCAAAGCCTACCTCCGGGCCAAACAGTACGACGCCTGTGCCGGCTGCTATGAAAAACTTTGTCAACTTACCCCTCGGTCCGCCGATTATCGAGGCTGGCTTCAAGCGTTGGGATTAAGCGCAAAACCCAGGCCGCTGGTGCCGATTTACGAGGAATATATCAAGAAATTTCCAAAGCGGCGAAACTCCGCGCTTTCATCCCTGGCCCGGGCCTATATGAACGAGGGCCAACCCAAGAAGGCCTTGGCCGCGGCTCGCGAACTGTTGAAGAAAAGACCAAAAGACGCGTACTCTTACTCGTGCCTCGCATCAATGCTGGCTCACACCGGCAAACGCGATGAGGCCCTGGCCCTCCTCAGCAACGCATTTGAAAACGTGAAATCTTCCCACAAGGACAAAGGTAAGTTCAGGGCTTCCTTCGCTTGGGTCCTGGTCAAATTCACCACTCAGAAAGAGGCCGAAGCCTACATGATGACCCTCCTTACCACCACTAAGTATCCGTTCGGAGTTCCAAGGAAACTGCTGGAAAAGGTTCTGGCCGGCGACCGCGGCCTCGACGCCGTGATGGATCGTCTGATCAAAAAATCACGCAGCAAAGAAAAGGCTGCCGGAAATCTAAAAAAACTGCTCCGCGTTCTTCCTTACTCAACTTCCTCCCGGTCTAAATATCGGGTAGAAGTGGCGTTGATCCGGGGTAAGCTGGCCAAACTGCAACCCAGCAGGGATAATTACGATGCCTGGATAAAAGCCTTGGCCGATGCGGGCAAGACCGCTGAATTCCACGCCGCCACCGCGGAACTGGCGAGAAAATTCAAGACCACGAAATGGGAGAACCAAGTTCATCTCCAGCAAGCCCTTAACAACGCCCGGAAAAACCAGGAGTACGAAGTTGCCGCCCAGCTTGCGGAAAAATACTTCCAGTCCGCACCAACCTTCCAAAACGCTTACAGTATCGGCGAGTACTTGGGAAAGATCGAGAAATACCGCGAAGCCGCCATGGCCTGGATCGCGGCTGCCGCCCATCCAAAACTTACCCCGGCAGAATCGGTTAGCTTGCGAGTCCGAGCCGCCGAGATGTTTCTGAAACATAACCTGGAAGAGGAGGCGATTGGGCTTCTCAAAGCCATCGTCAAAGATCCCAAACGCAACCTGGAAAATCCACGACCGGCAACCACGCTTGCCATAGGCTTGAAGAAACAGGGTCAATTTGACGCCTACATCAAGAAGGCTGCGGCCGCCTCGGATGCCGAGCCGCAAAACTTCCAAAAGGCCTTGCTGGTGGCCCGAATGTGCGGTGAGACCCGATTCCGCGAATACAAGGCCGAAGCCGCCAAGTACTTCGAACGGGCTTATCGCACGTCCAATGACCGCCGCCGCATCCAGGGCCGGACAATCAGCGCCATGGCTGACAACGGCGACTACCGGAAAGTAATCCAGCTTTACGAGGATTTTCCCGAACTTAAACGCCTGAACGGTCAGTTCTACATCATTGCTCACAAGAAGCTTGGACTCAATAAGAAAGCCCTGGAAATCGCCCGCAGGCACTATCAGGAAAGACCCCAGAGCGCGGATAACATCCGCGATCTGGCGGATCAACTCCGGCACATGGGCCGTGACGATGAGGCCCTGAAATACTACTTCGAGGCCGCCAAAATAAAAGCAAATCTTAATGCAATTATCGACTTGCGTGCCATCGGCCGAATCTGCGCCACAAAGGGCCGGCCCCAGCTTGCCCTCGAAGCCATGAAAGCAAGGCTGGCAATTACCACCAAGGCCTGGCTCCGCCGGGACCTCCAGGAAATGATTGATAAGTATGCCAAAACTAACCAACAGCAGGTTGCCAAACAGATTAAGGCCCGGGAGGAAAGCGGCGAATTGAAGCGGTTCTCCGGGCATACGGGCCAGGTGCGGGCCGTCGCCTTTGGTCTGCGCGGCGCCGTTATCCTGTCCGCTGGCGACGATGGCAAGATCAAGCTATGGGACCCGAAAAGTGGCAAACTCAAGTATGATCTGGCCGGCTCAAAAGGTGGTATCCGGTGCCTGGCCGTCTCACCCAGTGGCAAACTGGCCGCCAGCGGCGGCAAGGACAAGATCATTCGTTTATGGAGTTTGAGCAGAGCTAAGCTGATCGCCAAGCTCGCCGGCCACCAAAAAAGCATCTCCAGCGTGGCTTTCTCCCCGAACGGAAAGTACCTGGCTTCGGCCAGCCTGGACAAGACCGTCCGGCTGTGGAAACTGAGCACAAAAAAGACGGTCCGGGTGTTCCGGGGACACAGCCGCGGGGTCCGCTCGGTAGCTTTCTCACCGGATGGCGCCAGGCTTGTCTCCGGCGCCCTCGACAAAACTGTCAGACTTTGGGATATTGGCAGTGCCAAGCTGCTCAGAAGCCTGCGCGGCCATACCTTCTCCGTCCGCGCCGTGCTCATTGTCCCCGGAGGCAAGTTCGCCGTCAGTTGCGCCGACGATATGACCATTCGCGTCTGGAGCATAAGCACCGGCAAGGAGGTCCGCTCGCTTAAAGGCCATGAAAGCCTGGTAACCGCCGTGGCTGTTACGCCTGATGGCAAGCGTCTGCTTTCCGCCAGCTTTGACGCCACCGTCAGAATCTGGGACCTCGCAACAGGCCGCGAATTGCGAAAACTCAAGGTCGCCAATGACGGATGCTTCGACATTGCCGTTTCACCGGACGCGACCCGTCTCGCGGTCGCCGGCCGCGACAAGACCCTTCGCCTCCTGAAACTTCCTTAACCGCCTGCCAGTCAAGCTTCCCCACTGAGACACACTTGATTCAGCGCCGGCGCCGGATATACTTGCAGACAAATATAAAAGGTCAACGAATGAACCGGCTGGGAACACCACGGGAACTGTTTCACCAAGTGATGCAGTTCGAGTGCCCGGGGCACACGCTGCTGACGCTCGGCGGTATCTGGCCAAGCTGCTTTGAGCGCTGGGGAACCGAAGGTATGCCGGACAAGCTCGGGAATATCCCGGCTCTGCTTGAGCATTTCGGGCTGATGCGGCACACCTGGGGCGGACCCGCGGCAGAGCTCTTTGTCTACCCGCCGTTCGAATACCGCGTTGTGTCCGAAACCGAAACCACAATCACATACACGAATGGGATGGGGATAACCTGCACCGAGTTCAAGAAAGACGCTTACAAAAGCATGCCGCACTTCGAGAGCTTCCCGGTGCAGAACAGGAAGGACTGGGAACAATACCGCGAACGCCTGCAATGGGATACGGCCCGTGTCGGCAATGCCTGGGGCAAGCAGGTCGCGGGGTTCCGGGCGAGCGATGCGCCCGTCATCATCGCCTTGAATCGCGGCGCAAGCCTCTATGGCGCATTGCGCGATATGGTCGGCGTCGAAGGGCTTTCGTTCCTCTTCTACGACGATCCCGAGCTGGTCGCGGAAATGATGGACACCATGCTCGCGCTCTTCCTCAACAGTGTTGAGGCCCTCTTTGATGAGTACGTGCCGGATGCGGTGTGCATGTGGGAAGACATGGCCTATAAGAACGGTTCTCTGCTCGGCGTGCAGCACGTGCGTGAATTCATGCTGCCGCGCTACCGCGTCATGACCGCCAAGCTGCGCGAGAAAGGCATTCGCTACATCCTGCTCGACAGCGACGGCAAGATCCACGATCTCATCCCGACCTGGCTCGAGGCCGGGATTGACGGCGTGGTCCCCATGGAGGCGCAAGCCGGCATGGACGTTGCCACGTTCCGCCAGAAATACCCGCGCATGCTCATGATGGGCGGGATCGACAAGAAGGCGCTCGCGGGTGGACGTGAAACCATTGATCGCGAGATCAACAAAGCACGGCGTACCATTGCCAGTGGCGGCTACATCCCGTTCTTTGACCATGGTCTGCCGCACGACGTGAGCTGGCAGGATTTTGTCTATTTTGTCGAGCAACTCAAGACGCTCGGCTGACTGGACAAGACTATCCGAAAAGAATGAACCGGCTGGGGAACGCATTTACGCCGGGACTGCCGAAGAGGCGAGCCTGGCAATTACTGCTGCTGGCCGTACTGCTGGTGGTGTTTGGTCTAGGTGTGCGCTGGTGGTTTAATTCCCGGGCAGTACACCACCACCGCCCCAGAAGACAGACTGGCAGGGCGAGCCAAATATATAGAAGGATTAACACTTGGTTGCCAGCAACTACGGCCCAGAAAGCCCAGCTTTGCCCCAGCTCGTGGAACTCGCGGATTCCGCCATAGATAAACCGCGCATCAGAGGCCAATGCAACGAGAACCACCAGCCCTGCCAGAACCCGTACCCAGGCTTTTTTGGTTTGGGCTTCGGGCCCTTTCCTCATACTTATACTCCCAAGCCAACGATAAAATGGCCAGCAACACCGCCCCAGAAGACAGACTGGCAGAAAGAACCAAAAAAGTCCAAGGCTTACCGGCAGCATAACAAAAACGACGGCCATGCAAGCATAGTTTTGCCTTAACTCGTGGAAGTGACGGATTACAATATAGGTCATCAGTGTAGCTCCGAGCAATGCGACCAGAGCCGGCAGCCCTGCCAGTACCCGCACCCAGATTTTCTTGGTTTCGCCTTGATGTGCGTTCATCTTAGCTATACTTTCGACTCAACTTCGTGGCGCATCTCGTATTCGGGAACGCCAGCCCTTCCACCTTTACTCTACACCCACCCCCGCCCAATATCAAGCTCCCTATTGAAACATACTTGACTCAGCGCCGGAACCGGCTATACTTGCAGAGAAATACAAAAGGTGGACGAATGAACCGACTGCGAAAGATACTGACGCTGGGCCTGGAGAAAAAGCGGGCCTGGCAATTACCGATTATCGCCACGTTGCTGGCGCTGTTTGGCCTGGGAGTGCGCTGGTGGTTTAATTCCCGGGCAGTACACCACCACCGCCCAATATCAAGCTCCCTGATTGAAACAGGCTGGACTCCTCAGTCGGCCGAGGTCCCCGCATCACGTGGACTGGCAGGCGATTATCCCACCGTGACGGTTTCCGAAGCAAGCCTCGTAGAAAAGCGTTCAAACGCTGTAATGGTCCATTTGCCGCGACGCGCATTAAGCGCCAACGGCTCGTCAACGGCAAGATGACCGTTCGTGGCGCACAAGAGGCCGCCGAACTGGCGGCGCCTGTCTCCCTGGGAATCACTAACCTGAACCTCAACGATATGGTCCCCGCGCGCCCTGTTGCCCGCCGCATCGAGCAATTCGACGTGAAATGCCAAGCGGCCACCGGGAGCGACCTTGGACTGCGGCAGCTTAATCGCCGACTGCACCGGTACGGACTGGTAGAAGCCCAGGATCAGCCCTTCACGTTCACCCAAGTCGAGGTCGACCACGAGACCCTCGTCGGTGCGCGCAAATGTATACGGCCGCATCGTAACCAGGTCGAACGCCTGCACCGCCGGCACCGGCGGGTCGTATAGGGTGACTTGGCTCCGTTGCCGGGTTTCAGCATGATTCACGGCCACCAGCAGCAAGGTGTCCGGCGTAAGCAGGACGTTTGCCTCGACTTCGACGTTCCCGGACCCGGCATGGGGTCGCAGGCCCTGGCCGAAGAGGAAACTGTGCACAGTCTCTTCGAGCCGGCAGCGCAACTGCTGGTTCCCCTGTTCGATGCTGCCGCTGTAGAGCTCGTTCAAGTCGTGCGAAAACAGCAGCGCGGTGCCCTTGCCGCAGGATGAGCGGCTTATGCGCACTTCGCGGTAGAACGGTTCGCCGGCAGCGCCGAACAATCCGGCAAGCGCCGCCAGCGGCTGGCCCGCCAGGTTGTGGCCGGGCACGTGATCGCAGATCAGCGCGCCGCCGCTTTCCACGAAACGGCGCACGGCCGACGCATCGTCCTCGGCCATATAGTCGGCGCCGGTGATGACGCATCCGTGGTAGTCGTCGAGCGCCCCTTCGCGCAAGGCCCGCTGGTCAATGACATCCACTTCGCCAAAGGCGCGGCACAGCAGTTCGGCAACGTTGATCGGCGCCATATGGTACGGCCACAGAGTGTCAAGGGGACGCGATTCAGCGCCGTAGAAACCCAGCCCGCGGCAGTTCGGCGGCAAGGAGTGCGGCGGCGCCCGGTACAGGCGGTCATGGAAAGGGAAGATCATCGCCAGGCGCCGGCACGGTGGTTCGGCGCGCTCAAGCAACGGCGCAACTGTCTGTACCTTGCAAATGTCGGCGGCGAAGGTGTCAAACTTCTCCTCGCGGCAGTTCTGGGTATTGGAGAATGGACCCTTGCACATCAGGTGAAAGCTTTTCGCACCCGCACCAATGGCTGTATACAGCGTCTCAGACGGGGCCCGCAGCGGGTCATAGGGAGCCACCGGCACCTCGCGGTCGGTTACCTGAATCCAGAACCCGAACCGTTGTCCTTGCCGCCTGGCGAGGAAACGGAAGTGCCCGGCCAGGTAGTGGAACTGGTTCCACCGCAACTGCAGCGAGCATCGCCAGTTGGGGTACATGTAGTTGTAGCAGTCGAACTCAACGAAGTCGGCGTGCTTCGTCCAGGGCAAATCCTCAGCGATGCCGTGCCGCGCCGAGAGGTTGCCGCTCCCGATGGCGCACAGCACATGGTGAAGCTGCGGCCCCGGGCCCAACGATTGCCAGATCTCGTAGCCCTGCCGGAAGGCTTCGGCGGCGTAGTCCACCACCCACTCGAAGTAGTCCGCCGTACGCTGGTCGCCGGCCGCCAGCGCTTCGTCCCAGGTCGGCAGTTCGCAGCCAAACCGTTCCCGGTACGCCTGCCGACACTGCTGGCAATGACAAACGTTCGCGCGCATCAGGTGGGGCTCGTCGAGGATCTCCAGCGATGCCATACGCGGGAAGCTGGAGTGGAGGAACTGGGCCTCGAGACACTTGCGCAACGCGTCGGGGTATTCCGAGCTCAACACACAGGGCGTAGTGGATTTGGTCCCTTCCTCGCCTCGGTGGGCATGAGTGCTCAGCAGCGATGTCCGCCAAGCCAACGGCGGACAAGTACCCCCCAGAGAAGCAGCAAACCCAATACCCCAACGATGACCACAACTACTGTGCGCCACCGTCTCAAATCCGCACCGCAGAGAAACAGTCAAGTATGCGCTCCTGCAAGGCCCGTTGATCTGACTGATCCACTACTCCCATGGAGGCCTGATCCCTTCCTTTTCAAGCTCGCGTAGGGCTGGGACTACAAGCTCGCCGTAAAGCTTGAGACTTTCCTCTTCTCCCATACATTTCGATTGGGAACTGTAGTGGTTCGTTGCCCGTCCATTCCTTTCAGCACCCAGTGAATACAGTACCTCTTCTTGGGATCATCGGTATCTCGGCCCTTCTTGATCAGCTGCTCGATGATCTCCCGATTCCGCATCAGAATCAGTGATTTCCTGGCGAGCTCTCTGGCTTTCCCGTTCTCCAGATCAGTTACTGCATCCAGGCATACTGGCACAGCAACATGCCAAAGCCTGGCGACTTGCGTTCTCGCCTCAGACCGCGTGTTTGCATCTTCGTGCACAGTCAACGGCAGTAACCTTCTCACATACTCATTCGCAGCTTCTTGCTGCTTGGGCGTTAGTATCAGCCTTCCCGCAATTGCCCTGTTTCCCAGCTCACGCGCAAACTTGCGTTGATCTATCCTATCCGCTGACCAATCAAGTCCCTCTATGAGCTCAACTGTGGCTGCGGTGACAGGTTGGGCGCCTACATCCTCAGGCCGAGAAAACCTGGGCGGGTCGGGTTCCGGATCTGTTGTTTCACGCGAGACCCCTTTACTCCCGGTAATGCTCACGTCTTCCAATGCCATGGACTTATCTGGATCCGAGGCAATTGCATCAGCACCGGAGCGATCTGTCTCTCTCGAATCAGCCCAGTCTCGCTCCCAAAATAGAGCTACCAACACAATGGCAGATGACGCGACAACGCACGCTGCCAACGCAAGACAAAGTTTTGTATTAACAATGCGTTTCAATTGGGTCCCTTTGTGCTCTCCTTTCTTACGAGAACAACCTATTTTGCGCCCTGCGCAACCAGTTTCTCTATGTTGCTCTTTGTCATCTCCAGCTGCCCAGTCATGTATTTCGGCACGGCTTTCTCCTGCAACCAGTGGTCGACAACAGGAAGATAAGCTGCCCGCGGATACTTGTTGATCGTGGTCAGAAGTAACAGAATCTCATATCCGGTACCCCAATCAGTATCCTTGACCACCTGAACAATCTCATCCTCCCCTACTGCAATCAGGAACGCGGCAGCCCGTGCCAGGAGACGAAGATTAGTCTCGACTTCTGTGCGTATGAGCAGCTCTTTTCTGATCCAATCCTCTTTAGCTGGAAGGCCGGCCCTTCCACACACTGCAAGTGCTGTTGATCTTACTGCCCGCACATCACTTGATAGCAGTTTGCGCAGAGATTCGGCATCTTTCGATTTGATTGCTGTTTGAGCCTGAGCGAAGCAGAGGGCTGATTCTCGCCGCATACGCTGTCCGCGACTGAGATTGCCTGGCCTATCTGAGGGTTCAGTCACCTCAAACGAGACTTTGTTCGAGCGCAATGCCAGGGGCACATACGACTTCCCTTTCTCTTTCCCTCTCAGTCTCCTGTAGTCGAAGAACAGTTCGTATTTCTGCTTCGGGGCAAAAAGCACGACATCAGCAAACATGTTGTGCCACATGGCAAAAGGGGGATGGAATACGAATGAAATATCACACTGGAAGCTCACGCTCTTCCCTGGGGGAATCTCCAGCGGGACCATTCTCCTTGGCCGGGTGGGTGGAGCCCAACCTGAAGCGACCCGCTTGCCCGAGTCTTTGTGGACCAAGACTGCTCCAATGCCTTCAGCACCTTTGTACCATGGTTTCAGTTCGAGTGAGTTCGCTCCCGTATTCTTCAGCAAACAGTCAACCTTGATTGGCGCTCCGTAGGGGAACGTACCCTCGCCGCCCTGCTTACGGATATTCTTGGCTGGCTCCGCCAAGCGAATGCTGAGCACCAAAGGCAAGGGAGGATTGGGGCCATCACCAAGGGCGATCTGGATGAGGCACGTGATTAGGCCAAATGCTAAGAAGCGATGGATAGACTTCATTGCCGTAATTCCTTCTCTGATGCGCGGCGCCTTTGATGCTCACTGTAGCGCCTAAACTATCCCGACAGGCCACGACTGTCAACACGCCTGCGCAGTTGACAGCATAACACCAGCCGCAGACAGCAGGATGACGGCCTGGACTGCTTTTGCAGTGAGACGCACGACTTGACCTCCTTTACCGCGTGTTGTGTGCTCTGATTACTCGTCAGTTCGTCCCAGATTACGTTGCCTTTGCAGCGGCCATGACTTCGATGTGCTCATCCGTAACCCAGTCCTGCTTATAGGCAAAAAAGACCACGTTGCGTTGTCCAAGCGCGGAAAGCATTTCCAGTTGTTTACGGATATTGTCCGCGTCATTCAGATATTCAGGTTTTTTCTTTTCCATCCATTCCGCCGTGATATACGACAGGCCAAGGCCCATCCAGACGTTTCTGTCCGGTTCGCGTACGCGGCTGCGCGCCTCTTCGGTGTGCAACTGAACGATACGCGTGTCATGGAGGTAGCTCATGGGGCAGACGAAATCCAGCAGTCCCTGTGCGTGCCAGCCCGCCCAATCGGCACAGAAGTTCCGGCGCGCCTGGCAGTGAGCCCAGCCGTCCCAGTAGGGGATCTCATCACGCCAGGCGCTGTAGAAATCACGGTCGTAGGGCAGACGAGCCGCAGCGGACATTACGTCCAAGCCTGATTCCCGGCATTGCGCGCGGATGCGTTTGACCAGCGCGGTAACAGCGTCTTCTTTAAACGCCTGACGCTCATCCGGCGCCTTGGGAGCATGCTCCCGGCAATAGTCGCAACTGCACACCTCGATCGTTCTGTAGGCGGCAGCGCTGGCATTTGCCGGGTCGTATACGGCTGTACTTTGATAGATGTAGCTATCCTCCAGGTTGATCCCGTCGAGGGGGCAGCGCGCCAGGAAGGTCCGCAGCCGTTCCAACACCCAAGACGCCACTTCGGGATTGGCCGGACACAACAAAGCGCCACGTGTGCCGTCCTCACGACACTGGTGCCAGGCCGCCGCTTGCCCGGTGAACTTCATCTCGCAGAAGCAACCATGTACCTCCAGTCTTGCCTGGTGGCACGCATTGATAAGTCGGCCGAGCCGCTCCTGCCGTTCCGCGTGAGGCAGGTTCTCATGCTCTGGTGCGGGGTTGCTCAGGTAGGCAAAAACATGCGTTGCGCCGGCGTCCCGCATACGCGCCGCGGATTCCACCGGATCATCCTCTTGGATGGATTCCGGAAAAAGCCAGAATGCCAGGTTGTCAAACAAGTTCTTATCCTTTCCTTAGTAACCGTACAGCCGAACCTATGCCGGCAAGTCGGGGCAGTCAAGGCGCCTCGTCATTGCACCCCGCATATAGTACTTTACCCAATCGCAAGATCAATTTTCTAAAACATGCGCACACGTGTGCGTTTTTCAGCAAAATAACCAGCATGTGAGGCTGTTTTGCAGAGGGTTCTACGTCACTGCCCAAGATCAAGCTCCTTCATTGAAAAAGACTTGACTCAGCGCCGGCGTCGGATATACTTGACAATAATCCGCTTTCGCCAAGGCTACAGCGGACAAGATAGAAAAGGTGAAAGAATGAACCGGCTACTGAAAGTACTGACGCTGGGCCTGGAAAAGAAACGGGCCTGGCAATTACTGGGACAGTGTTGAGACTATGAAGACGAACAGTTGCGACCAGTCAAGCGGACCCAATTGGCTGGGCTTCGCGTGTCCATTTCCACAAGTTGTATGTCGCGCCTCCGTGTCCCGTGGATCGGCCAACTCATCAATCGGCGCATACCTGAATCCCATGGGCGATGGCGCCGAGACCGAAAAGACCGTGCTCGAGCTCTGGTACGACGACCAGGCATTGCACGTACACGCCCGCTGCGAGACCGCGTCCATGGACCGCGTCCGCGAGTTGGCAGCACGCAAGACCCCATTCGCGAGGGACGCCTGGGGTGATGACGCGCTGGAGCTCCAGGTTGATGTACAGCGCACGAAGTCACGGTACAAACACCTCATTCTTCCTCCCAACGGAATTGCCGTCACGTTGGACGGTTTCAATAACCGCCAGGTTCAGGGCTGGCGCCCGAGGGTGGACTTCAAGGTTCGGCTCGAGGACGATGCGTGGATTGTTGAGGCCGAACTACCGTTCGAGCTGTTCGGCCGGACTCCGGGTGAAGGCGATACATGGGGCTTCAACTCCATGCGGGTGAATCCTTCTGAGCCGTCACAGTATGTCCAGTGGGCGCCCACGTTCGGTGATGCCCTGCGCCCGGAGCTCTTTGGCGAGATAGTCTTTGGCGGCCCGGCGCTTGACCGGGCGGCCGATATCGCCCTCTATGCTCAACGCGCGGCGGCCCGCAAAGACTTCTTCTTCGCCACGATCAACGACGTTCAGGAAGACGCGGCTCTGAAGGAACTGGGCATGGCCGACTGGGATGCGTGGGGTGAGTACGTGGCAAAGCGGGCGGCGCCGCTGCCGTTGCGCTGGGACGGAATTGTTCCCGGCACGGACGGTATTCCGGAAGACACGCGTGAGCTGGTCATGGAGATGGCGGCAACACTCGTCGAACAGATCGCCGGCTGGTCCGCAGATACGCCCGAGCCCACGGCAATCAGCATCGAGCCGCTGGAGGTCTTGGGTGACGCCTACCTGCTGACCGGTGACCGGAAATATGTGGCTTCGTTCGAGGCTGCATTGTCCGTCCACAACCGCCGCCTCAAACAGATTCTGGCGGGTATCACCGATACGTGCGGGAGTGGCCTGCACCATTCCATCAATCCCTACTATGACAGCCAGATCATCCGCGCGGAAATGCTCGCCTACACGTACCTGAATATGCGGAACGCCGGCCTGTCGCCACGGACCCATGCAACGATGATGTGGACCATCCTGCGGGGCGGTCGCTTTGCCGCTTTCAACGTTGCTACCGCTTACACGTACGGTAACCACCAGGTCTACGAGAGTGCTGGTCTCGCCGCTGTGGCCGCGTTGTTCCCGGAGTTGCCGGAAAGTGACACTTGGGCGAGCGTTGCATCGCGCTCTATCAGGATGCATCTCGAGCGTGAGCTCTATCCCGATGGCGGCTATATGGAGCGATGCGGCTATCATTGCGTGGCGCTGAGCTTCACCATGCATGCCGTGGCGACCATACGTGCCAATGATGTCGAGTGCCGGTTCCCGGAACTGATGAATCCGGACATCCTGGGACGACTGAGGAAGATGCACGAATGGATGCTGTTCATGACCGCTCCGGACGGACGGATGCCGGCATTCGGGGATGCGGGCGCTTCGGCCAATCTTCGTTTCTTCGAGCGTGGCGCCGCGGTGTTCTCGATGTCCGAGTTGGCTTGGCCGCTCTCGTTCCTGGCGCCGGCAATGATCCCTCCAGGCATCACGCCTCGTGAGCCGAACAGGACCTCCGTTGCCCTCGATTCACAGTTCACGGTCATGCGTGACGGTTGGTCGCCAGACTCTTTCTTCATGGTCGTGGACCACGGGCCGCTCGGGGGCCAGCACAGTCATCTCGATACCGTGAGCTTTGTTGCCTACGCACATGGCCGCCCCGTAGCAGTGGACACGGGGATCGGGACCACGTATGAGGATCCGCGCTACACCACGTGGTTCCGTGACCTGCGCGCCCACAACGTCGTGGCCATCGACGACCTCGAATCGGAGAAGGTGGCCGAACGCACGTTGTGGCAGCCCGGTGATGACAGAGATATCCTGGGCATGCGCAGCAGGGCGTACGAAGGCGCACTCGGCGTGCGGCATGATCGGACGATCACATTTGTGAAGGGGACGGGGTGGCTGATTCTTGATGAGCTCGTTGCCGCGGAAGGGGATGACCTGGGCGCACACAAAATCGATTGGCTTCTGCATACGCCGTATGAGCTGACGGATGAGGGCGGTGGTATTCTGCACGGCGCGGCGACGGGTGGGGGTCTACTGCTCCTGGCTGGGCGACCGGGAGAACTCGAAGCGCCGGTACTCGAAAAGAAACCGGCGTCGTTGCCGCCGCCTGAAACGTTGACCATGCGTCAGTGGGATGCGTCCCGCCGCTATGGCAAAGTCAGCGTGCGCGATATTACCAGTCTTTCCTGGCGCCAGCAGGGAGTATCCGGGAATCGCTGCCGGTTCACAATCTTCCTGTTGCCCTACCAGGGCGAACGCCCCGAGGCGCACCTGGAGCAAACGCCGGACGGGTGGACGTTGTCTGTCGACGCGCAGACTGTCTGCCTCGGCTGATTCACTGCCCCGGCCCTGCCAACAAGAAAAAGCTGGGTCCACGGCAATATACCTGGAGAAATTCGGTCAGCAGGCGCCAGGCAAGATTTGCAAACACCACGAACAGGAATTAAGGGTATCCGACAAGTCAAAATAGTGGCCCAGTTTGATTAGTTCCGTGACCTGGGATGATTGAACAGATGCCTTCGTTACATAATCGACCGATAGTACAATTGGGGAATGATCTGTGACTGGACGACCCACCCTGACCTACGATCCGCATCAGGGCCTGTATCTGACGTGGCATCCGCAGCAGGGCCTGGCCCTGGACGCCGTGCCGGTCCGCGTGCGGATTGCGGGCAGCACGCTTTTCCGTGTCTGGGGATGGCAGGATTCGGGGGAAGCGCCGCCGCGATGGGCGGATGCAGACTTCGCGGTGAGCATCTTTGGCGGGACGGACAAAGGGCCTGAGGAACTGGTCCGGCTTGACACTGTTCAGGGGAGCGATGGTTCCTTTGGCTGGCGCGCCGTGGCGCGGCGGCCGCGCGTCGAGGTTGCCCTGGAGCTGCGCTGTGTCGCTGGTGAACTTGAATTCGGGCTGTCCGTCCGCAACCCGCAAGGGCATGGGGGGCAAGCCCTGCCGCTGGCGCAGCTCACGCTGAGCATAGGCGAGCTGACTGCCGGTAGGGAGGGGCGATAGCGCGGCGCGCAGCCCTACACGGGCGAGGTGCACGGTCGTGGCGCGCTGGCGGCGTTGGGGGATGGGGTGGCCTTCTATCACGGGTGCACAGGTCTGGCATTCCCCCTCTTGTACGT
>SDBT01004554.1_pt1 | contig 23512 bp, 23 predicted proteins | sample 2277101 | NCBI WGS metagenome assembly SDBT01 (sample SAMN10404973, study PRJNA504765) | marine sediment metagenome | isolation source: marine sediment core GS10_PC15, 103 cmbsf | place: Arctic Ocean: Southern Knipovich Ridge | collected 2010 | reverse complement strand
GCTCCAATCATGCCCCCAACACCGATCATCGTGATGGTGAACAAATTCAAACTACGGCTGAGGGTGATTTTCTCTTGAGGCATAACAATTAAGGTGTGTTTTCCTGCTGACCGTTGTTAATCGGCATACGACTCATAGCAAATTCTGCCAGGGCGGTAATCGTCAAAGTGGGATTTACGCCTGGATTGGCTGGCATGATCGAACCGTCAATGACATACAAGCCGGGGTAATTGTGTACCTGACAGTCTAAATCGATAACCCCTTCCTGTGGTGTTCGTCCATAAGAACACCCACCCATGATGTGAGCAGTCATGGGTAAATTGAGCAAGCCTGCCGTTATTGACCCGCTTGGATCCCCGTGGATCTTCTCTGCAAAAGAACGAACTACTCTATGTCCAAGAGTGATGTTTACAGGGATCGCATGCTCACGATCATGCTCACCCACCAGGCCGCGACGGAAAAATGCGAATGGATTCCTCCCCAGAGAAAGCTTCATCTGGTTGTCTTCAGATTGCATGACCATCAAAATCAAACCTCGCCTGGCTAATCCGGGAACAAATTTCTGATCTATGAAAGCAGCCGGAGCCTTGAGGACTTCGACGAAAGACGACCACAGACGGGAAACAAAACCTCCAGTCGCACCAATAAGGGGGGATGAAAGCGAGCGGATCAGCATAGTAGAACCGTTGGAAAATCTAACCGGCTCAATTTGTGTTACTTCGTCGGCATGGAAGATGGAGGTTATCGACAACCCTTGCGAATGGTCGTCTTCTCCCGCCCGACTGAATGCGCCCAGGAATGCTTCGCTGTTCGTCCGCACCATTTTCCCCAGCCGGTTAGACAGATTGGGAAGCGAGCGGATTTCATCTCTGCAGTGCAGCAGTAAGGCTAAAGTACCGAGAACTCCGGCTGACACAATTACACTGCGCGCCCGTACAATTTCAGTGGGCTTGCTCACCCACGCCGTAGAGGAGCGATAATGGACTTCATATCGTGCTCCATCATCCTGCCCTTCAGATAATGGATAAATGGCATGTACCTGGGATTCAGAAAACACTTCAGCGCCCAATTTCTCGGCAAAGAACAGGTAATTCTTGTCTAATGAGTTCTTGGCGTTATCACGACAGCCTACGATGCAATTTCCACAATGTGTACAGCCATATCGAGATGGACCACCTCCTCCGAAATATGGATCGGGCACTTCCTCGCCTGGTTCCCCAAAGAATATTCCCACTTCGGTAGGTCGAAAAGTGTCTTGAAAACCTAATTCTCCAGCGACCTCGCACAGCGCATCGTCTGCCGGCCATAATTTTGGGTTGGTATTCACACCCAGCATATTCCTGACCGTCTCGTAGTGTGGTCGCAGCACCTGCTTCCAATCTGCCTGGTAATTCCAGGTTTGAGAATTGAAGAACTCTTCATTTGGTTCCATCAAAACTGCGGCATACACCAGGCTGCCTCCCCCGACACCGCTGGAGTGATAGACAAAATACCCTCGCGAGAGGCTCATCTGGAGAATGCCGAAAAAACGCAGCATCGGCAGCCATAAATAATTGCGCAGATCCCAATTAGTCTTGGGCAGGTCCTCATCATTGAAACGCTTACCGCGTTCCAGTACCAGGACTGTGTACCCCTTCTCCGCCAATCTCATCGCTGAGACGCTGCCGCCAAAACCAGACCCTATTACTATGAAATCATAGACCTCGGATGTATTTTTTACAGGCATTTTTTCACTCTAGTGCTTTGTCAAGGATGAAGGTTATATTGGATATCGTCATCGGTCTCCTTGACAAAGCTTAAAGTGTTCCGTCAACGATAAATTCTTTCCCAACAATCATGTTTGACGGAACACTCGGCTACTGATAATCGTAAAATCCCTTCCCCGTTTTGCGCCCAAGGTGCCCGGCATTCACCATTTTACGCAGCAGGTAAGCTGGACGGTATTTGTCATCTCCTAAATCTCGCTGCAGGACTTCCATCACGGACAGCACCACATCCAACCCTATCAAATCGCACAACGTGAGCGGTCCCATGGGATGGTTCATCCCCAATTTCATCACTGTGTCAATCGCTTCTGGGCTGCCGATACCTTCTTGCAGCGCAAAGACCGCTTCGTTGATCATCGGGCACAGGATGCGGTTGGAAATGAAGCCAGGGGAATCCAACGCCTCCACCGGTTCTTTGCCCATCCTGCGGCACATATCAATAGTTACTCCAGTAGTTTCATCACTCGTTGCTAAACCACGAATTACTTCCACCAGACGCATTAACGGCACAGGATTCATAAAATGCATGCCGACCACTGAATCCGAACGCTGGGTTGCCGCAGCGATCTTTGTGATGCTGATAGAAGATGTGTTCGACGCCAGTATCACTCCAGGACGAGCCAGACGGTCAAGATCGATAAAAATCTTGAACTTGAGGTCCAAATCTTCTGCTGCGGCTTCAATTATCATGTCCGCAGACGGCACTCCCTCCAAAGAGGTCGTCAACACAATCTTCTGGGCAGCATCTTTCTGCTCTTCAGTGATGCGTCCTTTCTCCAGTAGTTTGTCTACCGATTTGGCAATAGCTTTTTGAGCCCGTTCTAGCTGCTCCGGTACGACGTCCATCAACGAAACCTGGTAACCAGACCCTGCGGCAACCTGGGCTATTCCGTGACCCATTGTGCCCGCTCCTACAATAAATATATGATCGATATCCATATTAATTTCTCCATTTTTCCTTTACAGCCTAATTTTCCTCTAAATCAATCGCCATCGCTACAGCCTCTGCTCCCCCTAAACACAAAGCCACAATTCCCCGCTTGAGACCACGATCCTGTAAAGCGTAAATCAGGGTGGTCAATACGCGCGCGCCGCTGGCTCCTATCGGGTGACCAAGCGCAATCGCCCCACCATTCACGTTGACCTTTGACCAATCCCAACCCATTTCCTTCAATGCAGCTCCATTTGCTAAGACTTGAGCTGCGAACGCTTCGTTCAACTCAACCAGGTCCGCATCTGAGAGCTGCCAGCCAATCTTATCAAGCAAGCACGGTATGGCGATTGCTGGAGCGTTGAAAAGATATTTTGGCTCAACAGCAGCCTGGGCGTAACCAATTATTTTCGCCAGGGGTGTGCAGCCCAGCGTTTCGGCTTTAACCCGGCTGGCAACCACTAAGGCTGCTGCTCCTTCATTCAATCCTGGGGCATTACCGGCAGTCACTTTGCCATCCTTCTGGAATGCAGGTCTCAGATTGGCGAGAGCCTCTATCGAAGTATCTCTACGGGGAGTCTCGTCCGTATCAAAAAGGGTTACCTTCCCCTTGCGACCCTTTACTTCAACCGGTACGATTTCAGCCTCGAATTTTCCATCATCAATTGCAGCAATCGCCTTTTGGTGACTACGGAAGGCGTACTCATCCATCGCTTCCCTGGAGATATCAAATTTCTCGGCAATGAATTCGGCGGCATTGCCCATGCCCCAATCTTCAAAGGGATCCCAGAGACCGTCACACAACAGGGCATCTCTTAGTTGGGCATTACCGAAACGCAAAGCTCCTGAGCGACAATCGACCAGGAAAGGCGCCTGGCTCATGTTCTCCATGCCTCCAGTCACGAACAGGTCACCGTCTCCCGCCCGGATTGATTGGGCTGCCAGCATGACCGTTTTCAAACCGGAACCGCAAACTTTATTCACCGCGGTTGCTCCAACGCTCACGGGCAGTCCAGCGAAAATTGCTGCCTGGCGTGCTGGCGCTTGTCCAAGTCCTGCACTGACCACGTTACCCATTAAAACCTCATTAATTTCCGTTGGATCAGGAATACGAGAGCGCTCAACGGCAGCCTTTATGACAATGGCTCCCAATCGAGGCGCAGAAATTGCACTTAAACTGCCCTGAAACCGACCGCTCGGTGTCCGCGCAGCGCTCAAGATTACAGCTTCATTTCCATATTGTTTAAAGTTCATTGATTATCTCCGTGTTAATATTAAACTTGTGAAATATGAGAGGATGAAAATTACCGCGCGGTTAAACCCAGCAACGGCTCCAATTTTGAAAGTTAGATAATCTCAACCGGTATGAAGTTTACAAATTTTAAGTCTCCCCCTCCCAGGCTTTCTTAATTCGCAAGTATGAATCCTCTAAGGTTTCGGGCATAACGCGCGTATTACCTAAAGACGACATAAAATTCGTGTCACCTGACCAGCGCGGCACAATGTGCATGTGAATATGTTCAGTGATCCCCGCTCCGGCAGCCTCTCCAATATTAATACCGACATTGAAACCATGGGGATGATATTCCGAATCCAGCACTTTGGTGGACCTGGTGGTCATTTCCATCATTTCGGAGCGTGTATCGGAGTCAAGCTCACATAGTGTTGAATAGTGCTCAAAAGGAACGATCATCATATGACCGCTGGTATAGGGAAACCGGTTTAATATGGCGAAATTACGTACCCCTCGATGAACGATCAAGTTCTGAGGTCCATCCGGGAGAGCTAACAGGCAGCAAAAAACACACCCCTCTTCATCTTTTATACTCTGTACATATGACATGCGCCAGGGAGACCAAAGGTGATCCAATATCCGACTCCGCTCCTCTCAATTGTAATATTGTAGCAAAGAATCTCGTGGTAGGGAATAGTTGACATCCAGCTTAAAGCGGAGTATCCTCGATTATCTGCTTCTTACTGAAATAAAAGCATCCCGCCATGAATGAAATAAGTCAATTCCCAGAATGAACCAGCTTGCATTTTTCGATCCGCCTTTATGGACGGTCAATCAACTGACAGTTTACCTGCGTGACCTGCTGGAAAGCGATGATAACCTGCAGGATATTTGGGTCAAGGGAGAAGTATCCAATATTTCCCGTCCAACTTCCGGACACTTATACTTCACTCTAAAAGACAATCAAAGTGCACTGCGTTGTGTGATGTGGCGCAATGCAGTCTCCCGGTTGAGGGTCATACCTCTCAATGGCGACGCTGTTGAAGTACACGGGAGCATCAATATTTATGAAACGGCGGGGCAGTACCAGCTTTACGCTGACCTGATCCGTCCTACCGGCGAAGGCGCTCTTTACCAGGAATTCACCCGGTTAAAGGCTCTCCTCGAAGCGGAGGGGTTATTCGCGCCCGAACGCAAGCGTCCAATCCCGCGCTTCCCTGATGTTATCGGTATAGTAACTTCTCCGACAGGCGCCGCCTTACAGGACATACTGAATACCATCAAGCGTCGATATACATTAGCCAGGATTGTGCTTGCCCCAACCCCCGTTCAGGGTGATGATGCGCCAGATGGGATCGTGACTGCATTAGAAGCTCAAAACCAGATCGTTACTCCAGATGTGATAATTCTCGCACGCGGTGGAGGCTCCATGGAGGATCTGTGGGCGTTCAACGAAGAAAGTGTCGCCCGAGCCATAGCTGCCTCCGCAGCCCCGGTGATATGCGGAGTGGGTCACGAAACCGACATCACGATCGCCGACTTTGTCAGCGATCTGCGGGCTCCCACTCCGACTGCTGCCGCTGAATTAGCCACTCCAAACCGCGCTGACCTAAAAGAGAACTTATCAGATCTATCACGAACGATAGCTAGAGTATTAACGGCGGAGGTAAATTCTCAACGCCTGGAGCTCAACTATTTCGAGAACCTGATATCAAATCGATCACCGCAAACACGAGTTCGTTCGGGTCGCCAACGACTTGACGAGTTTATTCACCGCTCTGAAACCGCATTGAGGCACAAATTGGTTCTACAGCGTACCAACCTCGCCAGCCTGGAACACAATTTGGCGTCTTTGAACCCCTTCGCTATCTTGAAGCGCGGCTATGCAGTCGTCTCATTTCCAGATAACAGAATTGTGCGCAGCGTCACACAGGTTCAAAGCGGCGATGAACTGGACGTACGCGTACAGGATGGTCGCTTCGGAGTTCAAGTTCGAGATGAAATCCAAGGTAGCGAGTAAACCCGAACAGGCACAGGATTAATCGACAGCAGAGGTTTATAAAATGACAAACACACCCCAAGACAAACACAAAGATGATATCCCCATTGATCAATTATCTTACGAGCAAGCCTATACAGAGCTGCAAACCATTGTGGGGGAACTGGAATCGGAAGGTTTATCGCTGGATGAAGCCCTGGCGCTGTTCGAAAGGGGTCAGGAGCTGATACGCTACTGCACTAATTTGCTTGATCAAACTGAACTTAAAGTGCAGCAAATCCTGGGGGAAGAAACAGTCGACTTCGAAACCCAAGTCGAGTAACTATCACTGTAGAAGATGTCCCCTACAAACTCCATAGGGCAGGTTTCCATAACTGCCGATGATGAATTGTATACGTAAAGTTTCGGCGGATAGGGATATCCGCGTTATGTGGGCAGGTTTACATACCTGCCAAAGACGAATTGTATTCGTAAAGTTTCGGCGGATTGGGATATCCTCCCTACGTGGGGCAGGTATCCATACCTGCCAAAGACGAATTGTATACGTAAAGTTTCGGCGGATAGGGATATCCGCCCTACAAACTTCGTGGGGCAGGTTTCCATACCTGCCAATGGTGAATGGTTTATCCAACGACTTGGGGCTGTCTAAAAAGTCCATCTAAAGATAAGTGGTGGTTAGATGATTTGAAGCGCATCCTGAAAGAAAGGAATTGATATCATTACTGCTTACCCCTAATAGTCTTCAATCTATCATATACACATTATCTTATTAACTGCTTACGGAGAACTCCCATATTTGGCTTCTTCGAAGGGGATCGCGTCCTGCCATTTATACTCAAATAAGGCAATATATTCTGCGATGGCATCAGGGTCATCAGTAGACACACTGTATTCGGTGAGTCCTTTTTCGCCCCAGGCGCTGTAATGTAAGTTTTGACTGCCGATTATCAATAATTCTTTATCGATCAATATGGCTTTAGTGTGGATTTTTCCGTCGTAAAAGCGTAATTCCACCAGATCGTCGAGACCACGACGCTCCAGTTCCTCCAGAAATACCACACCTGAGACCCGGTTTTCGAGACCGTTGCTGTTGGTATTTTCCATCATTACCCGGACACGTGTATGATTGTTCTCTATGCTTTCAAGCAAGGCATCCATATATGGAAGTGCATTATCGATTGTACACAATTCCGGAAAGACCAGATTAAGCATACAAATCATCTCTAATGAGAAATTTGCCTGCATTATGTCAACAGTTTCCTGGGATGCAGCCAGGCTGGTTGCAATAAAATCATCTGCCTCTTTATAAGCTTCAGATCGATAAAGAGAAAAAGAATTTGAATCCCCTTCCGGGGGTAAATAATAACGCAGTACTTCAGGGACGTGGTCGCTGATCCCCTTTAATTCCACACAGTTTTCCTTCCAATTATCATTATTTGGATCTAAATCCTCACAGTGAATCTGGTCAGCACCTTCCCACAGATCGTCGTAGGCGCTAATACCGTCCTGTGCAACTGGACCGCTGATCGAAATGCCCAAATCCAACAAATCATAACCCTTGCCTGAAGGATGGTCTTTACCGAAGTGCAAATAACCGAAATTGAACCCGGCGCCGATCAATGTCTTACCATCGACGATCAGGAATTTGGAATGGCTGTGTGGGTAGGTTCCTGGGAAATTCGCCACTTCAAGCCGCCATCCAATCTCCGGATCGATCATTTTTTCAACTCCAGCCAGCCTTAGATCATCGATCACGTCCATAATTTGGGAACCCCACTGGAAATTGGAAATCACGGGGTAGTTGCCTAATAAAATCCGCAGAGTCATACCACGTGGGTAATCTTCTGGATTCTCTTTTACTTTTTTGTAAAGTTTAGCTACCTCGTGTGCCAGGATACTACCCGGACTGGGCGGTGCAGTATTGGGTTCCCATTGCATTGTGGCAAAGAGGACCTCATATTGGGCTAGGTCTGAACTTTGAGATATCAGATCAAATGCACCATTTGGAGTGGCTGGCGCATCGCTGAATTGCGGCTCGGGATTGGGAGTATAGAGGAAGCGGTTATACCGGTTCCGGCAGTAGGGAATCTGTGCACCCGGAGGTCGATAACTACCGCTGGTGATTAGCTCGAGACCCGTTCTCTCCAATTCAGAAAAATCAGATTCATCACACTCATATTGCTCCTGAATGGCATAGAATGAACTTGGACTGTTTGCTATCGTGTCATCCCACGCCAGTTGCAGGTTACCAGACGGGTCGTTTGTCATCTCAGGCTGGACAGCGGTTGCGGTTAAAGCAGCGATTGCCGGATTGCTCCAACCGTCTTGTGCGCGGATACTTTCTACTAATGCGCTGGTAGGGCGGATGTTCCCGAAATTGTCGGTGATCTCCTGCGCATACCAGACCACGTGTGGAATCCCATCGTTATCAATGGCTATCGTGGGCTCATTCGTACAACCAGGATATGGGATTTGTTCGACTGGTCCAGTGCCTTTTTGATATTGGACGTTCCCGTCTGCATCACACCAGACTTCATATTTAATCCCCTGGCTGTCCTGGGTGACCTGGGATTGCCCGGAAACTGAATCAGATGTGTTTGATACAAGAACAGGATCAGACCAGCGGACAGCGGTGGTTTTCGAAGGTAGTTGGGATTTTGAGTTCGCTGGCTGGATGGTCAAAAAACTTTCGATCTGCCCAAGTGTAGTGAGCACTGAAGATGTAACGATCAGACCCAGAACGGCGACGATTATCAACTGCCATTTAGAGGGCTGGATGGTTTCAACCTCTACCCCATCTCTGGCAGCTCGCTGGGCTAAACGACCATAGCTGAATCCCATAGCGCCGCCAGCGAGGGTGAATGGTAGCAACAACCCAAAAGCCAGGAGTATGAATGTCAGTACCGGGTACGTGATGAATCCGGTTGTCGGGTTGAGGAATCGCACGATCAGCCCCAATAAAACCCCTCCAATTGTAAATCCTAGAATTGCTGCCAGGATGATTCTCCACGTATGGCGTATACGTACGGTCATAAACGCCTGTAGAAGACCGGTGAGTAGACCGAATACCAACCCTAGAAGACCGAAGATCAAACCAAATTGTTCGATCCTCTCACTTGCCATGTTATTGTAGAGACCGAGGAATCCGATCATCAGCAGGAATACCAGTGAGAGAACGCTTGTACTCACGGCGAATGCAATCGCGCTGCCGATTACTAAATCAGCCTTGCGTGCAGTTTTTACTATTTTTGTTATAGCCCATCCACCCACTCCACCCAGGATTGCTCCACCAATTGCCAGCATTAACCCCGCCAATACTGGAATAGCAAGCAAGCGCACCAGGTCCTGGCTCTCGTCTATTTGGTTAATGAGACCCTTAACCACCCCAAATTGGGTGACCAGGAAGATGAAGAGAACAAAAGTTAAAGCGCCAACCAGATAACCTATGGCGCCGTTTATGAAATATTGCCAATCAGACTGAGGTTTGTTCATAATTTTTCCCTGTTACTCTTCTCCCAGGCTGGATTCGTAAAAAAGCATTTTAACATTTCCAGCTCACATTTGCAAGTTCACCAAGGAGAGCTTCCCCGGGGTTTTCAAATGTTTTAAACAGGAGCTGGGTCTTGTTTCTCGGGCGCATCCGGTCCCATAGACTGCACCTGCTGAGCATATTTATTGATTGCAGGGTATGCGCTGATCCCGTGTGCATATATGCTAAGAAGTACGGTGGCGAACAAAGCCATTTCAATGATTGCTTCCCCGGCAAGGTTTGTTTTCTCCTCAAGGAAAATCAAACCCAGGACGATGGAAGCCAGCCCACGTGGACCGAACCAACCCATGAAGAGCACTGTAGCGCGCTGCAGCCTGGTGCCGATCATTGCGATCGCCACCGGGAGCATGCGCACGAGGGTCAGACTTAATAACGCATAAAGCCAGAATAGTCCTGTTATTGCGCCTAAAAATGGCGCTGCAATTGCTCCAAAGAGGAAAAAGATAAAGTATGTAAGCAAATTTCCCCAGGCCTCGTCGAATTCTGCCATTCGCTCATGAGCACTATCAAAGCTATACTTGATCATACTGCCAGCTATGAATGCCGCGATGAAACCATTACCACCCACCACTTTTTCGGCTAACCACCAGGACAAAATCGCCAGCGAAAGCAGTGCCAGCTGTTGGGCGGCTTTTGTCATCCAGCTTCGCCGTTCAGCATTTGCCATCAGGCGACCGCCAACCCAGCCGAGCGCCATGCCGGCCAGTAAACCAAAGCCGATCTGTTGTACGGTGAAAACAATCCAGGATGTATCGTGGGTCGGTGATTCGACCTGCGCCAGGGCGATAAACAACATCAACAGCGGAATGGAGAGACCGTCATTCAATCCGGACTCTACGCTGAGCGCCTGGCGGATGCGCACAGGCACAAGCCGGCTATTCACCACGGCAGCACCCAGGCTAGCATCGGTTGGTGCCAGGATTATCGCCAGGATCGCTGCCTCCCAGACGGTCAAATCGCTGAGCAGGAGGACGGCGATCACCATACCAGCCAGGATCGTCAGCGGCATGCCAATCCCCAATAATCTTGCTGGAAGTTGGGATTCGCGGTTCACCTGACGCAGGCTGATACGGGTGGCATCGGTAAACAAGACCACCGCAAGTGTGATCTCGCCAAGCACAAGGATGCTGTGTCCTTTAATTTCAATCTGAGAAAATTCAGAAAAGGTCAGGACCACAAGGATGCCTGCCAGGGTGAATACCATCGGTGCTGTGATGATGGTTTTCTGAGCGCGTTTCGAAACCAGGCTGACCAGGAAAACAAGTGACAAAAAAATTCCTAAAACGACCATCGTTTGATTCCCTATTGGATCGATTCCCGGCTGACTCTCCACAAGCGGATGGCGTCGCCGATCAGAATGAAACCACCAACCAACGCCCATATGCTGGCAGAAAGGTAGAAGATTGTGCTGCGCCCCAGCGGTTCGACGATCAACAGCACACCCAGCACGATTTCAAAAATACCCAATAAAAAGCTGGTCAGCGACCATTTTCGGTGGGCATCCACCCCAATACGGAAGCCACCAAAAGCGTGCAGGCTGCCAGTTAGCAGGATTGTCACACCCAGTAAACTGAAGAAGATGTCTACAGCGATCCAGTTACTCACCATTCCTCTTGCCAACATTCCCACGCCCGCCACTATACCAATGATCCCAGCCAATAAAGCCCAGCCACGTGCTCGTTCCCCAGCAGACCCCCAACGAATGCTGAAAATACCGCTGACGAGCCAGAACATACCCATAAAGTTGGCCATCATTGAGCGGGTCTTTTCGGGTTGGAACAGCAACGCCGCGCCCAGACTGACCGCCAGTATGCCCCTGATCAAGGTGATAACAAATGGAACATTTCTATGCATGCATCTCTCCGTATCAGTAAACTGGGAACCTCAGCATCACAACCACCCCAACATTAAATAGCACAAATGCCAGGATCAGCATGGTCAGATCAATAACGCGAGTTTGGAATTTACCGCTTATACCGCCGAAAAAAAGCACCGAGGCAAAGATAACCGTGAGCAGGACGTAATTATCCGATATTAGATTTGCCTGAGTCGCTTGTTTAAAAAACTCATCAGCTTTTATGGATAATTTTTCAGATTCTTCACTCTGCTCCAGGATGTACTCCGGCATGGCGAAGGGCGAGGGTGGTGCATCGGGGTTTGTTTCAGGTTCCAATGTTAACCAGGCATCCATCACCCCCTTCAGCTCGGGTGGAAATCGCTCAAAGAGGAAGGCCGCAAGTTGCTGGTTTTCCTGACTCACTGCGGATGCCCATTCGACGAACAGGTTAACATGCAGCGATTGAACCAGTACAGCCTGGTTGGCTTGCTGTATGGAGTTTTGTTGCGCGGCTAGGGCTTCAATAAATGACTCTGTTTGTTTTCCCCCCCAACGGGCAGCCTGGTATCCGCACCAGGCGGTTCCAATGACAGCGAGGGCTAATAATGCAGCAGATAAAAACTCTATCCAACGGTCGAAACGAGGGTTTCCCTGCTCCGGTTTGAGGTGGGTAAGATCTGAAGTTTGCATAGATTGCACCATCAATTCATATACGGTTAGGCTTATTCGTTAAAGATAAATCAAACAGAATCTGCCTGGCTTCGGCGACCACCAGTTGGAAAATATTCCCATTTTTCTGTTGCAGATTGTCCAACCTCTGGGGGACAGTAAAAAAAATTTGAGAATGCTCAAAATCTTTAAACAGGTCATCCAGGATTGAACGTCTCAAGACGGTCACTTCGATGTAGTTCTGCTCCTTATTATTCCCATAGTGAGGTATTGTGCTGAAGTGCCCAGCACAATACCTCCTATTAGTTTCTCAGGACAGCCCCCATACGCCGCTGCATCCTGGAAGTTAGCGCAATCCTCCGGAAGTGGCTTCTTCAGTCTTCTCCAGAATGCGATCCAGGTTGAATGCCCCCGGTTTCTGACGCGGCGGGAACTCTTTGAAACTCTGTAGTTGCTCTGCCGCCAGCGCCTGCATCGGGTAAATCACAAAGACATGCTCCAGGAACCAGTTCCAGTAACCGTTGGCGTTCTCGTCTGCGCGCTCGAAGGGATCGCGCCGCAGATTGAAGATCTTCGGCATACGCAGTTCAACGAACGGCTCCGCCCAGAGTTTCATCGTCTTCGCCCGCTGCTCAGCAAAGACAGCCTTCCAATCACCGTAGCGAATCGCTACGATTCCGCCGTCGTCGTTGGTGTAGAAGAACCAGTTGCGCGGGCTTTCATCCGTTTCGCCCATCAGGTAGGGCAGCATGTTGTAACCGTCTATTTTGACCTTGAAGGATTTGTCGCCTGCTTTGTATCCTTTCTGAAGCTTCTCAACAATATCAGGTTCCCCCGCTACAGCCAGCAGGGTTGGCAGCCACTCCTGGTGAGTGACCACGCCGTTGAGCACCTTGCCAGCCTCGAATTTCCCAGGCCAGCGTACAAAAGCCGGCACCCTAAAGGCCCCCTCCCAGTTGGTGTTCTTCTCGCTGCGCCAGGGCGTGATGCCGGCATCCGGCCAGGTATTGTAGTGCGGACCGTTGTCGGTCGAGTACTGCACGATGGTATCCTCGGTGATACCTAATTCATCCAGGGTATCGAGCAGCTTACCGACTTGCTGGTCATGCAGCACCATGGCGTCGTTGTAAAATCCCTGCCCGCTGATACCCTCGGCATCTTCTGGGATGCGCGTCCATACATGCATATGGGTTGAGTTCCACCACACGAAGAACGGCACCCCCTGCGCGTGGGCTTTCTTGATGAACTCAATCGTACGCTCGGTCACATCTTCATCGATGGTCGCCATACGCTTCTTAGTAAGCGGACCGGTGTCCTCTATGCGACCATCCGCGAAAGAATGGATCACACCGCGCGGGCCGAAGCGCTCTCGGAAAGCAGGGTCCTTGGGATAGTCGGGATGCTCCGGTTCATCCTCGGCGTCCAGGTGGTACAGGTTGCCGTAAAACTCGTCGAATCCGTGATTAGTGGGCAGGAACTCATCCTTATCACCCAGATGGTTCTTTCCGAACTGACCGCAGACGTAGCCCTGTGGTTTGAGCAGCTCGGCGATGGTGGGATCTTCAGCCTGTAAGCCGAGCTCTGCTCCTGGCAATCCCACTTTGGTCAGTCCAGTTCGTACTGGGTTCTGACCAGTGATGAAAGCCGCCCGACCCGCCGTGCAGCTCTGCTGGGCGTAGTAATCGGTGAATTCGATCCCTTCGCGGGCGATGCGGTCGATATTGGGTGTCTGGTAGCCCATCGCGCCGCGGTTATTGTGGCTGATGTTGTACCAGCCGATATCATCGCCCCATAAGATTAAGATATTTGGTTTTCCGTTTGGCATAGCTTTGCTCCTTTTTGTTTGTTGTTTTAGCGTAGGACGGATTTCAATACACGACGTACCAATTGGCAGGTAAGAAACCTGCCCTACGAATGTGGCACTGTACGCACCGGCGGACGAGGACGAGCGGCATATTTACTCCGCCCTCTCCTACCACGTACTGAGCGCTTCCAACCATGGCATTCCTTATAGGGCAACCCACTCCCACAAGGGCAGGGCTGCTCCCGATCTGCCTTCAAGATTGCTTCGTCAAACACCTCCTTTTTCTCTGTAAGTATGTCCATCACATCCGATGCCGGGCGGTTTGTGCGCAGCAGCATCGCCATGATCCTCATCGGTTCATCGATGCGCTGGAAGAATGCTTTATATCCAGCGCACAGGTAATTCAAACCCGGGTCGCCATCTGGCGTCGCCTCACCCGGGGGTGAGGTTATAAAGCGATTCTTGGGGCATTCACCATTGCAGGCGAACAGCACCGGGCACTCCAAACAATATTTTGGCAGGGTGTCATATTTGTCCTGCCCGAATTTGTATTGCTGATCTGAGCCGACCAGCTCGATCATGGGCTGCGCGATGATATTGCCCAGCAGGTAGTCCGGCTCGACAAAGTGGTCACAGGCATACAGATCACCGTTATGCTCCAGCGCCAGGCCGAAACCGCAGGTCTTCTCGAAGACGCACATGCCTGAAGTGGGCAAACGCATCCAATTACGCAGGGCTGCTTCGAAAGTTTGCACATAGATCTTCCCTACGTCGTTGTGCACCCACTCATCAAAGATCTGAATAAGGAAGCGCCCAAACTGCTCGGGGCGCACTGAGCGCGGCGAGACCTGCTCTCCTTCCTGGATCAGGTTCATCCCACCCGGGTTCAAACGCTCGATCACCGGGATGAACTGGATCCATTCCGTACCCGCATCATCCCGCAGGAACCTGTAAACATCTTTAGGGTAGTCCGCATTGACACGGTTAACTGCCACCAGGATGTTGTATTCTACCCCATGCTTCTGCAGCAGGCGCAGCCCACGCATCACCCTGTCGAAGGTCGGCGCGCCGCCCTTATCCACGCGGTGGGCGTCGTGCAGATGGCGAGGTCCGTCGATGCTGATGCCGATCAGGAAGTCGTTCTCTTTGAAAAACTCACACCACTCGTCATCCAGCAGGGTGCCGTTTGTCTGCATGGTGTTCTCGAAGGTCATCCCCGGTCGGCGGTACTTCTCCTGGTATGCGATCGCCTTACGATAGAAATCGACGCCCATCAAGGTCGGCTCGCCGCCCTGCCAGGCGACCGTGACCTGGTCGGAGCGATGTGTCTCGATCAACTGCCGAATGTAGTTCTCCAGCACATCCTCCGTCATGCGGAAATTACTGTTTGGGTAGAGAAGTTCCTTATCCAGAAAGAAGCAGTAAGAGCAAGCCAGATTGCAGGTTGCACCGCTGGGCTTGGCGAGTACGTGGATGCGGGGGGGTATCGAAGTTCGTGCCATAAGCTGTGAATTTATTGTACGCTAGTCATTGTGATTATACCCAATTGGGCCAATCCAGAGACGTTCAGCTCCACCGCTAACGCGCTCAAGAGAATGCCCAACACTCTTTCTAGCAATTCCACTGATGCGTGGGATAAATATTTGGTAACTCGATCTGCCCATTTTTAAAACAGCCAAATCGATAACCATAATAACCACGATCATAGCGATCAAAGCTGCCCCCAAGCAATATCCTGAACCTCTACCAATACAACCTTCAGGATCACCACTCCGACTGGGTTGAGCGTCAGTGGGATTGCAAATGGTGAAATGGTCATACTAATACCAGTTCTTCGGTCATGGCAATATAGACAAGCAGCACCTTGATCGGGCTCATACCAATGAACAGGGCAAAAAATATTTCGATCAACGAAATTAATGACATGCTTTTTTGCTCCTATATTTCTAAGATCAAGCTGCTTCCTCAGCGCGGATCTTTCTTTCTGCCGGTAATAGAGAGAAAAAGATCAGCAAGACCGCCAATCCGGCGGCGACAGCCGCCATCCAGTTGATGGCGTTAAAACCCACCTTATCTGCCAACATACCACCCAGCACACTGCCGAGGAAGGAACCAATCGCCGAGGCGCCAATTACCCAACCGACTGCCTGCCCGGCGGGGATGGTGGCGAAACGCACGGATAAGGACGCCTGTGTCAGCCTCACAAAGGGGATACCCTGATACAGGATCTGCATGAAAGCTACCGCGATCAATACAGGCGCATTGGCTAATAGTCCCACCACGGCCATACCCAGGGCGCCTACCAGGCGCAATAAGTTCCCCATGCTGAAGACCGGCATAGCGCCGGAGCGTGCCATCCAGACTCCAGCCAGGAAAAATAAGCCTATATTCAACAAACCTGCCAATGAGATCAGACCGGAAGTTGTGGCTTCATCAATGCCGTACACATTGGGCATGATGTTGGCGATCTGGTTGTTGATGCCGTTGTTGGCAATAGAACTGAAGATCAAGATCAGCAGGTACATGCCAAAAGAAGATATCAGCACTCCTTTCAAACCGACAGATTGGGTCTTTTTTGCTTCACCAACGGTTACCGGCTCGGCAATCTGGATGCGTTCGGCGGGTTTTTTACTGGAAAACCAGGTGATCACGGCACACAAAAACATGATGACTGCAGCCAATAAGAAACGTTGATTGTAAGACCAGCTAGCGGAAGCCGCCGCGCCCATGAGGACGCCACCCAGTACCTGTCCAACCGGTGCCACAAGGCTGTATATGGTCATTCGCCTGGCTTCCAACTCCTGAGAAAGACCAGCGCCTACGATAAACACCGGTCCAACCGCGCTCAATGCCGCAATGGAGACACCGATCAGGATGGCATCCAACGCAAACAAGCCGTTCGATTTCGCGGAAATACCATAGGCGAGAAACCCCAGAGCCATGCCCAGAACGCCCAGGCTCATGATCAGCCGGTGAGCTCAGTATCGATCGGCAAAGCCGCCCAGGATTGGTCCCATGATCGCTGCCAGGCTGATGATAGCCATCACAACGCCGGCATCCGTGGCACTTCCGGTAACATCTGTCACGTAGGGGGGAATCAGCAAGGAAACGAAAGCTGAAAAACCGGCCCCAAGGGCTACATTAGAGATCATCCACCACTCAAAGGCTGGACTTTTTTTATTCTTCCCGTTGTTTACAACCGAATCAGTCATTATGATATCAATTCCTTTATTCTAAAATTAGTCTGGATTGAATGTTTCTTGGTGACTTGTCTGTCGAACGGCAGCAAGTAACTTTTCAGATTGATCTCATATAAACAGAGTTGATTTTATCAAACAAAATGCCGCAAGGAAAGATAATGTGTAACACGATGATAAACGTGAACCATAGACTCATCCCCAGGAGGAAGAAGCGCGGCTTCACTTCGCTGTAGAAGGCTACAAACCACATCAGGGTAATAATAACCATCAATGCTGTCAGACCGAATCCAAATTTTAAGACAGTTACATATTCGTCCACTGACCTGGCTGTGTGGATGGCAAGAACGGAAATCGTGTTGCCAGCGATGGAAAGGGACATAAGCGCAAAGGTCACATTGGTCCAATCGCGCGGACGGCGGGATAAGCCGATGATCAAGAAGAGTAACCCGGCGAACAGGCTAATTCCAACAGCAATCCCCAGGGCGACAGGTATGACACTCATCTTTTATCCAGATACCGAACTGCTCGCTGGTGTAAGGTTTTTAATAAACCGCGGGCTTCACGAACGCCGATCACAATCACCACGATACCGTACACAAGAGCTCCAATCGCAATTCCCCCGAGTGCAATTAACCACACTGGTCCATCGCTTGTGGCTCCCAACCAGACCCACAGTACCAGCGACATCACCATTCCGGCAATGACCGCCTGGGTGACTCCTTTTATAATCCGTCCCCCTTCCAATCCCTTCAGCTTACGGCGCATCAGAAACAATAATCCGCCCATCTCAAGGGTGGTCGCGACCGAATTAGCCAGGGCTAGACCACCGTGCGGCATCCATCCGTGGCGGGCGAACAAGTCCGAGAAAGTAAAGCTAAAAACAACATTTAAGCTCATCGCCATGATGCCGATAAATACGGGTGTTTTCGTGTCGTGTAAAGCATAAAATGCCCGCGCCAGGATCTCAACCACTGAATGGCTGACAAGACCAACCGCAAACCACAGTAACGCCCAGGCTACAAGTTCGGTAGAACGTTCATTAAATTCCCCCCGCTGGTAGAGCAGCGTGACTAGCGGTTCGCGCAGCAGGATCAACCCCAAAGCAGCGGGAATTGACAACAGCAGCACCCCCCGCAAACTGGCAGCCAGTGAAGAACGCATCTCATTGAATTTGCCAAGCGCAACCTGGGCAGAGAAGGTCGGCATAGCCGCAATTGCAATCGATTGGGCGATCGCCGCTTGCGGCATTAACATCAACGCAAACGCGAAAACAACCCCCGTTATGCTGCCTTCAGGCTGCTGGGAAGCAATGCGCACATTTACCCAGAAGTTCAACTGTACCACGGCTACGCCGAGCAGGCGTGGTCCAAAAAGTCGGATTACTTCACGGACATCGGGATTCTTCAAACCGAAAGTGGGAAAATATTTTGGCTTAAGGCGCAAAAGAGATGGGATCTGCAAACCAAAATACAGAATTGAACCGATGACCACACCCCATGCCAAGCCGTAGATGCCCAGAGAAGGTGCTAATACCAGAACACCCAAAATCATCCCTATTTGATACATGGAAGGAGCCAACGCTGGAATGAAGAACTTTTGATTTGAGTTTAGTATCCCCATCACCAAGCCGCTCAAACCGAAAAATACCGCCGAGGGCAGCATCAGTCTCAAAAGTGATACGGTTAAGGCTTCTTTAGCCGGATCGCTGGCGAACCCCGGTGCGAGTATATAATGGACAATCCAGGGCGCAAATACAGCCGCAAGTATTGCAGCCAATATCAAGATGACAAAGATCCAATTTAAAATCGCCGACGCCAGTTTCCAAGCCCCGCGGCGCCTGTCTTGGGTTAAAAGTCCCGTAAAAACCGGAATAAAAGCCGAAGCTAAGGCTCCCCCAGCAATCAGATAAAACAGCGTTTCGGAAACCCGGTTGGCGGCATTAAATGCCTCCATATCAGCCTGAGTCCCGAAGGCGCCAGCCACTAATATCTGGCGGATCAGACCGATCAGGTTGCCCAATATAAGGGCTGTCATCACCGTCCCGGCAGCCCGGGCGATTTGGCGGTTAGCGGATGAGTTGTCGACAGTCACAATCAAAGATTATATCCGAGATGTGGGAGAAAAGTATCTTCAGATACAGGGGCCCAATCCCTGGTGCATCCAATTATGTTCGACCTTGACACAGCACATACGTTTGTGTATATTTTGTCCCGCTGAATATGAGCCCTCAATATATGAATCCCGCGAGCCGGATGTCTTATTATACTGAAGTATGGGAGATGGTGCGACAGATTCCAGTCGGGTGTATCGCTACATACGGTCAAATCGCGTCCCTGATCTATCCTCCGGAAGGGATTACTCCCCAGGCATACAAATCGTTTGGTCCAAGATGGGTCGGGGGTGCCATGGCAGCCTGCCCAAACGACGTGCCGTGGCAGCGCGTCATAAACTCACAAGGAAAGATCAGCCTGCGGGGTGGAGGTAATCAAACCCACCAGAGAGAATTGCTGGTAGCCGAAGGTATAATCTTTGATGAGCGAAAGCGGGTCGACTTGAGTCGATTCAGATGGTCTGGACCAGAGAATAAATGATCCACCTATAGTGGAGGTACCGATGAACGAAACATCAAATTTTAACGGTTTTCCGGAAGAATGTGTGAGATTTCTTTTTGAGCTGCGCCACAATAACAATAGGGAGTGGTTCAAGGAACACAAAAGCGATTATGAAACTTTCGTCAAGGAGCCCACGCAGGAGTTTGCCGGTGAGATGGTAAAATTATTAGAGGAGTTATCACCTGCTGAATACCCAGCCCCACTGGTCAATTTTTCAATTTTTCGCATTTACCGCGACATCCGTTTCAGCAAGGACAAAACACCCTACAAAACTCATGCCGGAGTTTTGTTTTGGGAAGGTAGTGGTCCCAAAATGGAAAACAGCGGTTACTACTTCCATCTCGAGCCCCCAAATCTTATGTTGGGGATTGGTATTCACAGGTTTTCTAAGACTCTATTGAAAGCTTACCGCGATTCGGTAGTTGATCCCGAATCTGGTCTTGAGCTTGAAAAAGCCATCGAAAAGACCACCCGGCGAGGACAGTACTCGATCGGAGGTGAGCATTACAAACGGGTCCCGCGCGGATACGATACGGAGGACGAGCGCGCCGGATTGCTGCTCTTTAACGGTCTTTATGCGGGAGTGGAAACCGAAATCCCCATTGAGCTTTATTCGGATAAGATTTTGGATTACTGTCTTGAGGTATATCGAGATATGATTCCAGTTCACAATTGGTTGTACGATATGACCAAGAGAGCAGCTACACTTTATAATGGAACAGAATAACCTCTCATGGAGCGGAATTGGGCGTGACATTGGAATCAATGAGAGCCGGGTACGCCGCACCCGGCTCTCTCTAAGGAGGAGAAGAAGAGAAATCGCCCTTCGTTCATAAATATACCTCAGTCGGAAGGATTGTGCTTGACGGAAACCCTACGATTAACCTACGATTGCCCTCCAGTTTACTAACATTCTTGACTCAATAACCCAAAATGGCTAATACTTTTGCAATCAGGATAGAAAATCTGGGACGCATTTATAAAATTCGGAGCAGAAAGAAATCCGGACCCAAGGAATTTGCTGCTCTGTAGGATGTGAACTTATTGATTCAACAAGGTGAATTTTTCGGGCTGCTCGGTCCGAATGGAGCCGATAAAAAGGACGCTGATAAAATCTACAGGACGAAAATGGAGATCGATTATGTCGAATAAATCAGATACAAAACCATTAAAACATCAAACCTCTGGCAGCATTCTATATGAAAGCATTTACTTCGGCAAACTGCCCAGTTCACCTATAGGGACTATATATTTAGCGGTAAGCGAACGAAAGCTATTGGCTGTTGGGCTTATTGATTCTCGAGACGATTTCATACGAGATGTAAAACGGGGGCGAAATAAAATAGGGTCATTCCATTACAGCGAAGAGAATACACATGCACCCCCACTTCTGGAGGCAACCATCATACAAATCTCAGAATACCTGGGTGGAAAGCGGAGGGATTTTGACCTGCCCATTGACTGGTCAATGATGACTCCGTTCCAGGAGCAGGTGCTGCGTACGACTGACTCAATCCCCTATGGCGGTGTATCCACCTACAGCGAGATAGCCCAGAAAGTTGGGAAACCCGGTGCAGCGAGGGCAGTGGGTAGTGCCGAAGCAGCGAACCCGGTTCCGATCGTGATCCCCTGCCACAGGGTGATCGGTTCGGATGGAAGACTTCACGGCTACGGTGGAAGAGGGGGAATCACGACAAAAGCCTGGCTGCTCAAACTCGAAAGTGATAATATTACAAACTAAGAGACCCAACGGTGGAGAAGTAAATGTTAAAGATCAATACCCTCAAATAAATAATCACACCAGAAATTGGGACCAGGCTGGACTCTATTCGTTCTCAAATGCCATGCAGTACACCGGCGACCGGGTCGGTTTGATGGCTGGAGTGGTAATCATTATGGTGCCCACCATTAAGGTGCCCACTATTCTGCTCTACACAATCCTGTACGAGAGAATGATCTCCGGTATAACGATGGGTTCTGTAAAAGCGTAAATCAAATTACTTGAAAGTGAATTGAATTATTGGAGTAATGTCTGTTATGGAATCAAAAATTCACCAAATAGAAGTCCGCTCTTGGGAAGGAGAGGGTTACAAACCTTTGGTTTCCCACAGGGATTGGTTAGTAGCACTGTTGAACTGGGAATCACGTTTCGATCTAGACAGTATCGGTAAGGTTGAACGGCATTACGAAACTGACGAGGTATTTGTGCTGCTAAAAGGGCGGGGCGTCTTATTCATATGCAATCAGGGAGGACTCCAGGCGGTTGACATGCAGCCTGGAGTCCTTTACAACGTAACCCGGGGTACCTGGCACAATGTCATCGGTACCTGCGAAACGCAGTGGTTGATCGTCGAATCCAACGACACCAGCGAAGAAAATTCCGATTACCGCGATTTGGAGAATGACGAATTAGCTGCTCTCAGATCTCAATTTCCATCATGGTTGAAATAATGGAGACTAAACAATGGTAACAATACTCAAGGGTGGAAAGATCATTACACCCGACACGACGCTTAAAAATAAATCCCTCATTATCAAGGATCGTAAGATTATGGGGATCCAATCCGGCGATTTTAATCCATCACCTGGCGATAGGGTTATCGACGTGCGCGGGTATTGGATATCCCCGGGTCTGATTGACGTTCATGTGCACGGCGCGATGGGGTTTGATACGATGGATGCTACCCCCGAAGCGCTGCATAGGATGGGCAGTTTCTTCGCTAAGCACGGGGTTACCAGTTATCTCCCAACCACGATGACCGAGACACCGGAAGCAGTTTTGAAGAGCATAAACAACGTCGCGAACTGCGCCCAATCCGATGAAGCCGCCCAGCATCTTGGTGTCCACGTCGAAGGACCATACTTTAATCCCGCTCACAAAGGAGCGCAGCCCGAACACAACCTTCGTGACGCTGATCCATCAGAGTATGGGAGCTGGTTAGATACCGGAGTTGTAAAGCTTGTTACTATCGCCCCTGAGCGCACAGGAAGCATGGCGTTTATAGACCGGGGCATCGCTGGTGGAGTTGAGTTCTCCGTTGCTCACAGCGGAGCCAGTTATGAACGGGTAATTGAATCCGCAGATCATGGTTTGCGTCAAGCAACACATACTTTTAACGGAATGTTAGGGCTGCATCACCGGCTACCTGGAACCGTCGGGGCTGTGCTGACTGATGACCGCATATATGCCCAGGTGATTTGCGATGGCATCCATGTTCACCCGGCGGTGATTGGTCTTATCGTGCGTGCAAAAGGGTCTCATCGCACAATCTTGATCACCGATGCGATCATGGCTACTGGGCTTACAGACGGAGAATACGAGCTTGGTGGTGAAAAAATCGTCGTAAAAGAAGGCATCTCACGCACTGTCGATGGAAGTCTGGCTGGCAGCACTTTGACGCTTGATGCCGCTATACGAAACATGATTGCTTTTACACATCTCTCTTTTGAAGATGTGGTGCCGATGGCGACTTCAGTACCTGCGAAGGCTATGAATTGGTACGGTAATAAAGGAGTAATTAGACCGGGAGCAGACGCGGATATAACCATTTTCGATCATGAATTGAACGTTCGGCTGACTATGGTAGCCGGGCGGATAGTTTTTCAAACACTTTAAGGAGTCAAAAAACTGCATGGTCCACTGAAAAATCGAGTGGACAAAGCTGATCAAAATTTAATTTAATATTGCAAGAATAAACTATTATTAGACGCAAAGGGCATAAGCATGTTCAGAGAGAATCAACAGCACCTGCAACCATACTTGACCAGCAATGTCAACGACCTGCCTGAAAAACATCGCAAGCGGCTGGAAAACTCATGGGCGGGTGTCTTTTACTGGGAATTCTTCCGTCGCTTGAAGGAAGAGCCATTCTCGGTCCTGTACTCTGATCTACCCTCCCGGCCCAACATT
>SDBT01004553.1_pt1 | contig 23518 bp, 46 predicted proteins | sample 2277101 | NCBI WGS metagenome assembly SDBT01 (sample SAMN10404973, study PRJNA504765) | marine sediment metagenome | isolation source: marine sediment core GS10_PC15, 103 cmbsf | place: Arctic Ocean: Southern Knipovich Ridge | collected 2010 | reverse complement strand
TTGTGCTCCCGCATCTCATTCAGTGTGTAGTCACCTTGTACCCAGAAGACGCCTTGCATGAAACCTAACCAGCGGTTAAATTTCTCCCAAACTTCGGTGAAGTCTACCCCCTGATCATCCATGGTTTCCACTCGCTCGAGGAAGTCATCCATGCTATCAAGCATTGTATAGAGGTGAGTGTTGAGCTCAGACTCCTCAGGGGGCCTATCGAACGGTCCCGGCTCTGGTTCGTGACCTACCGCACCCTCTGCTCCACCGCTGTCCTTAGGCCCGAAGTCTTCGAGAGTGTCGCGGTAAATAACCATCACCTTTTTGGCTGTATCTAAATTCACTTCTTCTTCCTTCCCGTGGAGGAGTATCCATCTTTTTCCCACCCAGCTCCCTTTAGAATGAATGCTGTGGGACAGAGGAGCCTCTTTACTGGGGCTCCGCAGGGGAATCCTCCGCGAACCATTGGACACTTTATGAGCGGCTCATCATGAATCGATTGCACTTCCTCAAACTCATGACCTCCCTCACATTCATAGTCATACGTGGGAGCCATTACACCTCCATAGCTTCTGGCTTGATCAGTTTGAGGCATTCACGATACACTGACATGTGGTGAGCCAGCTGCTCGGGAGTTATCCCCCGTCCGTAAGTTTCGGATTTCTCAGCGTCAAGGTGTCGTTGTATCGCTTGTTCTACTCCTCCGGGGCCGATATACTCAGAAGGTTTTTTTCCATAGCGAAAGCAGCACACCCGGCCCGCACCGCTCTCGTAGGAGTATACATCGTGCCAGGCCCCATCTACGCAAACGGAACCGTGATAAATATCTCCAGGACGGATGTGTTTGCAATGGTCGGTGAATTTACGAGTATCGCTGAAAGAAATCTTAGTCATGATGACCAACTCCCGGTGTGTACCAGCTCCTGTTCCGGGGGATGCTCACCTGCATCTACTCTACGAGATACCTCATCCCAGATCTCCGCGCACTTGTCACACCCACCAGCGTTGCAACTGGTACCTTTGCAGCATTCGAAATCGTATGCGACTGTCGCGCAGAGGGTGCAGTAGAACCAGCCTTCGGCCTTAATCTTCATCGGGTGACTCCGATTCGAGAGGATCAGATACCTCGAGAATTTCATCGAGTAGCATCCTGCTCCGGGCCTTCCACCGATCAAGAACTTTCGCGGGTACTCCCAGCCTTTTCAATCGGTTGAACTCCACCGAGAGTTTAGTCATGTTGAGAGACATACAGATGGCGTAACGTCGAGCGCGGGGAGTCGCTCGGGCATATTGCCTACGTGTTTCTTCGAGTGCTTTCTCGTAACCTGTGGGTTCAACCATTTACTTTCCTCTACTTAGAAGTCTGGCGTAAATTTACCGGCCGCATCAAAAGATCCCTCTCTAATTCCGATGCCCTTAGGAAATACTGGAACCTTTCTATTGTCTGAGAGATTCTGATATCTTACAGTAAGCATCTTACCGAGGTAGTCCGTGCGATGTATCCACCACACACGCCGTTCGGGATAAGTACCGTTGGGAACACAGGGAAACTCTTCTCCACCCTTAGTAACGCAAATCCAGGTAACTGCTCCTCTATCTTTGCCTTCACCGTCTTTTGCTCCAATAATCCTGAACTCGTCGTCTACGAAGTCCTTGTACTTCTGCAAATCAGCCGATCGATAATCTGCCTTGTAAAGTCCCGCCATATTCCTAACGATGGTTCCCTCGTACTTGGCCTTGGTGAAGCCATCGTGCAACTTCAGCATGCCTTTTTCGGTCTTCACGACGATGGTAGGTACCAAGATCAGGGGGTTGGAAAGATCTAAACTGGTCAGTACTCCGTAGCGCTCGGCAAAAGACATGTCCAGGATGATATCGTAGATCCAGAACTCAAGCTTGAGAGTATCCAGCTGCATTCGTTTCACGGCCGAGGAAATTTCCTGGAAGGTAAGCCTTCTGGAGAATAACTCCCCGTCCAAGATGATACCCTTGTGCCCTAATTTCAGCAGGTGAGCCGTAAGGTGATCCAGCACGCTGAAGAGTTTTCCTTCACGAGAACGGTAAGACACCTCGTCATGCCCGACCGAGGCCAAGCATCTAATCCCGTTGAGCTTGGGTTGTGTGTACGCGGGGTATTCTATATCGCTTCCCCGTTTCTTGTAGTCGAAGGCTAGCATGGGAAGAGGCAGCTGGGGCTTGTTTAGCTCTTCTTTACTCTCGAAGTATTTCTTATCCTTCTTCTTGTTCCACTTGGATTCTGCTTCGGAGCAGGCTTGAGAGTAGGGAGTCGTAGCATTGGCGCGCCCGATATTTTTCCCCTCTTCGATGTGAACTACCGCCTCTTGTTGTTTACCATCTTCGTAACCGTGTGTGGTCACAATGTTGGCGGTGCCATCCATAAGGCCAGTGACTGCAATCTTCCAGACTTTGATCCGACCTTTGGATGACTTCCCATACAGCGCAGGGAAGAGTCTTTTCTTGGGCATCGCGATAGCCATGCTACTCCTTTTTAAATATGATGCGAACTAAAGTTTCCATACCTCTTTTCTGCGAGGGCGACACCCTCCCAGAAAGCTTCTACCTGTCGCGCGAGGGCGCAGAACTTGGCAGACTCCCGCACGTAATCCCGCATCTCGTCTCTTGAATCCTCGAGCCAGTCTCCGTCGCACATTCCCCGGTGTACCATATCCATCAGGGTATTGATAAGTCTCTCTATTTTGGCTGGAGTAAGGGATCTAATGCTGGGAAGACAAAATTCCGTATTGTTCGAATTGACCATCGGTCCATTCATATCGAACTCGATCTCTGCATGGATCACTAGGAGTTTCTTGTAGGGGATCTTCAGCATCACGGGTTTCGATAGCTTCTTCCATAGGCTGCGCATCGAAGCCAGCTCCTTTTGGGAATATCAGGTAGCTGTTCCGCCAAGAGTTCTTTCTGGAGATTGTTGTACAGACGAAGATTGTGCTTGCGTAGTCTGCGCCCGACCTCGCTGGGGGAGGGGGGAGCTTGTTTCGTGGGGTTCATGTTACTTTCCTTTATGTGAATGGCACCACTTGGTTGGTTTCTCACCCAACTATCCCCGTCGGGATCCCTATGCTGGTTCGGGCCCAGCGTGCCCACCCAGACCGTCGTCCTACCATCGCAAGCGACAGTGGTCGGTTTTCCCACAGTAAATCGTAACCTACTGCCCGAAGCTGGGATATACCCAGGGGCTACCTTCCGGGTCGTATCTTAGGGGCAGCTCTTCCTCTGCTCCAGTGGCATAAATTTTTGCGCGGACAATAATACTTACCTCTTCTGCAGATCTTCTTGCCGCATATCTTCTTGTACGAATTCGTCTTCATCGGGCTCTTCTACGTGCCAGCTGTCAGCTACGTAAATGGCGTTTCCCACATCACAGGGGCTGGCCAGCTCTGCCTTCTTGATTGCATCTTCCAGCGATTCTGCTTCTATCTCCACGGAGCCACCCACACTCCACAGTACATCGAACGAGAATTTCACAGTGCCGATCTCACTATCTAAAATAGCCGCTGTTTTTTTGCTTCTTTAGCTTCTTGGCCATGACTATGTCCTTCTTACTAGTTGGGGTGGAGTTAATACACGCGGTACCTAACAACGCGTCTCGCCGTTCGGTCTGCCACTCGACCGAAGACTCAGGGATTCTGGTTTGCACCGCAGGTACTACAATCCCTTTTTCCCTGTCAGGGGGTTACTCGTAACATGCCGGCTGGAATGGGTAGCCAGGTGCCTGAGCAATGCCCCTTAACTTGAGATTTTTGCTTCTAAGCTATCTTCCAGATCTTTACTACTTCTTGCTCCCACTACTCTGACTATTTCTGTACCCTCTGAGTCTATGAGGAGAACAGTGGGTAGACTTCTGATTTTGTACGCCCCGGCGAAATCTGCTTGTTCTTCTATATCTATTTTGGAAACCAGGAATTCAGGGTGCGCGTCGCGAATCTCCTCGACGGATTTACTCATCACTTTACAGGGTTGGCACCATTTGGCACTGAAGTACAATAACACGTGCGTATGTTCCATGTTTTCCCTTATTGACCTTCTTGAAAGAGGATACAGAGTATGATTGCACCTAGCACCAGGCAGATCCCGGAGATTGCTTTGAAAGCATCCCAGGCGGTAGCTCGATTGTGGGTGTTGATGCACCAGCCGTCATCGCCGACATTAAATTGATCCCGTCCAATCTCAGCTTCCCGATGGCCCACGCATCTATTGTCGGGGCGCCACTCTCCTTTTATAACGTCCATTATGTATACCTTTCTCTGGCGCCCCGTACGGGATTTGAACCCATGATCTCCTCCGTGACAGGGAGGCGCCCACTCCAGACTGGACCGACGGGGCTTACTTTTTTTTCTGTCGACTGGAGACTTAAAGGGGACGATCTACCCCTTACACCAGGACAGTCTCTCCTCGATTCCACCTGTGCCCCTGTGAGCAGATGTAAACCATCCTACGTCCGGGAAACAGCATTGTGGGGGGTGCTTCAGCATGCTCACGGGCTCCAACACTGTCATCTTTCAGGCAGGTCGGGCAGTGGTGCTTCCTCGGACCAACTCGACCTGCTCGACCAGCTAGCTTTGCTCCTTTGGCTCCAGACATTCTACTTGCTCCTTGCTTTGTTCGGGTTGGGATGCGTCAGACATGCCCAGCCAGCTTCGAAAGCCTTCTGGACAAGTTTCGGCCGCTTTTAGAACAGCGGCCTCAAATATCTTTAAGAGCCGAGGTTTGACCTCCTCAAAGCGCTGCTGTCGTCGTGATGTATCCATGGGTATCCTTATACTTCTATCGTGATGGGCTTGTACTCTTCGCTTCTAAGGTAGTTTTCTTTGGGATATCCCAAAGGGTTTGCTATCATCCGGGTACTTCCCAAAGTGAAGTTGAAGGGTAGGTGCGTATGTCCACATACCCAAAATTTCGGCCGCAAGTCGAAAATAACATCATTCATCTCACATAGAAAGAAACGATTACAGGGATCAGTTTTATATTTAGGAGCTACACATGCTTGGCTGGGCATATGGTGAGTTACTACTACGTCTACATCCCCCATTTGACGTAGGAACTCCCGGGACTCCACATTTCTTTCGTAGACGGCCGGTTTAAATTCGTTGATCATCCCAAAATCATTCATCCACCGTTCGTAGATCCATCCCCTGGGATCTTGTTTAAACCAAAGGGTGCACCCTGCTATTTTAACCCCGAGGACCTCACGGACCTCCCTCTCCAGAAAGTGGAAATTTTCGATTTGCGACTCAATTTCTCTAAAACGAGCATCTCCCTCTTCAAAGGTAGTTCCGTAGTAATCATGATTTCCCGCAATATACACTATCTGCTCGTAATTGTCGCAAAGAGCCTGAATGCGGTCTTTACCATTTTGCCACCAGTGGAATTCACCCACGTCTCCCGCTATTACCAGGATAGGCGCGTCATTCTCGGAAATCAGGCCGGTAATGAATTCGGTCCCATGATCATGACGAATGTGCGTTAGATGGATATCGCTTATAATGTCCAGTTTCATAATTTCTCTCGTCATAGTTCAGAAAGGTAACTTGTCAGTCGGGTGTTGTCCTTTAGAAATAGGTAGAGGGTATTCCCCCTCTTCTGCCCAAATTTCGTACTTCCAAACTTCAATTCCCCCCTTCTTCCTTCGGCTCTCCTTCTTACCAAAATCCATCGTTGATATCACGATGCACCTTCCTACAATCGCGCCGCTATCAATAATGAATTGTGTTCCCACCCTACCTACGATATCCCCGCAGCGCTCGCAGAAAAACTTTCCGTGAGGTTCATGGGTTCGAAGACGTGCGGGGTACCACGTCCCTTGGTTTATCCCCGGAGTCTTTCTTTTTCGTGAAGCACGTACCAGGTCCCCGCCACATCCTTGACCATGCTGTATTCTTCCAAACTGTTTCTTGATAACGATATTCCACGCGTGTAGGTTAGGCCTATGGACGACAGCTACTATGGGAACGGGCCCGGCATTTTGCTTTAGACGATCACGCGTCCCTACATTTAGTACTACTGCACCCATGGTTTTTTTTCCTTGTTTCTCGTAGATACCCTACTTTTTTTTCACACCTCGTCGAACTCAAAGGGGACGATACGTATTCTATCTCACATTACTAAGAAGTAAATTCTTTTATTATGTTGTTGGTATAGGTAGTAAACCACCCACCACCCCAACCGCTACTCCTCCGCGAAATCCGAATTCTGTACCCATAGGGAGTGTAGTGGTCGTACCGATCACCGCCCTGCACTGTAAATTCAAGATCTTCCAGAAGTTTGGATCCGCGATGCTCTTGTTCGAGGCGCTCGACGAACTTCTTCGCGGCATCTTCACCGGCGAACGTCGCGGCTAGCTGCTTGCAGAGCGTATGTCGTAGGGGCGTTTTATTCATTTTCCTTGATTTCCTGTGCAAGACGCACTTTTGGCTCCGATCCATCTTTTTCGCGATTTTTCCGCCAAGAGTAAAAACCGTAAATTTCCATAAAGAGGAAAAGTATCCCCCAACTCCAAATAGAGCTCATATTGATGGCCCAGCCGATTAGGAGCCAGGTAACTTCTCCGATAAATCGACTTATCCAGCCGAAGATGTTCTTTTTGGCTAAAAGGAACATTCCCAATCCGAGGAAGAAATATCCGAAGTGTCCTGCGTAATCTGCGATTGTGGGATCGCCCAACCAGATGCGGAAAGATTCGATAAGCTCGAACATGTCGACTTCCTCCTCTATACAATAATATCCGATATTCCCCTAAAAGTCAATATTACTCGGGATCCCCAAATACCTCGATTGCTTCAATACCGGCTGTAAGAGTGGTAACGCACTCATGGTCGGGTTTTCGACAGGTGTACCCTGTTTTGGTATCACGCATGTTTATCCACCCAAACAGTGGATCACTGTCGTCCTCCCAATCTCGAGCACAGGGTACTAATCGTTCTCCTACAATTCGGGTAGGTCTTTTCGGAGCCTGCGCCTTCTTCTTGTGTTTACTTGGGGTATCATGGTAAATGACGGGGTCCACCACTCGGATAAGCCGGCTTTCCGGAGGTTTGATATCGTCATTGGGCGCGTATTCGATTTCGTTATCGGGGGCGTGTACCTCACTTTTGATAAAGGAATCCACCCATACATGCCGATGCATAAGATTGAGAGCTCGTAGACATTCGGATGGAATGGCGTAGATCTTCTCCAGTCCGTAGGCGAAACGAATGATTTCTACTTCTGCGGGTGTTTTGTAGGTATAATCGCCGACCCACATATCTTCCCAGTACAGAGCCCACTTGTCGTCTCCGATACCCAATTCGATAGCAACGCCTGATTCTGGATCGTATCCAGGCATCATTTCACGAATTTCGAACTCTTCGGGTGCTTCCCCGGGCCGACGGACTTCGTAGATGTCGTTGCCCTTCAGGATTACTCTGTTTTTCACTATTCCTGTCTCCAAAACACCATTTTATTGAATTTCGGCCAATTGACGACCACCCCGCGAGATCCCAAATTGTCTACCCACAAGTTTCTCCCATTTTCACTTTGAGAGTTTACTCGTTGCTTATTTTTCTCACCATCCACTTCATTCCCTGAAACATAATGTATATTGGTAAAGCCGCTGCCCAAAGAAGGCATAGTAGAGTTACATCGTTGACATCCCAGTCGCCATACTTGTAAGTATCGCAGCGAGTGGCAATATAGGCGCATACGACACCTCCCAGCACGTATACCACTAGTATGATTGCTGTATCCACGGTTCACTTCTCCGAATCGAGTGTTTCCAAGGCTTTGTGCACCAGGTCGTACGCCTTATCCACCCGTGATCCAATAGGCTCGGGGATTGCGTTCTCCGGGGCGATCTTGAGGCAGCTGAGGATCAGATCTACCTGTCCTAGGAGATATTCCGCCAAGTGGAGCATGATTGCTGCTTTGGCGAGGGTATTAGGCCGGCGGATTTTATTCAATTCTGTTCTCCTTCAAATGCAGTAGATTGGGTACTCGGTGGAACCTTCAAGTCTAGTATCATATACTGCGCCGTCATTATTCCTGTTGGTGAATCCATCGATTTCTTTATCGAAGAGAATATCCTTTTCAGAAGTTCCGATAGTCTATGCCAACAGGCCTTTGAAGTTTACATGGCTTTGGTGGGAGTGCTTTAGCATCCTCAGCCCAAAGTTCCGCTTCTTGGGGTACTATCCCCCGAGTCTTACACGTTCTGCAATCCATTACTTCCCGGTGTGGATGATTTACAGGCCGCTCGCCACGCCCTGGATCTAAAGACGGGTAGCGCCACCAGCGAGGCCTGGGAGCAGGGAAGTTGGCCGATTTATCTTGCAACCCCCGCCACGCCGCTCCAGCACTGCTGCGACTATCTCCGGGATGTCTCTCCATCCATCCGCTACCTTCACAGCGGGGACAGGTTACTGCTATGGTAACTGTCATGGGGATTTCTCCATCAGAATGTAACGATAGCTCGCTTTGAAGTAGTCGAGGCGGTGCGGGTCTTCGCTATACAGAATAGCCCCATTGACTGTATGCATGACGACGAAATCCTTCTTTTCGGGTAGAAGTCCTACTATGTAGATTCCATAGTTTCCTCCATCCGCGGCTTGGTGATTTCGCCCCACGTATTTCCCAGGATTTTTCATCATTCTTAATTTCCTATCAGTTTATTCCCAGCATGATCTCATCCAGCATTTCAATGGCTCTATCGAGGGCATCTGAGGCCTCTACAAGTTCATGACGGACTGGAATGAGAGTTATTATGTTGGCGCGGCTGATTGGTTTCTCCAGATCTTCTTCTAGCTCCCTGGACAGCGCGCGGATCGATCCCAGTCGCTCCCTGACGTCTCCAGGAGTGACTTTACGATTGGTAGGGGTCACGTGTCCCCCGATGATAACTTATCCCTGACGAGTTTGTAGACACTCCTCAGAATACTGGCTATTGCGGTAGATAGAACCATCATAAAACAGACCACGCCGATCACCGGCCAGCCAAATATATAAAGAGTTGCCCGTCCAAAATCTGCGGCTGGATCCCAAGAGACGCCGGGCCGTATCACTCCCACCGTCATAAGAAATAGGCCAGTTAACAAGTAGCCAACTACGTATTCTATCATTTGATTTATCCTTCGCCTTTATACGCCATCGAGGAAGTCGATCCCGTCATTGGCCTCGGCGCCGGCTTTGCTTTCCTTTGGGGGATTGAGGAACCCATGGATGAGCACAGGTGCGTGAAGTCCAATCGCGGGCTGGATAATCTGGTTGGTTTCTTCAACCGCGGTCGCTATGGGCCCAGGCGCGCCGTGCAACTCCGGAATCTGGTAGTTTCCTACGGCCCCGAGGGGGAGGTAGAAAGGTGCGCTCTCTTTGATCTTGACGGGTTCATCGTCGACTACGTCAAGATGACTTGGGTTAAAGCTGTGGTTTGGGTCGTTTTCAAGCCCCGCAATTCCAACGAGTACTTCCGCGCAGGGATTTGCAATAGATGCAGGTGGGGGGATATCTTCTGATTCGATCGAGAGTTCGGACTCATCCGCACCTTCGAAATCGGCTGAAGCGTTCACGGAACCTACGACTTCCTCCACCCCTGGCACCGGATGAGAATGCGCCGCGATTACGTTTCCTCCGGCTATTACAATTGGTGCATTCTCTTGTTCCGGGGGAGGAATATTGGCTTTGAGCGCGATGAGAATCCCCTTCTTGTCGGAAGGCTTGAGAACGACGGTATCATTGAACTCCGCCGAGAGCAATTCCAACAGAGGATCACTCTCCATCTCGCAATAGGCACAGAGGGTAGACATGCTGCGCCATACCCGTCCATTGATATTGAACATGGTTCCTGGAGTCAGTATTGCCATGATTCTATCCTGTGTATTCATAGCGGTCTATCCTTTCTTAGTGACGGGCTTCTTGCGGGGGCTCTTAGTTGGAGCCCTGTCGATGTCCTTAACATCCTTCTCTGAAAGACTGCCGTTACCATTCTTGGCTTTTTCGGCAATCGCGGCGGCAACTTTTTCTTTTACGACTTCGCCAATCTCAGAAGAAGCTTCCTCCACAATCTCTTCAACTTCTTCTTCGGTTAGTTCCGGTTTCTCCGCTGCAAGAATTTCATCCATGGGGTCTGGATCGGGCTCTTGTTCCCAAATCCACTCAATATTAGTTTTACCCCCGTGTCCATGGGTAGATTCGACGTGCTTTATGTTGTCGTACACGTTGGTGCTTGAATGGGGGGAATTCCACGATACGACACATCGACCGTTCGAAAACTCGACGACTTCTGCAATTTTGCCAGTGCCGCTTACACCATGCACGTCTTCATTGCGATTAATGAAGCCTATTCTGATCACGGATCTTCCTTCCCGTCTACGTTATTCCAGATTTTACCTTCTACCACTTGTAAAATATGGTTTGGACGTACACTGAAGAGCTCAGCCAGTTTCTTGAAGGGAATTCCCTTCTGGTGAAGCTCCCTGATTTCTCTTGCTAAATCTTCTGTAAGTACACACCGCTTGGTGTTTCGACCTTGCTGCACAGGAGTAGCCCAGCGGCAGTTGTTAGGCTCATAGTTTCCATTACTGTCTATCCGATCCAGACTTGTTCCTTTGGGGCGATCGCCCATGTCCGACAGAAAATTTTCGAAGGATTGCCATTCAGAACAAACTCTTACTCCTTTTCCGTAGTAGAGACGTCGATCCTTTCCCGTAGAAGTTGGACTACATCTGTGTTTCATAGTTTGCCATGTGACGTAGACACGCGATCCAGCCATCCCGTGAGTTGTATTTTGAGCTATGAATTTCTTGATACGCCGGCAGCCGCACGATCCTGAACGCCCGTTCCTAAGCGTCTCTCCGGATACCTTAACTTCTTTACCACAATCGCATTTGCAGAACCATGCTATCGATCCATTGGGTAATCTCTCGGAACATTCACTTATTACCGTCAGCAGATCATACTTTTTACCACTCTCATCTTTTCCTCGCATAAATTCTTCCTCGTAAGATAAATTCCTTCCCTATTGCTTCCTAATAGCATTACACAGTGTTCCGGTACCGGGTGCCCACTGTGGCATCTTCATAAGCATGTCAACGACCCCTTTCAGCTCACTTTCGACCACCTCATTGCCGCAGGTTACTACTTCATGGTTCAGGGGCCAGTACTCCCCGACGAAGTCCTCCAGCTGGAAGATGTCATCGAGACCGATCCGATCGAGAAGACTCACTGCACCGTCGTACTCAACGGGTCCCTCGAAATCTTGACCCTTCCAAATTCCCTTGAACCACCAAAGTCCCAACTCCGTCGGTTGCTTAACCGGCATCACTGCCTCCTTTCCTTCGCTCTCGGTATTCCTTGAAGGTACCAAAGTCTCCACGTCTTGCGCTTGCGACGAGGCAGAATAGAAACATGGGCCAGAACATCAGGAACAGACGGATCACTTCCTTCTCAGAGGGTGGAGACTTGCCAGGCAGAATGGCGAACATTGCTCGAGTAAATAGTGCTCCGCATAAATATAGCGCGAGGGTAATGAGAATTGCAGTTATCATGTTCTTCTCTTCTGGTTACGGGTTATCACAGACCACTTCAGATCTGTACAGTTCTTCTACCAACGATTCGGCGAATTGAAGGTCTGGTTCTTCGGGTAGAGTAGATGCCATTACGGCCTCTTCTACCCGACGAAGTCCTTTTTCGATCAGGTTCTGGACGATCTCAAGAGAATATTCTCCTTGCCGAATCTCTAACAGTACTCTTCGTTCCGGCCGGGGAAATTTCAGCTCTCCAGTAGTCAGTAGTTCAATTGCTTCATACGCTACTCTGACTGCATGGTACATACTCTTCCAATCTTTATTATCGGCCGCCGAATTATTTCTTACTCGCTCCCCGTACCTATCCCGCTGACGTCTGTAGATGCGTCGGGCCTCTTTGATCGTAGCCGTTAGCGGTACCCGTGTCTCGCAGACGTTTAAGTGCGTGATTTTAGCACCGGTTTCGAGAGATATATCTATCAGAGTGTGCGAAGGAACGTTCGAAGAAAAGCCTTCTGCGACTGTAGCTTCCAGAAGCCGCCGGAACCGAGCATCCTCGAATCGTTCCAAGTACGAAACAATACTCTCAAGAGCCTCAAATCGTTCCTGCTTAACGACGAATTTTCGGACCTGCGCGCGACAGTAACCCACGAAGGCCTTACAATTACGGCTGATAAACTTTTCGCGATTGTTAGTGAGGGTGTACCACTCTGCGGAAGGGCTTCCCACGTAGAAAGAAGCGGGAGCAAATAGCATATCCGTAGCGTTAGTCTGACCTTGGCATAGCATTTCGACGAATTTCTGGAGATCCAAGAACTCCACATCGATCTTAGCCCCACCGTGTAGTTCAGCCAGGCTTTCACCGATGTCGTCTTTAGCTCTGGAAGCATTCTCAAGATCAGTATCCTCACCGAGTAAGATGGAGCGTGGGGAAGGAATATACACGACCTTATAGTCGTGGTCAGAGCCTTCTATATTAGTCCCATAGAGATGGCTTCCCGTGAGTATCGTAATAATGGGTCGCACGTTACTCCCCTTCTATTACTTGAATTTTATCCCAGGGGAATCTTCCCTTTTGACGGTATTTCTTTTTATCGTACACACTGAGATCAGCGTAATTCTTCACCCCCCGGCAATAAAATTCAACAGGTGTATTGTAATTGGTAGTGCCGGAGTAGTAGTCCTTCTGCTCTAGCGGCCAGGCATCAACCCCCTGACTTATAATAGTATGTATGCAGGATCTATAGTTCCGAAGATAAGCGAGACCGGCAAACGCTGGAAACTCCTGACCCATGATCTCGTCGAAGTCACCGAGACCGTTCTTAACGTAGGGGCTAGCCCGGAGAAGGAGGAGATAAAGGCTGAGAAGCGTTGGGGATCGCATCCAAAAAGGATCTGCGCGTAGCATCCAAGTAAGACCGCTGTCGGTGCGATCATCAACTAAGAGCATTTCAGTTGAAGGAAGACCCCATTCTTCCTCAATTTCCCAAATTAACGCTCCCAGCTTATATTCGAAAGTTAGTCCACTTTCGACATCCGCAGTTCCCAATCGAACCCCAAGTAGAAGTTCGTCTTCCATAGGGCGTGGCTCACCGCTCAACCACCCGACCCCCCCGTGGAATATTCCTGACTTGTTAAGTAGGGATCCCCAGAGATAGCCACCGACGATATCGCGACACCTGCTCCATGTCGGAGCTCTCGCCCAGCCGCTTTCCGTCTCGCATAGCCAGGCAAAGATAGGACCTACCTGGTACGAATCCGAGTTGCAAACCGTACTGGTGGGGCGCCAATCTATCTTCATTTCTTGTAGCGTTACTCTTTCGGACATTTTATGGGTTACCTACTCAATCTTCTTGGGTAACAATTCCTTCTGTGTACCTTGTTTCTTTCTTTCCCATCCAGAAGGATGCGCCGCTACGGTTACTCCGTGTTCCCGAAGGCGTTTAGTTATCGTGTGGTACGATGTATAAATATCCTGGTTCTCTAAGTGTCTAGATACCGCCCGGCTGGATTTTAACTTGTGATACAGCGCCACCAACGTGTCTATATCCAAATCTTCCCTAGCGGTGAAACGTACCCCCCGTCTATGCGGATATCGAGCTTGAATTTCCAGCATAGCCTGAAGATACTGCTCGTATTTACGTGGCAGGCGTACGCTTGAATCTTTGTATAAGTAATCTAAACTTTTTTGTACATCAGGAAATCTACTGATATGTAGCAGATATATATTTTTCATGGGTCGAATATTTACGTGTACGCCTAATTGTTCTTCTAACTTTTCTTTGATGGTAAGAAGTATCCCTTTAGTACCACAAAGCCTAAATATCAGTTCTTTATGATGGTAGATTTGTTCCCTACGAGTATCTATACGCTCATAGATACCTATGGATCCATCACCATCGAAAACACCTCGAATAAAGTGTCTATCTAGGTACTCAGGCACACTATTGGAATATTCCAGAACATGCGTTTTTCTAGGTATACATCCTAAAGAAATTAAGTTTCTTACCAGACGTTTACTGCCTATAGCTAGGATAGTGGTTCCTTTTCCTCTTCTATCCTTGTACAGGGGTTGGTTACTTTTAAGGAAGCTTCTCAAGTTATATAGATGATTAACATCCTTATTAGCTAGTTCTATGCGCATGACCGAGCGTGGAGCTATACTTACGCTCCCATCCGCACATAGAAATCCTAGCCAGTAGGCGGTCTCCTCGTCGGCAACTTTCTCAAAGCTTTCCTCGTCCAAACTATATTTTCTAGCCATATATATATTTCCCCACAACATGTTATGCTTCTAGAGCTTCTCCTTCAAAACAGAGTTGCTTGGATAAATTCAGAATGTACTGAGGAAAGGGGTCTTCTATTTTCTGCCACTCGGGGTGCGATTGACAGCACAGTACTTTCTCCTGAGCGTAAAAGACCACTTCCGAAACTTTTACGCGATGTGAATCGTCGGAATCCATAACGCTTGACGGCAGGTCTCCATCGTATGCGCAGTGTTCCACGTTTAATCGTTGACTTGCCCAGGCCAGAACTTCTCCTCCCGGACCCGGAACAATCATCTGGTGGTGGGAAGAGGTAATTTCCAGATCCTGGTCATCGAAAGTCTCACACCGGTGAACAGCTCCTCCGTGGGGCGCCTTCAAGTCTTGAATCATGGTGCCACCGCACATCACCGAAGTGAACTGAGCGCCCCTGCAGATGGAGAACATGGGGATTCCGGCCTTCTGAGCTACCTGAAAGACTTCCATCTCCCGAATATCTCGCGGCATACTGTTGTAGCTGCCCAAGTTCTTGTGACCATACAGTTCCGGGGACACGTCATCTCCCCCAGTAAAGCAGACCAGTCCGTACTCCTGGGGATTGGCTAGGAAGTGAGCGCGATTCCTGCGCACTTCTCCCAGCAGCTCCCAGTAGGGAGTGTAGAGACCGTCGTAATCGTATTCCACATAGATCAATTTATCCATGGTTAATTTAGGCTCCAAGTTTTGTACAGATCTAACGGGGGAGTATCAGTATGCACGGCTTGCATTTGCTCGGCGGAAAGGTACTTACTCAGGGGACCGGTAAGCAACTTACTGGCCGACTTTGCATCCGACTTATTAATGCAGTCCACGATGGCCGGCTGCCCGAGGCTCTCGAGGACACCCTCGCTCTTCTGATCGAGAGTAAGCTTCACGGCGAGATCGCATAGTTCGTACATGAGGGCTACGTGTGAGGGGGAGGCTACCCAGAAATTCCCCAGCGCACGGTATTCTACTCCGTAATCCTTGGGACGATGCGACCCGGCTTTACCGTACAGGCTGCGTCGCTCGTTAGAAGTAGCATCATTGTCCAGCAGGACGCTGGGAATGCCCATAAAGACATCCAGCATCTTCACGATCTCAATCTTCCCGTAACCGTTGGAAAGCATCTCCTGAGTATCGGGTTTGTGACCTACATGCCAGTGGCCCCCGGCGGATCGATAAGGTTCGAACGCCTTGGAACCGTCTACGGAATTCATGGTCAGGATGCCGTCTTCATTGGGCCAGGCAGAGAAGTCCGGATCGCAGCCGAATTTCTTCGCTTCCCGGTGATCCAATTCCTTCTCCGGATACTTAGCGTAAGCTCGCACCGTGAGACGGTTTGGAGACACAATTTTGGCAAGACCGCCTAAGACGGTCCGCATGTTGTGCTCCAACTCTTCGGAGCTATCTGCGGGATCGATATTGAATTCAGCCATCACATTGTCGTGCTGAACAGCCCCACACTCGACAGGCTCGGGCTTTACTTTTGTTCCCGGAACTACACCTATGGCGCTAACCAGTCCGCCTGCTGGATCCAGTAGCATTAATTCCGGATCCGCGCCAACTCGCATCACATTGCTTTCCAATTTCGATCTCCCGTTTAGTCGTTCCAGACTTCGTCTCGATACCAAAAAGGCATGGCCTTCTTAGCATACCCCCTGGAGTAGCTCACGGGACCGCCATTGTCATGGAGGCTCCCAATGGTCGTGATAAGATCCGCGGGGTAGTTTTCCTCGATTGTTGGGTGCCAGACATTGAGACCGTGCTTGAGGATCGTGGAAACACCCTTCCAAGCGGTCTTGATGTAGCCCCCGTCTCGATTGCCGGCGTAACTAGTACTCCCGGTATCGAATTTGATCTGGCCTTCTCTCCCCAGCTGCAAGGTCTGCTCGTGTGTGTTCCCGAGAGTGTGGGCTAAACCTACCCGCACCATCAGGGTGTAGAGACCCAGCATCGGCGCAGCCACCTGCCAGCCCTTGTCACTGACTATTAACCAGCAGGGAGCATCGTCGTTCGGTACCTCGTAAATCGTGCTGTGCTTCATTCCCATAGCGTCTTCACACTTGTTCAGGAACTCTTGACAGTTGGGGCGCATGGCGTGGAATTCTTCCTGCTTACCCTTGTACTGAGTATTCCGGAAGAACATGGCACAGTGCTTCATGTCCAGATCGGGATCCACCCCGGGAGTATACTTGAACCCGTAGATCTCCCAGGGCTTCTTGTTCAAATGGGCCCACACTGCATCATGGAGGAAATCTTTGCAATACACGAAGGTGCAGGCCTGCTGCCACACCTTCCCAATTTCGCTGGCAAATGCGAACTCGAATCCGGATGAATAGATCTGGCAGGTGCGATAATTCTTCCCGAACGAAACCTGAGGTGTTTCGGTGGGAATAACCACCGGTTCCAGCCGGGCATCGTTCGGAAGGCGGAGCTGCTTACTAGAGAACTGACCTAGCTTATTACGTAGGCACTTATTCACTACTCTATCCTCACTAATATAGAAACTGACCCGTTCTGCGTAAAAGTGATTTCTTCACTTTACTGAAAATAATGACTTTACTGACAAAGAACTTTCAATTCTGATACAGGGCTGTCCATACTACTCTTGAGACATTTAACAGGGTGTTTTACTACCCAGTTAACCGCCCCGCAGGCTTCAAGAGTTTGGCGAAAAGGAGTGGGATCAAACTCTTCCGGGACGTACAGATGGTTAAGGGTGTGATGAAATTTATAGATAGCCCCCCGACGTTCACAGATGCTCAACGTTAGATCTAAGTCGGCTTGCCCCTTAGGGCCTTCTACAACAACGTCAAAAGAAATCTTCCAAAACATTGGAGTCACCTATCTTGTCCGGTGAGGTAACATTGCTCCGCTACTATATCCGTGGAGTTGCAGTGGGCAACCGCTTGGTAAAAGGGTGTCCAAAGTATTTCTACTGGTACCGAAACTTGGTGCAATCCTTTCCCCAAGTGTTCGTAGTCCGCACCTCGACGTTCTAATGTTTCGAGAAGGTCCTCGATCTCGCGCTCATCGTACTCATCTCTGATTTGAAAGTGAAAGGTTATTTCCTTATTCGCCGGCTTCGGAGACTTCTCCATTGGATTTTTGATTCTCCCAGTAGCTGGTGCCGGCACGGTCGTTCGAGGGGCCGTCGCGATCGAACCAATCACCGGAGTGGATCACATCGTAGTTGTTGCTATCCTGATTGAAAACATAGACGTAGGCCTGACACGTTGCGTCGCCGCAGTGCACGGTAACTGTTTCACGATTGTAAAGATTCGATGGATCGCCCGTACTTCTGAAACCTTCGATCGCATCCAACGTGGCGAGCAGGTCGGAATCTATCTCGTAAGTTTCGCCTCGGACACGTCCGCATCCAGGAACAACTCCTGGAAAGCTCCCGACATCTAGCATGTCGAACTCGTCGATGAAGCACTCCTCGAAAACTTGACTTCCATCGGGGAATAATCGGCTTCGACTTCCGGTCGCGCGTAGTGTTCCATATACAAAAACCTTCATAATCTTTGGTTCTCCTTATTCTTCTTCGCCTTCTTCTCGGACGGTGAAAGTAATACTCTTAATTAGCAAAATGCAAAGGGTACTAAGTCCCCAGGCTGCTTTTAGATCCCAGTAGTGTGCGTTGAATCCGGCCGGATAAAAGTCACCCAGACATAACCCGGCTACATACACAGGTAGAGTGAAAACGAATCCGTAATACAACCCGGTCAGGATGGCAGATAGCGCAAAGGCAAATCCCTCGGGAGAGAATACTGCCGACAGATTTTCACTGAAGGACCTGGAAAACCTACTCCAGCATGATTTGATATAGATGCCCGGGTGAATATCATTACGACAGCACCAGCACCCACAATCTTCAGTTATAGTTCCATCCATATATTTTGCGTGTCCCACAAGTTTCTACCTCTTCCCGCGCTTCCTTTGCCCGACGGCGCGTTCACGTTTTTCTCCGCGGAATATGATACGTCCCCGGTCGTACGTTGGGCCCGGAATTACTACCGTTACTTCATCTCCCGGGATAATATTGATTCGGAAACGGTTCAGCTTCCCACTACAGTAGCAGGGCAGTCTTCGAGTTGTGTAATCAACAATAACGTCGACAACATAATTGTTATTGCCGTGTACGGCGATCACTGATCCTTGAACTTCGAGGGTCTCACTCATCGGAATCCAGCCTCCCTTGAATCTCCTTGGCTATCTCGGTAACATAGATTTTCAGCAAGGACGTATCGGCACCCGCTTCCACCATCGCACGGTTACCCACTTGGTTGCTAGAGATGCCAATAATAAAGCTCGCCGTCAACGGGGAATGTGGTTGAGACTCACTAACTTCAGTCTCCAGCAGACGACGCAGTTGTATCAGCTCGCTCCCATTACGAAAGACGGATCCCGTCTCCTCCACCTTGTGCGACGCGCCAAGAGCATAGTCCATCAGAATTACATCCCAGTCCTTCGCCAACATATCCAATCCTCCAGCGATGCTGGTAACGTGCGTGAATTGGATTTCATCCATGGGTAAAGTCTTAGCAAAGATTCGAAGGAGGTAGTCTTGATAGTACTCCGTTCGGTCCTCGACAACTAGTATTCGGAGCATAGCGTGATAACCTTATCCTTTCTAGGATCATCATCAATCTCTTCTAGTCCACCACCATTCCAATCGTACTCTTCGGGATCAACTGGTTCCTGGCAGTCTTTACAGTGGGCCGTTGACCCCTCGCCATCCGTATTCCACCGGGCACTATCGTGCTTGCATTTCGAGGCATCTTTGGTGGATGTGAATTTAAATTCCTCCCGCAGGAGTATCCCCCCACAATCCTTGCATCTGAGGATTCGTTCCACACCCCCCGCAATACGAACCCGCTCGTCGACGGTATGGGCGTGGTGGTCGTTCTCACCACATTTTCCAGAACGAGCCAGCGATGTCTCCTCCGCCCGTTCCAAGTCAGCAACAACTTCACGAATCTCGCCCGTTGTCGGGCCTCGGGGTACCTCTCGTCTCTGCGCGCTTGACTCTTGATAGCCCGGCTCTATAACGGTCACGTCTTCGTCCAGCCCGGCCTCTTTCAAGATCTCCCGGTAGTGTTCCTCATCTTCTTTACTGAGTTGGGGAATATCTGCTAGGAGGGTCTTTAGGGACTGTCGCATAAGGCCCACAATTTTCAAGCCCATTCTCAGTGTTAAGAGATGTTTCATTTGTTGTCCCTTTGGGTTTTCTTCAGAGAAAAGCCGATCCTCGTCATCCATAAGGTCGTCACTCATGGGGAAGGCGCTCTTCTTGTACAGGGAGCTGCCCTTTACTCCACCCATGAAGGCGAGGTCCTCAGTATACGCCAAGTACTCAGGCAGGATATCTTTGCGAACGCCTTCCCAGTTAATCATCCGGCCAAGTTGACTGTAGAAGTTCTGTACTGACCTTCTGTCTTCGCTGGTTAATTGCGTTCCTAATTTATCCTGAGCGTCCTGAATTGCGGGCAATTCATCGAACCAACATGGGGGGAAAACGCCGCTGTACATAAGAGCCTCCTATTTTCCGAATTCGCTATTCAGCTTGCCAACTGCTGCCGTGGTGGAATCTTGTTTTGGAGCCGGCTGCATGTTCTTCCGGGACTGGTGTATCAATTCGGCCTTGTCGGCCCTGACTTCCCAATACGATTCCTTTCCTCCACCTGCTTTCTGAACCAAACTGGTGCGTATCCGGCCTGCTATCAGCACGGTATCGCCCCGAGCGCATTGCTCGCAAAACTGCCGAGCGCCTTCACCCCAAATGGAGAAAGGAATGTAGTCGGCTTCCGGTCCAGCTTCGCTAGGGACTACCCTGTTGGAGGCTAGGATACCCGTACAGTGGGGCTCGCCTCGACGCCCGGCTTCGAAGTGTTGGGGATCCTTGACCAGCCTTCCGATGCCCCAGAATCTATTGTGATCCATCTGCTCTCCTTGTGTCTGGTTATTCGTCCTCTAAACTGAGAAAATACCAGACGATTAAATCTCAATGACGACTACGGATAGTCTTGGGTCCCGCGTGCCATCTATTAAATCCAGTACGTGCGAGTCTGTATGTCCGATGAAATTATATCGATATCGATGCCAGTGCCCACAGAAATGGTGACCGGGCTGTACCTTCTCGATCAACTCTCGAATGTACGTAACACCTAAACCCTCGGGGCGATCATCGTTCAAGCTCTCCTGGTCCAGATCGTGACTATTCGAACCAATGACGCCGCATCCGGTAGGTGCGTCGTGGGTCAAAAGGATTTGGAAATCTTCTCGCATCAATCTTTCGAAACGATCCCGAGTCATGTGCTCTAAACGCTTCGCGTAGGGTCGAGAACCGTATTTCTTCTTGGTATGGAGCATTTGGCGCTCGTTACCCCAGTACTCCATGCGGAACGTTTTCCAAGACCAGCATCCTCCCCAGGCAGCAATTTTCTGACCGGCTACTTCTATCACATGCCCGTCCGGAATATAGTGAAGGTTGGGAAGAATTTCGACGGCGCGAGTTAAGTAATCATCCGGATATCTCGCCTGATTAGCTCGCTCATAGGAACACAGAAGCGCTTGATCTTCGTGATTCCCGCGGATGAAATAGGTGGGGAACGGTATTTCCCACTCGCCTCGTACTAAACTCGGGTAATCCCCAGCGGCAACATCAGGACTTACACCGTGACGCTCGGACCAGCTTTTGGAACTGGGATCCATATCTTCGAAACTGGGCCAAACACCCAGATCCCCCACCTGAAAAAGGTAGTCTATCTTGCCTCCGGGGAAAAGATCATGACGATCTTCGATGATTCGATACATCTGCTTTAGATTTCCGTGAGTATCACCGGCAAATGCGAATCGGGTCATTTTCCACTCCTTCTCTTCCTGATTAGCGCCTCTATAACAGTCATATCCGGTTCGAAGTGGGGAGTTTTCTCTCGGGAACCAATCCGCTTATCGTCCAGGTGGCTATCAAATTCCTCAATGAACGCCTGTAAGCACAACCCGAATTGCAAAGATTTTCCCTGACGGTACGCTTTCTGCATTAATGCTAGGAAGCGTTGGATGTCAGAACCTACCGCGACATCGATCGGGGTATCACGAGCAGCCCGCTCGAGATCTATAGTTACTACTGCCCCGCCAAAATAGTTTTTGATGTGCGTTTCTAAAGACATCTTCAATCCTCTCCTGAGTTGCTAAAACTTTATTCGGATATTGCGAAGGAAGCTTCTCCTGATTCCTAATTCGTTTTCGAATGTGACCGGGGCCCCAGTTGTAAGCGGCCAGTGCTGTCTTCTCATCTCCACGGAATTGTTCCTTTAGGGTGCTGTAGTACCAGGTACCGTACATTATGCTGTCACCGATATCTAACAGCGTTTCTCGCCCTAACCAAGGCCGATTTAGTTCTTTAGCTATGGCTTCACCCGTCCTCGGCATGACCTGCATCAACCCGAGAGCGCCCTTTGGGCTGATAGCCTGAGAGTTACCTCCCGACTCAACCACAATTATTCCAGCTATTAGGAAGGGATCAACTTCAAAACGCGAGCGGGCCGTCTCCACGGCACGAACTATTTCCCAGACATCCTGAGGAGAAGCCTCGGTGACCTGCAGTAACGTGCAAAACATTACATCTTGGAACATCACGGCGTGGTGAGGAGTCGGTGCTTCTACTTCACGTGGAGACTGACCTGTGGGCATGCCGTCGCTTGGAACTGGAACATAGTGTTGGGGCAGCGCCAGAACAATAGTTATTAACAGAACTTGCCAGCGCCTTGATGTTAAAGTAGTCTGGTCATCTCGGCCCATTCCTTACTCTCCTGAGCCTCTGGATCCTTCTGACTTTTACCTTGCGCCGCTACTGATTTGGAGGCAGTTACTTGTTGTCGACTATGCTCACCAATTATTCTGTCGGTAGTTGAAGGACGCTTGGCCTCAATACTGTCCAGAGCTATTTGTACGAAACGGTTAGGGTGGGGTTCCTCATCTAAATTGAAGTCCGGTTCTTCTTCACTCAAGTATAGCAGTAGTTTAACTATACCACCCCACGCGAAAAAACAGAAGATTCCCACCAACACAAATGCGAATAGATCTCTGCTCGCCACTGCAATAAATAGGGCGTAACCGAAAAGTAATGCGCTACCTAAGGCTAGGCCCTTCGCCAATCGGCTGAGCTTTCCTCCCATAACTTGGATACCTCACATTGATAACTAGGGACGGTCCCGTGTTGGGAAAATCTATCCATTCCAGCTGCCCTTCTACAGACATCTCGTCCCCCTCACCCATGTACTGTATCAAACTTTGGGCTGCTTTACCAGAGGCTACGAGGTGTACGGGCTCCCCAAGACCAATATCGAAACGGTAATGTACTCTCCCGTCGTTGGTCTTGATGGGCCCTTCCACTACTCGCCCGGCTAGAAAAACTTCTTGAGCGGTGAATTCTTTCGTCACCAGCGTTCTCCTTGGTTTCTTGGTAAATTCGAGTAATGACCGCTGCTATTGACTAGCTACTAGTGCTTTCTGCGGAGCGGGCTGGTCCTTCTGGTACTGGAAGTGCTCGGGAAAGGAACTGACCAGTCTACTCAGTTCTTCTAGCAGCATCAGATCCGGTTGCTTGGCGGCCATCAGCATCGTACACATGTCACTCAGCTGGGATTCCCAGGCTCCGGGGTCTTGCCCTGGAAAGAAGTAGAAACCCTTCTTGGGCATGCGGCCGATGGCGCCGCTCTGAAGGCGCGTGAAAGCAATTTGACGTCCGGTCTTTCTTCGGAAGCTCTCGCCGGGTCCGCACAACGCTAGTCCCACACGGAATCCGTCCTGATCCCGGCGGACGATGAGAGTACCTGTTGATCGTCTTCCGTGAATATGGAACGTTTTCGTACCCACGGTGCTCGTAGGCGTTACTCGCAAGGTGATATTTTTGCGCATGGTTAGGCGTTTCCTTCCGTGTCGGTACCATCTACATACCCACACACTGCGAGCAGCCGATCTTGCTCGGTTTGTTTGTTAGTGGTACTTACTTCGTCCGCAGCTGCTTCTTCATTAGCCAGTGCGAGTACTTCTTTAACGGATTTTCCAATAGCAAAGGGTGTCCTCGCTACCGCGGGACCGTAAACAGTAACGCCGGACGGTGAATACGAAGACGGTAAACAGGCGGGTTTGACAACCGGAGTAATGATTTTCTCCGCTGTCTTTTCTCGAATAGGAGGGCCCTCA
>SDBT01004552.1_pt1 | contig 23519 bp, 26 predicted proteins | sample 2277101 | NCBI WGS metagenome assembly SDBT01 (sample SAMN10404973, study PRJNA504765) | marine sediment metagenome | isolation source: marine sediment core GS10_PC15, 103 cmbsf | place: Arctic Ocean: Southern Knipovich Ridge | collected 2010 | reverse complement strand
GTGATGAAGGTAGGCATGAGCAGAGGGGGTAGCTATACACCAGTCACTCCCGTTAGATGGCCTGTATGTGGCTCCTAGGGCGTCAAAATATGCAGTCTGGAATAATCAAGGGGTCTGATTGGTAATTATCTGGTTCAGGGGTAGTTGGAGCTTCAATGGCACCATACAAGAACAAAGAAGACCACAACCAATACGACCGCAACTACCGAAGGACCGAGCGACATGGTAACTGGCGGCAGATAGCGATTGATAACGGGTTCATGTGCGTCTACCCCATTGATGAGCTACCATGTGGTGAGCTGGATAATCTGCAGTTCCATGAAAGATTCGGTGAAGCAACTGATGGCCGGATGCAGCAGAGGGTTTTGCTGTGTGTAGACCACCATAGTCTAGTCCACGAAGATTTCTACAATATCGGACCCGCAGACTTCTACAACACCAGTCACCTTACCGAAGATTTGATATCCGAACAAGCCCAGTTCTCAAGCACAGCGGAATGGGCTGCCAAGTTTGACCTAGACCTGTCCCGGTTCGGTATCCTATGGGGTATAGAAGAATCTCAAGGACTACTCGAACTGCCCAGGAGATGATTTATACATATTGTATTCGGGCTTAAGGCCAAGCATCAGAAGCATCTCGTTTATCTTAGCCTGCCCACTAGCTAGATACCTACCCGCTATGTCCAAAAACTGTCTGGCATTATTCTCATAACCGAGGGCTTGCTGTATTCTGGAATTATGGTAGCTAACATCATGCCCTGCTTTTGCCATCTGTAGTTGGTACTTCTCCAAATCCCTGCGCGCAGCACCTAACCTTTGCATTGCCTCAGTTATGTATCCAGTGGCTATGGTTGTTTCTTTCGTAGCTCGTTCACCCCATGTTCGAGACAGCAATATATTCTTATCGGATTCATTACCGTAAGAACCACTGACCCTAACAAAACCATCGGCTACAAGAGCATAATTCTCTGCTACTCTATCGGCATCTTGAACAACAATAATCTTGGGGATAGCTGAATCAAGCTGGGTATTGGACAAAGCACTTTCTGCAGCCATGCTCGCTATAGCAGTAGCAGATAAGGCTAGTGCTGCATCCATCTTAGCTGCTTCAGTCACAGCACTTGCAAGTCTGACTATAGCTGCATCAAGAGCAGTATCTGTATCTGTCTGGAAGCTAGAGATATCAGGTGCTGATGGGATTGTCACCGCTGTTATAGCATCAAGCAAAGTCTTGGCTGCAGTAGAGGCTACCTGTGCGGCTATAGTGTACAACTGTGCCTTGGATATAAGAGCTTGGCCTATTGCACCTATGATGATGGGAGTATCAAGGCTGGGAGGGTAATCACCGGCACTAACACCCGGCTCGGCCCACACAGTACGGTAGGTGAGCCGTATAATCTCGTTGGTGGTCAAAGTCACATCATCGTTGAAGAACATGAAGCTCTCAAAGATGTCACCAGCTTTGATGTAGTTCGGTGGAATCTGGCCAGCCGGGTATTCTATCCTGTCTATCCTCATGTAGTCAGTAAGGAAAGTAGACAGGTCAAGGGATTGAGGGTCCAGGCTGTAGGAGATAGTGTAATCTGTATCTGGAAGGTTTGAGTCTATCTCAGTAACTACCCCGGTCATGTGATTGACTGAGTAATCTACATTCTCCTTCTTGCTGGGTATCTTCAAGGTACCTACCCTGATAGGCTTGAGGGTTGTGGTCCCGGTATTGGTGGCAATGGTCAAGGTCTCACCAGTAATCTCCCGCACAAGACGGCTTTCCGTAATGGCTATCTTGGGAATCTGGCGGGACATGAGGGCCACCGATTTGACCACGCCACGAGTCAGCAAAGCATCGGAGAACACAGCCTCATCATTGCTAATCTCCAGCTCAACTTGCATAGCTACAAGCATTTGTGCCAGTGTCAGTCCCATCCTACTCCTCCTTGGGTATGTGTTCGTACCAGTCTATAACCATACAGATATTATTGTCGTTTGCAGAAAGAGCAGTTACTGTCAGAGAGTACTTTGTTCCAGGTATCAGAACATACTCCCTTCTCCCTTGAAGTGTCCCACCTGAACCACCTCTACCTCCACCAGCTGCAGGAATACCAAATTGGCAGGTAAACAGAGGAGTTATTGTACCTTCAACACCCGAAGGAGAGTGTGCAACTGTAACATCAGACTTATTATATGAATTTCTGTTACGGTTAACGACAGGCATAGGTGTTCCACCAGTCTTACCTGTTCCTTCAACAAATCTAGCTAGTGTATCTTGACCGCCTTCAACAGCTATCTCCATATGTACCTGTGCTGCGATATTGGGTGTGGTTATCAAATACTCCTTGGAGGTATTGTTAAGCTGTATGCCCTCTTGCACCACGTAACTATGACCTTCGTGAATCTCATGGTGAGGAGTTTCAATGCTCTCAAGTGCTCCTGTCAGGTTATCTCTCAAAAGTAATTCAGAGAGAGGATGCTCGATACCATTCTCATCTACCCAAAAGATTCCAATCGTCATTAGCTCTCTCCGTTGTCCTCAACATTAGCATCGGATATACTAGCCAGATGTAGCTTTATCTCAACCATCTCGCGAATCATGGCTTGAAGCTGCTCCGCTTGAATACCAAACTTCTCTTCCAGTAAAGCTTCCACTCGAATAGCCTCCTGTTCGTGGCTAACCAAGGTTATAGTGACAAGGTTAGCTCCTGTTTCCAAATCTGTCAAGGGTAGGGTGAGTGGCCTACCCTGTTTTTGGGGATAGAATTCTTCAACTTTTCTAGGCATTATCCACCAATCCCTAGTTCACCTAGAAGTCTAGCTCGTTTCTCTTGCTCAGACTCAATAACCCTTCTGGTAAGGTTAGGAGTAGGTGTGGTTCTGACAATAGGTTCTAGCAGCCTTGCCCTTCTCTCTTGTTCAGTTTCCCCCTCTACAGGAGGAGCTGGGGTTCCGATACCAATCTCGCCAAGTAGTCTAGCTCTACGCTCTTGCTCAGTTTCTTCCATACTTGGTACAGGTATACCCTCTTCCTCACCGGGTTTGGGTGTAGGTGGTAGCTTACTGTCCCGAGGTAACTTAGACAGATAAGACTTGGGTGGAGCATCATCAACAACAGGGATATCAAAGTCTGATATGACACCACCCAGACCCACTTCTGTAGAGTATACTCCTCTATTATAGCGATAGGTTATAGAGGTGACCCTAGTTAAAGCATCAAGAGGATAGATGCCGCTATAGACTACTGTAAGTGTAGGAGGGTTTTTTCCAGGAGCCTCTTTGCTATATGCCTGGACAAGGAGGTTACCTGAAACTCCCTCATCCTCGAATATCATTATCAGGTGTAAGTCTTGGCTATTGTCAATAGCTTCCTGTAGTAGGGTCTGGATATCAACTTCCCAATTATTGAAACTTGCTGGTATAGTCAACTCCGCCCCTGATGGATTTGAGGTTACATAGTCTCCGCCAGGTGTTGTCCAGCTATTACCAGAAGAATAGTTATTCCAAGTTACCTCACTTTCTACCCAGGTAGGGCGTGTAACCTTGTACAGATTGACCTTTTTACCCTCGGGGTCTCCTGACCTTCCCGAGTACTGGAATACAAGGGTAGCAGAGCTTATGGTAGCGCCTGATGGTATTGTGCTAAGGGAAAATGAAAGTATAGCGCGCATTTTCCCTGGACCACCAACATCATGGATTAATATATTACTTCCTGAGCCTTTATTACTGGTTACATCCCCAGCTTCCATCCAGGAATCTGCTAATGCTTCAATTATCTCAGTAGCCATTAGAATCCTCTAGAATCTGAGATAGCTATCTTGTCATAAAGCTCAGGTTGAGGGTCACAGAAAGGCAAGGATAATCTCCCGGCCAGAGTCTCTGACTTGTACCGGGACAGAATAGCCTCTGCTCTGTTGGTAGCATCTGATTCCACTATGATGAATGGAGCTATGTGGTACTCAATTATCTCCTCATAGTTCCCATCATATGTATCACCTGAGAATTGGTCAGGGTCTCGAGCGTGTCCTATGATAAGAGGAAAACCATCGACATCCCAGTAGTTTCCATTCTCATCTGGTACTGGAGCTTTGTTGCAGAAAACAACGATATGGTTGGGAATGAGAAGATTGGTCTTTTCTACATAGTCCTTTGGGTTTGTGTAGGTAAGCACAGCCGCATCAGCTTCTTGTGGGAAGATGACTGTGAAGTTGTCCCCGCCATCATCCCGAAGGTAACACTTGGTCATACCCAGCATCCGGTAGATGATAGCTGCAGGACTTTCAAACTGCAGTGGATTGATAGTCACTACAGGCTTGAAGTTGTTGATGATACCGTCAAGCTCGCTGGAATCAGGGGTCAAAGTAGCCCCAATCTCATTCAGGGCTAGTTCAATCAGCTGAAAGACTGTGAGAATAGAGGTGAATGGGATATTGAAGTAAGGTGCCTCGGATGTGGTGATAAAGCTGTGCTCCCGGAGCTTGTTCCATGTGCCCTCTGCCTCAATGATAACTACCAGTGTACCCTCAGAAGAAATACGACTCCAACTCTTGACGTATAGTGTAGGTAAGGTTTCCACATCAGTACCATACCCCACCGATAGGGTCATGGTCTTGCCTTGAAGGTCAGCAGACTCTAATGCCCGGTCTGAATTGGCTAGGACAAGCACACATCGACCACGGTACGGTTCAACATGGTACTCGTAGCTGATGATGCGGGATGTATAGTCTACCCCACCAATGTCAAGATTGAGAAGTGGGTCACCGAATCCCGCAGCTATGGCATCAGTGATGTCAGAGCCAACAGTTCTCACTAGAACCTCAAGGTAACTCTGACACCAAAGGACAGAATAGCTAGACTGAGTTCAAGCAATTTGGTCTTTGCACCTGCTTTACCCAGAACTCGACTCGCATTCCCTCTCCATCCTATGAAGGAGATTTTCAACTGAAGGAATCTTCCAAGGATACCCAGTACAGCAGCCCAATTCATGTTTTACCCCCACCATTTATGATTAGAGTACGAAGCTCATCCATCTTGTCGAAGAGCCTAGTATGGTCTTCACGATTGGCCTTCCGGTCATCATTGATATCAATACGATTACCCCTGACCTTCTCGAACAGACGACCAAAGGCTACTGAAGATGTAATGATTGCAAGAAGGATTACTATGCCACCCGCTATCCAAGCTGCTGCAAATCCACCTTCCATTACACTTCCTTCCCGCGTTACTTCTTTCCCCAGAGCATACTTATGAACACCCAGAGACCAGACCCTGTGAGGACCACCAGAAGCGTAGTCTCTGCCCACAGGATAACCGTAGAAGGCTCGTGGATATAGAAGCTTCCCTGGGTATGGATACGGAAGAAGAGATACAGCCACGCCGACCCCATTGCGACAACTATTATGCTAAGAAGTATCTGTTTCATACTCCGAACAGTCCTCGTTCCTGGCGATAATGGATAGCTGCTGTAGTTACTGGTGGAATTGCATTGCAAGCTCTGACAAGAGCTAAGGTACCATCATGTGTCCTTGCGCCATCACTCCGATTTCCAATAAGGAGTTCGCTGGCAGCATCAGTGTTGCGTGTTCCAACAGGAGTCAAGACCTTTGTTATTCCTGGTACTGTATCGTTCACGTAGAATATCGGGTTATTAGCTACATTGCCGTTGTCGTAGCTCATCAAGACATATGTATAGGTGTTTATTGGAACTACAGTGGCCGATGTTCTCCAGTTACCGCCACTAGCACCGTCAAAACCATAGGAGAGGCGTATAATTATTAGACCGCCAGCCTCAGAAGAGAACTCTATAGACCAAGGCCCTTTACTATACAGGTGTGCGGCACTGTTCTCACCATCTGAACGGGGATTTACCCAAAACTCAACAGCCCCTCCGCCGTCAAAGATGTTGTCAATGGAACTGTCAGTGCCACAATTTACAAGGCCGCTTGCACCATCAAAGTCAAGTTCCCGGATACCCTTTGGGCCTGTTACCCAAGTGGCCCCAGTGATAGCACCATCATTCCCAAACCCACTACGGTCTCTGATGGTAGAACTGAAAGCATCATCTTGGCCGGGGAGCCATAGGACAGTATCAGTTCGACCAAAGACAAAGACATCTTGGTTTGTAGTATGAGTGGCAGCATCAGAGTTGGCATAGCCACGTTCCACATTGACCGTAACCGTGACAACGCTGGTAACCAGCATATCTTCGGCTTCTATGCGGATTACATTGCCAGCCACAATAGCCGAGGACGCATCAGCGTCCATTGTGATAGCGGTTTCAGAATTATCAAGCTCTTCGTCAGTATCAACCCCTGTGTCTGACAAAGGCTGAGTTGATTGTGGACGAAAAGCTATCCCATGACCAATGCCCATGATTTCCTCTACTGTTCTATGGTTAGAGTAATCTTGTACTCATCACCTGTAGTCTCATTAGTGAAGGCATCTCGCGTAACTAGCAAAGCATAAAGGATTCTGCTACTATTTGCACATTTGAATTCAAATGGGATACCGGAAGTAGGAGATGATTCTACGGCTAGAGTATCTGAGTTTCCTGCACCTAGAGATTCAAGAGCAGGGAAATCTATTTTGCCCAGATAGAATCCCCTATCCGCATCAGCCGGCCCTGTATTAACCAGATTATCAGTAAGCTCACTAGTAGGAACTTCACTAAACAAGTACAGAGTAAGTCTATGAGCTTGAGCTGTAGTCTCTACAGTAATCTGAGCCTTGGTTATCTTGCCAGATTTTCCGGGTCTCTTAACTGCATTAGAAAACTCCCAGTGTGACCCTTCGTTATCAGCCAAAATATCATTGACCCCATAGTTTCCAGCTGCTAGAATAGCTCGGGATGAGGTGACAGTTTTCTTTGTCTCAGTAGATGGGCGACCTATATCAGTATCTCTTCCAAACCCCATGATATCTTTCCTCCTTATAGAACTAGGGGGTAGGAGACCTTAGCCCCCTACCCCCAGTGTCTCTACCTAGCACCTAGTCAAGCCTAGGCTTCTACGGTGGCGGCCACCAAATCATAGGTCACGCCGCAGTGGAAGGCAGTAGCGGTGTTCACGGAGGAACCTATTGCGAGACACAGTGAGCATCCGGGCGGAATGATAAGCTTTCCATTGACCGGAATGTTAGCACCAGCCCCGGGAGTGGCGGCAGCAAGGTAGCCGGTACCAAGTCCGTAGGGCATCCAGCCATCAGCAACCACTGTAGTATCAATACCAGTGACTATTTCGCTGGTTACGGTTGGGGTAATGGCTGTTTTCCCACTCATGCTGTACAGAACCAGGGCACCAAGGGTAGGAATTGCTTTGGTGGTGACCTGAACCCACAGGTGTTCACCCACACCTACTGCGGTGCCAAGTACCCGCCAAAGGTGCAGGTCACTTACCACCGCAAGTCTGGAGCCATTGTTATGTAGTTCCAGGTGAGCAAGCGTGGTCGGCAGTACGACTAAAGCTTCCGATGCTGTAGCAAGCTGGACTGTCCAACCCTCACCCCTGCGCCGAGTCTCAAGGTACTCTGGGTTGCCCGCTGCGACGAGCAGGTTCCTCTGGGCATTAGCAGCGAGGTCTACCTCACCGCCTCCACCTGTGAAATTGGTTGTTGCTCTCAGTTTGGTCTGCATTTTCCTTTACCTCTTTGTTTTTTTTTCTACCTTGGCTCAGAACTTAATCCCAACCGTGAACACTACTCAATAAGCAGACCCTCCTTAAACATTTGGCACGTAGATATTCGGTTCGGCATATGCCTCTCCACCACCAATCTGTTCTAGGGAGTATATGATGGAGTCAATACCTACATCCAGTCCCAGACTATCCCCGAAGGAATCGTCAAGGATATCCCTGTCAATCAGGGTACGGATAAGGATAGCCATAAGACCCGCTAGGGTGGTCACTGCGGCCACCTGTGCAAAGGTCAGGGCGGGTATGTCAGCAGCCCGCAGAATATCCGCTATAGCTATCCTCTTGGGAATATTACCCTTGCCGGTCTTGATGACAATGAACCCGGCTTCAAACCCGATGTCGGAGATAGGTTCAGTTGCCATCTCTACCCCCTTCCGTGGGTCGCCAAGGCAATGACGCAGTTATCAAGGGAAAGACCACTACCGTCATCATCGATTACGTCAATCTTTGCCCTGACATACCTTGCCGTAATCTTTACCAACCTCTCCTGAGTATCGGGTGCCCTAGCTCCAGTCAGGTCTATGAATCTGGCAAGCTCTACCCAGTTGGCAAGGTCGTTACTTTGCTCGATGGAAACTATAGCAGAATCTGCAGGAGCATCAAAGTCCTCGGCCTGATGCACTACTGCATACAGACCCTTGGCCGGAGACTTTCTTAGGTCAAGCACAGCACTACCACTAGTCCGGGTAGTCGAAGTAGGAGAAAGGTCGGCAGTGATTTCCGTGCCATCATGCAGTACGTTATTCTCGTCAAGCATTGTTCCCCTCCCTCTACTGCATTCCGGCGAACTGCGGCCAGTGGTTGGTCAGGCCCACGAGGACTTTGCCCCAATTAGCACCGGCAGATGGGGTATTACTGACCCTGACGTACCGCTTCTGTGTGGTAAACCGGACGGTATAGATACCGTAGGACAGGGCTTGTGTGATTGAGGAAATCACCCCATTCACGGCTCCAACACCAGTAGTACCAGCTGTTATCACCTCATCAACATCATCGAAGGCATCACCAGCGGCATCAAGCTCGATGAGGATATCACCGATACCACCTACAGTCTCCAAGGCCCGGTCATACCAGCGAAGGGTGCCGGTATCGCCTGTGTCAGTCCCAGTGATAGACCCTGTGATGTCAGCCGCCACAAACCCTGTAGTAGAGATAATCCGAAGTCTCCGCACGAGAGCAAAAAGGGTGGGATAGCTAGCTACATCCTTGAAATCGGTGGAAACATGGTCGCTAGCTTGGATGGAGCCGGACAGCGTATCTGCAGCGGCTGTCGGAACATCAGGGCAAACCATCACTGCTACAATTCCCATGATGCCGGTCTTCCGGATATCCAGAACAACAGCACCATCACCATTTCTTGTCTCTGAGACAGCCGTGGTTTCAGCGTTATCGAGGTCAACTAGACCATCTCGAAGGATTGAATCTGCATCCAAAGGCATTTCACTTGCTCCTTGAGTTCGTTACCTACTCCAGCCTAGCTGGAGCTATCCGGCACGATGCCGTACAATCGGCCCATTGCCCGAGGGTCCACATCGGCCAAGCCATGAGGCCAGTCAATGCGGGTCCGGAAAGTAGGCTTATCCTGCAGTTCCCCGAGGTCGGTGACCTCAAGAGGGTACATCTCAAGACCCCAGAAGCTGTCGCCAACACCGAACTTGGCGGCGTAGATGCTGGTGCATTCAGTTCCGCCTGAAGGAGCACCGGCAATGGTCTCGGAATTCAGGATGATTTCGGTAAGCTGGTCGGCCCGGACACCGATGTCTACCATCCTTGCACCCATGTACATATCGACCCTGCGGTCAAACATATCGCGGGTGGTGTCGAGCAGCTTCTCACGAAGAAGAAGAGAACGCATTGCCAGAAGCATCTTCTTGTTCATCAGAAGGACATCCGGTGTGTGCCCCTTGATGGCGTAGAGCAGCTTGTTGAGGTCGTCGAGGAAGTTGAATCGGGTGGCCGAACTGTTGTTGATGCCGGTATCGGTGTCATTGCTTACAATCTTCTGGTCAACAAAGCCCTCATCGAAGACATCATCGATACGAAGACGAAGACCCTTGAATTCTTCCGGGTCGGTGGATGGGTCACCAGCAACGAACTTCCAGTTGAACTGATAGGCGGCACCTTTGAGGGCCATTGTCTGTTGGAGAGCGCGGGCATCGGCAATGGTGGATTTGTTCCGGGCAATGACCTTATCGGTATCGATGTCCAACCCACCGAGGGCCAGACTTTCTACCTTCTGCTCCAGATGGCCGGTAGATTCGGCAAAGGCTTCATTGACCTTACGGTAGCCGAATGAGGGGAGGTCTTGGTAACGGACAATGGTTGTAGCGAGTCTGCCGATGGTCTCGAAAGGCACCATCTCCAGCAAATTCGTTTCCATTATCAGGGTATCGAGTACCGACTTTCTGAGTGGGTCGGTTTCAATCTTTGACTGTTCTGCGAGAGTCCAGCTCATTGTGCTATTCCTCCTTGATTACCTATTGCTGGAAGCGTAGCCTTGTACCGCTAGTTGCTGGGGACTACCAGCTGGTACAGAACCTCCGCCCCCTCCACCCATATCAGGACCGGGTGGCTTCTCTTCCTTGTTTGCCGGGTCATTGGCTTTCATTCCGAGAACCTTGATAGCTGCGTCCAATGCCTCTTCCGACATCACATTAACCTCTTCTGAGGTCAACCCGGACTTGACAACGGTTACCCGCTTCTCACCCAGACTCGCATCAAGCTTCTCCTTCAGTGACGCAGTGGCTTTATCCAGCTCTTCCTTGACCTTGGCGTGGTCTTCTGGAGTTACCGCTGCATCGAGCTTATCCTGAAGCTCCTTGCTCTTGGTTCTCTCAGCATCCAGCTTGCCACCAATTGTTTCCTTCGTGGCTACATACTGTTGCCAGGAGACCGACTCGGGGGTCTTCCCCGCTTCATCAGGCTGAACTCCAGCCTCTTCCGTGACTACCTTTTCATCATCAGGCATTTTACTGCCTCCTCATCTAATTTCCCAATATATACTGTTTTTCTCTGCTTGTCAAGGGGTAGGTAACGTCCAATCTGCCCAAGCACGGTGCATCTTCTGTGTTATGTCATACCTGTCGAACCAGAATCGCACTAGGGCAAGCACTTCCTCTCCTTCCGGTGTACCCCTTCTGAACACCGATATAGTCTCCTCTTCCCAGAAGAGTAACATTGCTTCCTCGAGGATATGGTCCTTCCGCCAATCATTCTTTTCACCCCTAGACATACCTTCAAGGAATCTCCACTGGACTTCCGACTCCTTGTAGAACTCGATAAGGGGGTCATAGCCTTCCTGTGCGGATATGAGCATAGCAGGGATATCCTTGGTCTGGTTCCGGATAGTCCTTCCCAAGTCACCCAGCGTGACGTATCTGCCTTCCACGTTCATTGTGCCAAGAGTCACCAAGACATCTTGGATATTGATGCTGGCTCTTTCTAGAGCACTGGGGTCTATGGAGGGACCACCCACAATAGCTTTCCGGTATCTCTCCCATAGCTCCATGTCCAGATTATCTAATTCTTCCGGAGTGTAGTTCTTGTCAAAGATGGAAGTTATGTGCCTGACCAACTGCCGGTCAATATGCTCCTTCTGAGCAATAGATTCCACCACATCCCAGATTCTCCGGTAGAATGGAACCAGGGTATTTGACATACTTTCAACAGCTATAGGCAGTCTGTGCATAGCCATATTCTTTCGTTCCTCATCAGCCAGAGGATTGAACAAAGTGGCTACATCACCGACAAAGGTAGTCACATCCTGAGCTACACCGACAAACAGACCACCAAAGTTCCAGCCAAACAGGATATCCATGATGAAATATGGGTTTCTGTCTCTACCTGATACCATCCTCCAAACCCCATCAAAGAGAAGACTGACAGCAACCAGCTTAAAGATATCCTCGAATCCTTCTCGTGCTTCACCCCATGTGGTCTCACCTGAGAATGTGGTCTTAATCTTTTCTGCCTGGAAGTAGAGTCGCTGACCATATCCTCTGGTGAATACAACTAGATTCCAGAGGGTTGTACCAGTCTTGCCCTGCTCCATCAGACCACGAGTAGCCCTGCGATATTTGAAATGAGTGATATCAGCCATTCGCTGGGCCACATAGAAAGTAGCCATATCAGCCCCGGATATTTCCCTCAGACCCTTAATGCCTGTATCGAAAGTAGTATCTGCCTGTCCCAGAAAATGGGTAATCACATGATTGCGTTCAATGATACGGAGATGTCTGGCACCTGACCTCTTTATCCACTTCTGCACATCCCCATCTTTGCGGAATTGGGCTGTAGCTTCCGAAGCCTTCATCATGGAAGCACTAAAGGATAACAGACGAGGATAGTAATCGGAGTTTCCATATTGGTTTATACTGTCCGCAAACCTATTCCACCACTCAGGAACAAGGAATCCTGGCTGACCTACGTGCAGCCAATCCTGGCGCAAACCACCAAGCTGGCTTACAAAGGTGTCATAATAGAGTCTACTCTTCTCCCTTAGCTCAGGGCTTATGAACCTTTTCTTCACGAAGTACTTGACTAGCTGGGAACGGTCAGGATGGAATATGAATGCCTGAACACTATTTCTGATAGCCATTAGCGGCTCGAGGAAGACAGAGGCCATTGCCTGTCTCCATATCCGCCGAACCACACGGTCATACCAGTTATACCCAAGACCAATATTCTGAACACGCTCAAGCCAGGTCTCCAAACCTTTCTCGATTTGACCCCAATCCTGAAACTTGTTACCAGCAATGTCCCAGTAAGTGGATAGTGTGTCCAGCTCAGGTTCCAATCGCCACTGGATTTCCATCTGTTCGATGTAGGCAGATAGTCTCCCCAGCACATTATGAGCCATTTCACCGGCAGGGTATTCTATAGACTCCCGACGAAGGAGCCTTCCCTTCCCACGAACCTTGTGCAATCCACGTCCCTTGGTCAGCTTCAATTCGGGGAAGGAGATAAGTCGTGGGTCAAAGCCATGCTCAATCACACCCCATGTCTTGTCATAGAGGAAATTCCATAGGTCATCAAGTCTGCCTTCCAATCGGAGTCTCAAGGCCCACGCAAGCTCAAGCTCTTTGCCATCCTCTATAGCATCAGGGAATTCAGACTTGAAAGCCTCTGCCTCCGGAAGGATACGCATAACACGAAGGTATCTAACGACCGGTTTATACGAATCGTAGATTTCTTGGATACGGTCAACCAAAAGCAATTCTTGAGGAGTAATGCCCTCAGGACTCTCAATACCCTGTATCTCATTCCGATGGTTTAGTTCCTGAGACACCCTATCCAAAGCTACTTCATCTGTCCTGATGTTCTTATATGTGTGGTCTTTGACAATATCCCTCAGAACAACTTCCTTAGAAGTCTGTGCTGCCGCATTGCCAGCCTCAATCCTTCGCAGAATACTGTAGAAAGGAGCACCAGTAAGCTCCTCCATAAACTGCATAAAGTATTCCATGTCGAAGATTTCCCTTGCACCCGAGAACTTGATGGACTTGTCCGGAAGCAGTGATAGTGCCAGCCTTGTCCTCATCTCTGGGGGCAGGGAATCCCAATGCTTACCAAGAAGGTCTCTGTGAGGAACCCCGATATCATTGGCTATCCGCTTGAGGGTCTTCTCAACCTTCTTGATTCTATCCTTATCTTCGGATTCACGGGCTTCAATGTATCCATCCTGCAGTCTGTCAATAGTAGCCTTGGCCTTCTCCCTGGCAGAAGCTATCTCTGGAGGGATAATGACAGCATCGGATATAGCTGGATTGCTCAAAGCCGACTCGATGCCTAGCTGCTCATCATCCCAATCCAAGGTTCGGGGACGACGGATACGCATGGCTTCAAGGTCTACCGAATCATAGTCCCCATATCCCGGAGGAAAACCACCTTCCGTGTTGGGGAGAATACCGGGTGTCTCCTCATTGACAGTCTCACTGGCTACCACATCTTCAGGTGGGACTATCTGAATCTCAGCCCCAGCTTCTATCTTCTCATGGACAGCAAGGAACTCAGCGCTCTCCCAAGCACCGTGGGCATTGAATTTCTCTTGCATTGCCACAGCTTCAGCATGGTTATACCGATGGTCCTCGATTGGCCTAGACCCGGCAAAATGTTCTTGGGTCATTATCTGGTTGGTCTGGGGTTCGTAGATTTCTATGCCATCCTCGATGGGAATCTCTACCCAAGCGTGTTTGATAGCGGTACCATCAGCATTGTGGACCGTACCATGTACCAAGGTTCCTTCTGGATGAAGACCCAGATATGTGAAGGCATCTTGGTAGCAATCTCCTTGTTTCAGAACCTTGACTGTGGGAGGCACAATGGTCTGAGCTTCCACAGGTTCTACAACTTCGGGAACAACCGCTTCAGCCGCAACATTCTCTGCTTCCGCCACCCACTCATCCACCAATCCCGGAGTATTGTCATTGATATCATCATTGAGGTTCTTCAGCGTGGTTCGCCGTACTTGGGAAGCCTTGCTGTTGAAGATAGCTATATACAGGGCTTTAGGGACGTTAGACAGTATGTTGTCCACAACGTCCACACCGGCTATTTCCTGCTCAGAAGCAATCTTCTGCACAAAGGTAGCTTGTGCCTTGGTCAATTCCACAATGACATTAGCAGATTCTGTGACAGGCTCGGCTGGAGGAAGCTCCTCCCTTGGCTTGGCCTTCTTCTTTGGGACAGGATTAAGCTTCTTGTACTCCCGATTGATTTTCAGGCTTAGAGCAGATATCTCAGCCTCTACCTCAAGGACTCTGGTTACAGCAGTCTCCAGCTTAGTCCGTCTTTCCTGCTGCTCGAAGGAGGTATCCCCCGGAGGAGTGGCTTCTGTGTCATCCCTGACCTTGATTACCTCTTCATGCTGCTGGATATACCCTGTCATTCGCTTCTCATAGGCAACAAGACGCTCAGAAGACCCTTCTTGGACAGGCTGGGGGGTAACTACCGCATTGGCAGGCTTCTTCTTGGGCTGCATGGACTTGATGGCCCTGCGAATCTTGGTAGCCTCGGCCTTCTTGTTGGTTCTGACGGCATCCTTCAAATCCTGGTTCAAGGAATCCAAGGCTATTGAGGTTACAGTGCCTTCAGACTCGGGGAAATTCTCTTTGACAGCCTCGGCTTTGCCTATGGCATCCAAAGCTACTACATTGGTTGTGACAGGTACAGCTTCCTCAACTACGGGAATCTCTACTTCTCTCAGCACTTCTGTTCGGAGTCTGTCCTCAAGAATATCCAGCTTAATCAGGCGTTGTCTTTTTTCATCGCCAACAGCTTCTTTTGCTTCAGCTAGCTTTGCTTCAAATTCTGCAACGATAGGAGCTGCAGCATTGACACCCTTGGCTTGGGCTAGGAGGGTATCACTCTCTTGAATCAAAGCATCTATCGGAGTCAGAGGTACTTCTTGGAGAATCTCTCCTGCCTCATCAGCGGGCATTTCGTTGATTTGGTCCTGGTCATATCCCCTGCTTTGAAGCTCAGTCTCCATCTCGTTATCGATAGTGACCGGAGCATCTTCTGGGGTTACCTGTTCTACAATCTCACCAGCTTCTTCAGTAGCTTCAAATGCCTCTAATACAGCCGTTTGAGCCGTTTCATCGCTAACAACAACCGAAAAAGCAGCCTGTTCAGCATGAGTCTCATCCAGCCCCGCCTCCTCAAAAATAGTCTTCTGAGTATCAATCTCTTCTTGCAGGGCAGAAGGCAAACGCCTCTTCATGTTGGAATAACTGGCACCCCCGCCAACCACAGCTAGAGGGAACACTGCAACCGCAGCTTGAATCAAGGCATCCGGAACACTATCGAATATCCCACGGGTTTCATCGATGGTCCTGACTACCGCATTCTGAACCATCTCCTGCAGACCTTCTTCAATGGTCTCAGTAGCCCAGATTTGTAAACCCTTCACAGTAGCTTGTCTAGCTATTTGGCTCCTGGTCAAATCAACCGCAAGCTTCGTTGTCATCTCCGCAGTAACATTCTTCCTGAATGCTCGCATGAATAAGGGAGATATTGCCTTCAACTGCATCACACCGGGAAGGACTTCGATAGCGCCAATGATACTACCACCGACTATAGCCAAGATATCGGCAGCATCCGGGTCAGCCCCCGAAGCAATCAAGTCATCTTTGACACCCTGAATCTCCACAGGTGTTAGCACTGCAGCACCAGCCACTGCACCTGCCCAGACATTACCACCAGTAGCTATTGTGGTTGCTGTACCCACAGCCAAAGCCGCAACCATGATAGGGGCATTTGCAAATATTGTGTAGGCATACCAGAATGGGTCTTTGAGCATTTCTGGATTTTCTGTGATACTCCGCAGATATTCTGGCCGTGGCTTATACTGTGGATTTCTGTCAATCCAGTCAGTATGCTCAGCCTGAACCCTATCCCCGGCTCTCCGAAGAGTATTCTTCCACCCTTCAATCATGGCGATAGAAGCTTCTTTAGCCTTCTCATCTCCAATAACTGTGTACTGTGCAGTCTTCTGGGATATTGTCAAGATGGCGTTGGGGATAGTCTCGGTAAAAGCCCTGCCTATATTGTTGAAAGCTTCCCGAGCACCCACATAGAAAGCATCCCACAAGTCCTTGAACCAAGCCTGCTCATGCTGAATGTTCAAAACAGGCTGGCCCTGAAGATTGAACCCAAAGACCTGCCCGCTAGGAAGCTGGTAGCCAACAATGATGCCATTGACATAGACGGTCTTGTCATCCCGAAGCTTGGCGGCAATCATACCCCCAGTCACATCATCCACCAAGCTGATATTGACACCTTCAATCTCAGCTATTCTTGCATGACGGGAGATGATATTGAGCTTGGTGTCTCCCTCGGCTCCGGGGACAATACCAAGTTCCTCAGACCTCAGTTGGAAGAAAGCTTCCAGCTCTTTTCTAAGACCTTCCTCAACTGGAGTATCGGGTTCCTGTGGAGCAAACCCAGCCCTAAGAGCTTGGGTAACAGCTTCAACACTCTTGGAAAACCCGATACTAGCAAACACATCGTTGGGATTATGGACACCTTCCTTGAGCAAAGCCTGCAAGTCGGCTTCGGATACTGGAAGCTGAAGTGGGCTATGAGAGAAAACTTTGCCACTGAGAATATCTTCAGGCGAGGAATTCAGAATAGCTTCGGAAACACGGGACAGGTACCCTATTTCTTCCTTGGTAAAGTCATTGTTCAGCTCAGGAAACGTGGCCTTGAGGTCCGCAAGGTCAGTAATCGGGTCTCCTTTGATGGCAGACAGGAGAATATCCGCCTGAATACCAGGAAGCAGACTGGTAACCTTCTCCTTACGAGCTAACTCGTTAAACTCAATCTCAAATTGCCTGGACTTCTCTGCAAATTGTTCGGGAGTTAGACCAAACTCGAAACCAGGCTGGGTTCCTTCGGCTGAAAAGAAGTCTGCAACATTGGACATGAACGGGAGAGACAGTCTCCTCACACCCCGTTCCACAGGAGTTACAGCTTGCCAAGCTTCTGCAGAGAATGTCTGCCCAAAAGCTTGTGTCAAAGCTTCACGTTGTACGTTTAGCTCAGTGAGTCTAGCTCTATCCGCTTCCGTGAATAAAGTCGGAAACTCAGGGAACTCAGTGCTGGGAGGTTCTACTACCGGCTGCTGAAGTCTTCTGTCTTCTGTCATTGTGCTATCCCTGGTACTGTCCTAAGAGAACCCCGGCCTATCGACCTACGGAGTGACTCCGGAGTAAACCCACGCTCTTCCGGTGGGCTAACCGAAGGGTCTATTCTAGCTCGTTCATCAGGAGAACCTTCCTCTATTTGTCTATTGACCCTCGAAGCATCAGCCGGATTGGGAAGACCATTGGCCGGTACTCCAAACTGTGCTTCCATCCGGGCAGCCGCATTCCGGAATATCCTTGCTTGTCTTGCATCACCACGGCTAGTCAAGTAATCGGCATGGGCATAGTATCCAGCCACAAGCTCAATCTGCTGTGTCATTTCATGCTTCAATACCCGGTCCAAAGACATTCGGCGCTTGATACCCTGCGGGTCAGTAAGCCTATACACCTCAGTAATAAGAGTAGTTTCGTCAACGTGCTTCTCCATCATGTTAGCCACAGTAGCACGTTCCATCCAATCCTTCGGGGTAGCAATATCGCTCTTCACCGTGACAAGCACATCGTCCGGAATATCCTCTGCATTGATATCTTCAAGGAAATCTCCCTGAACAGTAAAAGTCTTCCCAGACTTCTTGGTCATGTTCAGCCAGAAGCTGTCACACTCGGCAAAGACATAATTCTTCCCATCCATGTATGGGTACAGAATCTGGTTGGCCGAAGCTGAAGCCAGTAGAGATAGTGTGTAACCGGGAGGCTTCTTCCCATCGAACATACCATATACCGAATCATTGAAGCTACCCTTCTGCATTTCCCTTCTGGTTTCTTGCAAATTAGATTGCACTTCAATGGGGAGGGCTGCTGGAGGAACACGCACCAACCCCTGCTCACCGGGAGCATAGTGGAAGAATGCTCCCCTTTCCCGAAGCTGCTCAGGTGTAGCTTGAGGACTACCCGAGAACTCTTGAATGATGGGCTGGGCTGTATCCCGAAGAATCTGTGTCACCATGCTCTTCCACTTATTGAAACTTCGAGTCACAGCCTCATTCACCTCGAATATCCCACGACCCGTAAGTCTCCTCCAATCGCGGAAATTGGAAGCTGATGCAGTAGCTACCACACCGGTATTGGACAAAGAACCCCTATCCGGAAATCCGGCCACAGGTGCAGCCATAATCTTCATGTCAGAGCGTTCAACCCAGCCAGTCACATCCTTGCTACTGATGAGAATCATGTTCCAGAGCTTCTCACCTTCCATGATGAAGAAGTCGTCGATGGTTACATTCCCGTCACCATTACTGAAACCGGGAGTATACTCCCACCCATTCTGCTTGGCCTTGAGTTCTGCTTCTTTGATAGTCACAGGGTAAGAGTGCACGACAGTATTCATTCTGCCATTGCCATACATTGGGTAAGTGTCATAAGGAGACCAAATCTGGGGACGAAGCAATCCTGACTCCTTATCAAATTGCATCGACATGGTGTACCAGCCAAGAAGCAGAAGGTAGAAAGACATCTCATCAATGAAAGGTTGCTCTCCTCCGGCTCGTCTTGCCCGGTCTACTTGCCTCCACATAGATTCACAGCCTCTGTGAAGCTTGGCCCTCTTGTCTAGTGCAAGAGGAGATTCATCAGCAACCGGAGTCAAGTGGGACAGCTCACCCGTTGTCGTGAGGAAATGAGCCATGTTGTAGAAAGTCTGGGGTTCATTGGAAACATAGGTCTCCATTCCTCGTGTAGCCAGTTCATCAATGAGAATAAGAAGCCGGAACCAATCCTTGAATTTCAGATTCCGCTGTGTCCAGAACCTCTTGCTATGCTCAATAATCTGCTTGACTTTTACTTGTGCATCTTCTGAGGACAAAGCCATAGTACCCTCCTACCAGCCATACCCAGGCACTGAACCCTGATATCCTTGGGCTGTACCGGTCACATTTCTCACAGCACAAGCAATCATTAGAGCAATTGCTAAATCATCGAACGACTGAGCCGTTGGCCTCATTTTGATATATCTGTAGCTACGAAGTTGCCTTACCAGATTTGCATCCCATATCTTCAGCTGTGGGAGTCTATCCCTCAATGCTGTTCTCATGTGCCCCTTGGTCTGGTCATTGGTCCACCAGCCAAGGTTACTTGTTACTTTACCAGTAAGGAAGTCCCGCTGTCTATAGATGTTGGGGTAAAGGTCTACACCAGACACGGTACCTTCCGACTCGAGGTTACTCCTACCTGACAGAATAGCCAATACAGCATAGCCTGTAAAATTCCTCTCCGGGGCTATCTCAGCCATATTGTAATGGATAGCCATCTTCTTCAGGATACCGGCAAAGACATTTGGCTCTACCCGTGCCATGAACGTAGCTACCACTTGCCACTTGTCATCCAGCACACACGCTGCCGAGAAGGAACCCGTGGGACTACCAGAAGAAGTATCTGCACCTATAGTATATCGAGTCTTTCCAGAAGTATCAGGAGGTATCCACTCTGTCCAGCCTTCTGGATGAGTCTCTCCCTCATAACATTCTGAAGCCATATTGTTCAGTATGGCTGAATCAAACACAGGGTCACCGATAGTGATAAAACAGGTTATCTCATCTTCCGGAAACTCCTGCCAGAACAGACCCTGCTTCTCACCTATCTTCCACCGACGCCAACGAATTTGGTCTTCTTGCAGCTCGGGGTTATTCGCCATAAGCTCTTCTTCTTCGGAGGAATAATGAAGCTCATAGCGGTCTGGCAGAAGGGAATACTCAGAGCCATAAGGTATCCGGTAATCATCGGACCACCACCAAGGGAAGAAGAATGGCTTGTAGGGAGACTTGCCTTCTCTTGCTCTTATCCAATTCTCGTGGTATACATTGCCTTCCCCATTTGGAGTACATTCGATTGTCAGTTCTCCGGATAGAGGCACAGCATCCTGCACACCATTGAGAATCTTCTCCCCATCCTCGTAGAAAGCAAGCTCGGAAAGGAGAGCTTTTCGGATAGTATCCCCACGACCAAAACCCCTGGCACCTGCAGTACCAATATAGATGGAAGAGTGCATATCCGGAAAGGTCTTCTCTTGCCTTGATTCAGCACCAATCAAAGGCTTGGGTTCTTCCATGCCATCGTAGTAGAATTGCACACGGTCAAGAAGTCGCTGGGTAGCCCTGCCTTCATGTGAGACTACAGCACACTCAGTATTGGATGAAGTGATGCAATCCATGAACATATCGACCAAGATGCCTGAACTCCAGCCACCTTGTCTGTGCTTGAGAATAATATTTCGGTTAGATTTATTGAGATAGAAATATCGCTGACCACGATTGAAACGGAAGGGGACTACATTCCCTTCCTTATCATCAATCTTGACCAAGCCAGCAATAAGGTCTATCCGCTGGTTGGCGGTGAGGGCTATCTGGCTTACCACAAAACCCCCTAGAGTCCCTTACGGAGCCGCCTCCGTAGCTGGTATGTTGTGTTCCTCACCGACCTCACGAACAACATCCTCCGGACGTTGGCCCTCCGGGAGACGATTTGCTTCAGCGATTGTGCCATCTGTGACTCCTTGAGGGACACCACCGAAGATATTAACTAGCCTCTGCTCCCATGTCAAAGCTATCTGAGGGGTAGTATCCAAGTCTGTCATGAGCTTCTCATAGACTGTGCGGGCAAGATTAGTCTTGATGATTGAGTAGTTACCAGTATCCAGCTCATCCTTCATCTTCTTGATAATCATGCTCTCCAGAAGAACGGCATCAAGCTGGTTGTCCCGCCGAAGCATTCTGATAGCTTCGTGCTTGTAATCAACAGTGAAATCGGCTACCCGCCTGTGGAGGACTACAAATTCAGGGTTATGGCACCAGGAGTTATAGGTGTTGGTCTTGACCTTGGCAAGCTTCCTCGCCATGTCAGTGTCTACATCGGCTATGCGGAGGAGGAGATAGTGCCTCTTGTTCCCGGTAATCCCCTTCAGTTCAGCTTGCAGACTCATAGCCCCTACACTAACACGGAGATATCCGGTTTGTCAATAGGTACCTAATCAGGCTGTATTATCACAAGGCAAATAGCCTGCAATTTTACTGGGTATAGGGGTTGACAATGTTTTCAATAAGTGTTAGACTTAGATAGGAATTAGGACTAGGTGCCTACACACAAGATTCAAAAATCGTAGGCACAACTATATTTCTATATAGTGTGTTGGAATAAAAGATTAACCCATGCGATTCTATACAGCCAAGAATGATAACCGGGAATGTCACCATTGCAATACCTTCTTCCTCTATGGTCAAAACTATGTGTGGTACTTCTCGTACAATGCCAAACGAACTTTCTTCTTCCACATCGAGTGCTACCAACTTTGGCTCCTTGAACTCTTCGCTAAGAAATATGCTGAATGGAAAGAGAAACAGAATCCTCCAACCAAGCGTGGCCGACCACCCAAATATAAAAATGGCAAACAAGTCCATCGATTGAAAGTGCTCAGACGATACCATGAAGGCAAGGGTCACGCTGATATCGTCGCGGACCTTACCATCAAGATAAATGAAAGCTAGTCACTAGAAGGCCAAACACTGTATAGGATATAGTTGACCCTAGCTTTATTGAAAAGGAGGCATAATGAAGATAGTCTTTATCGAGATGAACAGCATCCACTGGAATACAGTAACTTCTGCAATAAGTAGTTCAGTCCCTCATTTACCTGGAGTTGTATTCATCTTTGTACCAGAAGATTCAAGAGTCAAAGTGGTTGAGACTCTAGATGTTGAAGACCCCAAGCCTAAACTAGCAATTGAAAGGTCAGCAAGGAGATAGAATGGAAACCACCTTACCTCTAATCTACCAACGACATCTGGAAGAAAGGCGAGCAATCAGAGACACAGCATCAAATTCTGAATGGTCAGTACTGATTGCTTGCCAAAAACAGGAAAGACTTGAATACCGTGAATCAAGAAGAGCTTCTGCTCTTATCCAGTATCGGAAAGAGCATCCCACTGAATCCTATGTCAATGATTTCTTGGACTACTTGCCTGTTGCTATCCTGAAAGTATTAGTAGGGATGGTAGTAGGTCTCAGTCTCATCATTCTTGTATTCTCGTTGGTAGGATAGGAGATAGTATGCCTCTCTACGAATATCGCTGCAGCAGGAACCACACCACCGAGAAAATTCGGCCAGTAGGCGAAAGAGATGAACCTTATCCATGCTCACACCTTGAAAATGGAGAGGTCTGTGGTATCTACTCCGACAGAATTCTATCCACCTTCAACTTCCAGTTCTCCCAGTTCTTGCAAGAGTTGTCTGCAGGTACCATAATCTGATGGCTATCACTAATAGACCCCTAGACCACGGTGCTATCGCCAATGCTGCCTATAGGCACTTGGTCCAAGACCAAGAAGCTTTTGCTGCCTTGATGAATACTACTCCGGTACGCCATGAAGGTGTACCTACTCCTGTCCCTGAAGGAGATGCCTGTCTCACATATATAGCTGTAGACCCTACAGAAGGGGATACCTATGGCCCAGCATTTTTCGGAAACGGGTATCCAACCTATCTTGAACCCCTACCCGACGATGAAATCTGGGCCGAGCTTGAGATAAACAACTGGCCTTGTGGATATGAGATTCAACCCCGAATGGCTGGTAGCTGGAATTTAACTAGAGTCAATAAGGACAGCAAGGGCTTCAAGGTAGAGATTGTAGTTGATGATTTCATCCGAACCCAGCTTCCCCCGGATAGGTCTATAGATAGTCTTCTTGATGAGGAGCTTCACAAGTACAACTTTACCTTGACAGATGCAATTAATCTCGAAGTCATTCTCGATGAAGCTAGCAAATCAACGAGATATCACTTTGAATTTCCGCCTTCAGCTCAAACACAGCTCTAATCCCAGCTTCATATAAATATTATAATCATCTGGATATATCTGAGACATCCCATTACTCCAGGCTCAAAGTGTAGTCTGGCACAATTAGGCCCAACTGGGATTTCTATATTAGAGCAACTTCGCCCTAACACGCACCAATAGGGGTAACGGGTGGGGGGGTACCCCCATGCCCTTGACAGATGTCTCATTGTGTAGGTCGGAAATTGAGAACGAGTGTGCTAGTGTGGCGGGCATGAAAAGACCCGCCCTTGCCGCCTAGTACGGTAGGTACGGGTCTCGTCTGGTCTAGCTTGCGGTGTAGTCGTTGCCCGTGTAGGTGTCTAGGATGTATCCTTCCCGTTGAAGGACACGGACGGCGGAATCGCTACCCTTGTCGATGTTCAGATGCTTGCACCC
>SDBT01004551.1_pt1 | contig 23520 bp, 23 predicted proteins | sample 2277101 | NCBI WGS metagenome assembly SDBT01 (sample SAMN10404973, study PRJNA504765) | marine sediment metagenome | isolation source: marine sediment core GS10_PC15, 103 cmbsf | place: Arctic Ocean: Southern Knipovich Ridge | collected 2010 | reverse complement strand
CGACCAGTATTTTTGAAAATCCTTTCTTTTTCATTTAAATCCTCCTCTAAAATTTTGCTTCGCTTTACCCCAAAACCTTAACTACATAAAAAGCTACCCCCTTTACTCAATATGCATAATAAGTAACCCACAGGGCCATTCTTTTTCTACCCAGCTTCTAACTAATTGTATGGAAAACTGGGGAAGGGGGGATTTGAACCCCCACGCCTTGCGGCACATGATCCTAAGTCATGCTCGTCTACCAATTCCGACACTCCCCCATCTGTAAACAGACTTAATATTTTACCACATTGCTTATCACTTTGGCACTGGGGAGAGTGGTCAGATTTGAGCTAAGCCTTGTGAAGTTGAGTGGAAGTCACATTCGTTAACTTAAAAGCTAAGGCAGGGTATCCCCTGGGGCACTGGTCTGACCTGAAGCCATGACACCGATAGTTAGGCTCGTAGAGAAATTCCAGTCACGGTTAAAATCTATAAAAACTCGCCTTTACTCTTTATTAGCAAAATAACTGCTGGTATCCCTGTGAACGGGAAGAACAAGGAGCAAATAGCTCCTGTCAGCGACCATCTCCAGTGTGTGCCCTTTAGTGTATATACACCACCTATTATGGCTAAGAAAGCAGGTAAGAATCGCACCAATATTCCTATGAAGCCCAGGGTATAAGGCACTAAATACCCAGAGATACTAAACCACAGAGTACCACCTAAAAATCCCCCGATTATCATTAGAATACCTGCTGTCTTTCTCATTTTGCTTCCCTCTTGATTTCATAGGGCTAAACTCCGTTCTGGAATATATTATCTAAGCAAATAACGAAGTATAGACACTCGCTTTGTTTGTGTCTCAGCAACTGGTCGTGTAACGAGCCTTGTCTTGGTCACTTCCTCAGTGACTGTCCTATATCTGGTTATAGGCATCGTTTTTCTTTCAGGATAAAAAATTTTTGACCAATCATCAGCCCCAGACTCATCATAATACTCATAAACTGACTGGTATGGTTCTTGAACTTCTTCTAGGACTGTATAAGGTTCTAGAACTTGCTTTTCAACGACAACTAGATACTCCATATCTACAACTGGCACGAAGCAGAATATGATTATTCCTAGCCCCAGAACTATGTATTTAGGCTTAAGGTATCGCTTCACTTCGCCCTCCTTTCAGATGGCTAAAGTCTGTTCTAGAGTAAATATCCCACACCAGTTTCCTATGCCGTCTATGTAATCTGAAGGTACTAAGACAAGCCTTCAATGTCTCAGTGGCACTATTATACTCCGCTCTGTGGTCTCTAAGCCACTGGCTAATCATTGCTTCATTCAGGACTAGAGGTTCTGGCCTTGGTGATTACTGTTCACCTCATCCCAAACACCTAATAATACTCAATATGAATAGATAGATACCACCCCCAATTAAAATCAAACCAGTGAGTAGTGTCCCCTTGACTCTCCCTCTAAGATAGGCGTAAATTTGGGGTATCTCTCTCGCTTTTTGGGACATTTCCCTCGCAATACTAATAATAACAGTCCCCATCAACATAAGGATACCACTGCCTAACATCATAAGAAATAGGAGCCAAGAGCTTACTAGCAGGTATATTACGCAGGCTAGGAAAAGAAGTAGAACAAATAGACCAGCAAGCATGACAGTGCGAGATGGCTCTTCCATCTTAGCCATCCTAAACCCTACAGGATATAAGATGATTAATAGTATTATTGCAACTAGTTGGAGATTCACTTCCGTGCCCCTATCTTCAATAGGCAGATTATAACTTAGAATAGAAGTAAATCCAACTTTACTGGACTGGGGGGAAGGTTATAGGGTGTGCGGCTAGATTTACTTGGAGATGGATTTTATCTTTACTACTTGCACTCTGAGATTTCAACTTGCCTTGAGAAATGCGATGGACAGGGATAGAATAAGTTGAGTTACCACAATGATTAAACAAAATGTTGCCCAAATACTGGGTGAGCTAGCTGATGGGGTTCAACTGGTGGCGGCTGTAAAAACAAGAGCGCCCGAAGAAATTCTGGAGGCAGTGGATTCTGGTGTAAAGATTCTGGGGGAAAACTATGTGCAAGAAGCTGAAAGGGCGTATGAAGTAGTAGGAAATAAAGCAAAATGGCATTTTATAGGACACCTGCAAAAAAATAAGGTGAAGAAAGCGGTAAAGCTATTTGATATGATAGAAACCGTTGATTCCTTAGAGTTAGCCGGGGAGATTGATAAAAGATGTGCTCAAATTGGCAAAGTAATGCCGGTATTAGTTGAGGTAAATAGTGGTCGTGAGGAACAAAAATCAGGTGTATTTCCAGAAAAGACGGAACAATTAGTAAGAGAGATTTCAGGCCTAAACAATATAAGAGTAATGGGTCTGATGACTATGGGACCTCGCTTGGGAAACCCTGATGATTCAAGGCCTTACTTTGTGGAAACGAAGAAGATATTTGAAAGAATCAAGAAGCTTAATTTGCCTAATGTACAGATGAGGTATCTCTCTATGGGGATGACAAATTCTTATAAGATTGCCCTGGACGAGGGAGCTAATATAGTGAGAATAGGAAGTAAGATATTTGGTGAGAGGGATTATGGAGCTACGGCAAAAACTCCAAGCCCCTGACTACATCATTAAGGTTAATCATCTGAGTGTAACCTAGAGCAAGCTTAAAATCTGTCGGCACAGAAGGGCCGATAGGCAGTATGCATTACCGCATCCCATAGGGGTAAGGCACTGGGCTCAAGTACATCAAGACGGCCCATGCGGGCGGCTTCAGTAGCACTAATCTGATTGAAGGTAATCATCGCCAGGGTGCTTACCGGCATCCTTAGTTGTGGCGATGCATTAGTACGTTGGATAGAAGCCCCAGCAGGCGATGTTTCCAGTTGCCAGCAGCCGCGATTCCAGGGGCAAAGTTCATCGAGAATCTCGAAAGTGAGCGTGCCTGCCACAGGGTAGCGCCGCAATGTAAGTGCCCGCTCAACATCAACAATACGAGCCATGATTCCATCGCTCGAGGTAACATTGAGCATCTTTGGCTCAAGCAATAGATGAGGCAGAGGGTCATCCGGAGGGGCATTTCGCCAGAGGATACTACCAACAAGGTCCAGGTGGCTAAGATAGCTCCACATTGCCTGATAGGCAGAGGCTCTAAGCCAGACGAGGTCACGGATGATAAGTCCCCATCCTCGGTATTCGGGTAAGTCTACTGTTTCAATAGTGTAAACCAGATAGCCGAGAGGTTTGCCTTCTTCCTCGTAGACAACCTTACCTAGCACGCCTCCCTTAGGGGGAGGTGCCAGAATGTTTCTCTCCCACAAGCGAGGAATCCGATGCAGGTATCCTGTCCGTTCCGCTCGAAAACTCTGGTAAAGCTCCTCCAGTAGTTTGGAGTCATCATCGCCTACCTCACGAAAAGCACCTGGAACTGCCTGAGACAGTGTTAATTTTGAGTGCCGGGGCTCTACCTTATAGGCATTACATGTAGTGACTACGGCATAGCCATAGCGCTGGTAAATAGCCACTCTAGTTGCCCATAGGATAGCCATTGATTGCTCACCCTGCTCGTGAAGACGCTCAAAGTGGTTGGTAACCAGCTTACGCAGATGGCCACGCCGTCTGTAGATAGGGAGTGTGACCACAGCGGCAATCGCGGCCACAGGAGCGTCATTACCATTAAAACACATTATCCAAGGGTATGCGATGTAAGTGGTAGCTATCTTGCCATCTTCAAAGGCGCATAATGTATATTCTGGAGGCTCCCGGTGAATACGCTCCGGGGCCTGTACAAAAGTAGTGCCAACAACACACCAAAATTTCTCCATTTCATCAGCTCTAGCTGCCCTAATTTCAAGTTTCAAGGCTTTCCTCCGCAATTTTATATTATTAATTTAAGTATCCTTGACATCTTGGAGTTACCAAAGATTGATTATGGGGCTACGGCAAAAGTTCCAAGCTCCTGACTACATCATTAAAGTCAACAAAGGGTGTACGATTAAGGTTCGTCTCTTTACAATAATTAAGCAGCTCACCTGTAGCAAAGATGTGATAGGCTAGCTTGGCTGATGAGGCATCAGAGATGCCATTCCCGATGTATACCACACGGTAACCTCTGCTTAAGAATAAGCGGGTATATGCCTCTTTGAAACCATCCAGTATCTGGTTGCTCTCTGGTCCTATGTATTTGGCCTCAATGCCTTTGGGAGTGAACTGAGCTTGGGCAGCCAGTATGTCAATATTGTCTATGCCAATATCCTTTAGAATCGCTTCTATATAGAAAACCAGACCATTACTTACGATGACAAACCTGAAATCCTTCCGGCGACAATAAGCCAGTAATTCGTGAAACCCGGCTCGTATCTTAGCCTTACTCCTCACAAATTTGAGTAGGGTTTGCTTATCAGCTTTGATCATGGCAAAAACCGTGGTATTGAAATGGCCAACAGACATTCTACCTTCTCTATACTCGGTTAACAATCGTCTCCAACCCTCACTAGCAAAGGAATCCAGCAACAGGAAGCCCATATCCTCCTCAGTGATTGTGCCATCGAAATCACATTGAACCAGAGTTTTCATTGCTTTATGCCATCCCATTCCCAGTTTCAGGCTCAATCTTATGTAACTTATCCTGACTATCTAAATGGTCAACATATAAGATACCATTGAGGTGGTCAAGCTCATGTTCCAGGGCCTGAGCTATGAGTCCGGTGCCTTTGAGCCTAATTGCTTTCCCCTGTCGGTCCTGCCCCTTGACGGTAACCGAAATCGACCGTTTTATCTCGCTAGTGTAGCCAGGAATGCTAAGGCAACCTTCTGTCACCTCCCGCTCTCCAGCGCGTTTTACCATTTTCGGATTAATAATAGCGATGGGTTCCTCGCCTGGCATCTGGATTATCACAACTCGTAGAGATATGCCTACTTGAGGAGCAGCTAGCCCCACACCATTTGCCTGCTGCATTGTCTCTACCATATCATTGATAAGCCGCTGAATCGAGCTATCGATGGCTGGTACCCTTTTGGCTTTTTGCCTCAGCACAGGGTCAGGAAGATGACGTATCGTCAGAATTGCCATTGCAATGACTACTCCTTTTTGGTATTAATTCGCAGTAAAATCTTCCAGGCGACCCAGTCTAAGGCACAATGTTAGCACACTTGAGGTATGCCGTCCACAGGTGGTTCTGCTGGCGCATCCTTTCTTTGCCCTTAGAAATAAACTATGCTAATATGTTTGAAAGCAAGTCGGGGTGTAGCGCAGCCAGGTAGCGCACCTGAATGGGGTTCAGGTGGTCGTCGGTTCGAATCCGACCACCCCGACCAGTATATCTGAGGAACCTTTATTCTTGACGGCTGGTGAAGTAGTAAGATAATTAAGAGAGGGGGAGTTCTTGAGCTCACCCGCATTAGTTAAGAAGTTTAAGTCTGCATAAATTATATGTTATAGTATTCCGAAGACCAAAAGTTGTAAGGATGTAATACGTCGAAGGAGCTATTGACATCAACATTGTTGCGTGTTAGTCTTTGAAAACTTCTTGATACGGGTAAATGTTGGCCTAAGGGTTAGTGGGTGTTATGGAAGTATTTGATTTGCCTAAAAAAATGTCGGAGATTGTCAATGTTGCGGAGGAGGCTGGGGATGTAAAAAAGCAGCTGCAAGAAGTGGCGGACACGAATGATGCAGTACTGTTGGCATTTATTGCACCTTATGGGTCTGTAAGAGTATCACCGGTCGAGGAGCGTAGTGCATCTATTCTATTATCTGATGAGTGGGGTATAGAATACGCGTTATCATCTATTTGCAGTAAGATTAGCAAAGCAAAGAAGTTGTTTCTCTTAATAAATAGCCCGGGGGGTGTCGTTTCTTCCTGCTACAATGTTGCTCATATGCTGCGTGGATGTTTTAATTACATAAAAGGTTTTGTCCCACAAGTGGCTTTAAGTGGAGGGACATTGGTTGCGTTGGCAAGTAATGAATTGGTTATGGGAGCAGCAAGTAGACTTTCCCCAATTGACGTGCAGGTGCCGTATAAAAAGGGACGTGTATCTGCATATGCGATGGGAAGAGCACTATCTCGGTTGACGCAATATTTTAAAACAAAAACCCCTGAAGAAGCACCTTATCCCTGGAGAGCGATGGCTGAAAAATTGGATGGTATTATTCTGGAGGAATGGAGCACGTCTCTTAATGAAATCGCGGGGTACGCTGATGAAATTTTAATTAAATCAGGGTATAGTGAGGAAAAAACCAAGAGTATTGTTAAAGCATTGGTGTTAACAGAGAATACGCATTCTTTTGTAATTCATAGAGAACGTGCAATTGAAATAGGGTTAAATCTCTCGCAAAAAAAAGAAGATGAACAGATATTAGGTCTTATGAGGACTTGGCTAGCGGATTACGCGTTTGAATCTAAAGGGGCACACTGTATTCGTTACATTATTCCCAAAGGAGACGAAGGAGATGAAGGAGGTAAAAGTGACAGTCGTAAAGGAGAAGGAGGGAGTAAGAAGAGGAGGAGGAAGTCCGTCAAAACAAAGTGATTCTGTAGAAATAGAAGAGCTAGAAATCAATGTGTATGAGACTGTAAAGGAGTGGTTATCGCTGTATCCTCACGACTATAGGGACCAGATACTGGAAAAGATTATGCGTAAACGTGGATAATTATTACGGTTTGTATTTTGGCAGTATATTCAAGGAGGTCAATCTTCTTCCTTCAGTTTTGAAAGGCACTAGAAAATGGTAATAAATAACGATTGGATGGTTAGAATAATGAAAGCAGTCAAGAACGACTGAAAGTCGGGTGAAACCTTTAGTCTTGACTGCTGGGCGTGTTGAAAGAGAATGAGAAGAGGGGGAGCTAAGAATAGCTCCCCCTTATTAGTTGATTTATTGTGATTAAGATATAGTATTGACAGGGAGCAAGAAGATAAGTAGCATATGAGGTTGAAAGAAGGCAAGCGGTCTCCGCCTTTTCTACTGGCTATATGGGGTTCAGGTGGAGCAAATGTGTCTTCCCCCTTAATTTTATGAATGGATTGGTAATAATGGGATTATTTTAAATTGGAGGTCTAATGAAGATAGGACAAATTTCAAAACAGGGTAAAGTAATGGCTGCCATATTTGAAGGGAATGTTGCGAGGCCAATTCAGGATTATACTGTTATTGATTTATTAGAAAAAGCAGAAAGAGAATCAGTAGGATTAACTGAAATTGCTATGAGCTTAGCTCAGAATGAATCCGTAGATGCGAAACCGATAATTCCCATTGAGCCAAGCGAAGTATGGGCATGCGGCTGTGCATATCAGGTGAGCGCAGAATGGCGAGATGCGGAACATGGTGTAAAAGAAGGATTTTATGCAGGTGTTTATAAGAATGAGAGACCTGAGTTATTCTTCAAAGGTAACGCAAGGGTATGCACGGGTCCTGGTGACTATATTGGAATAAGGCCAGATTCAAACTTTATGGCGCCAGAGGCAGAACTTGCTGTGGTTATGGGGAGTAAGGGGAAGGTGGTTGGGTACACAATTGGAAATGACGTATCGGCTTGGGATATTGAGAGGGAAAACCCACTATACTTACCGCAATCAAAAATATTTGACGGATGTGCAGCATTAGGTCCTGTGATTGTGACAACAGATGAGCTAAAGGATCCATACAATCTTGAAATTAGTTGTACCGTTGAGCGAAATGGACAAATCATATTTGAAGGTAAATCAACGACTAAGAAGCTGGCAAGAAAAATTGACGAAATGATTGGTTTTTTATTACGTTCAAATAAGATACCATCAGGGTCCATTCTTATGACTGGCACAGGAGTTCTTATTCCTGAAGAAGCAGCATTGAAGCCAAAAGATAAAGTGACTATAAGAATACCTGAGATAGGTGAACTATCAAATGTTGCTCGAGTGGTGTGAATAGTATTACAGGAATTATAGTGAGTAAAGAAATGAGGCAGGCGGCCTCCGCCTTTTCTACTGGCTACATGGGGTTCAGGTGGTCGTCGGTTCAAATCCGACCACCTCGATAGCTGGTCGGGGTTTATTTGCTCACATTTTGTCGATATCTGTATTTTCGACACCTCTAGCTGCTAGTAAATCATCGAAACATTAGCTAACCTTGTATTTCCACGACCTCGGGGTATTGGTGAGACTATTGGTGAACATAATTTTGTAAGGCTGGGGAGGTTTGATAAGTGGGAAGCTATAGGGGTAGCATCGGCATATACGGCAACAAAGGTTGCCCCCGGCTTCAAGAGGGATTAAAAGGGGATGAATGACCTTACCCAGGTTCGATCGGCAACAGGTTAGGCTACTGCTACATCCTTTTCTTCAGCAATTACAGGTAGTTCTATGGTGAAGACAGATCCCTTGCCTAGCTGGCTTTTGACATATATCTGACCATTATGCTCGGTAATAATTCCGTAACAAACGCTCAAGCCAAGACCTGTCCCCTGGCCAACCCCTCGGGTGCTGAAGAAGGGATCAAACAGATGGATCAGATTCGCTTCGGCGACCCCTGGACCATCGTCGGTAAATAATACCTGAATAGTGTTATCTATCGTCTCTGTCTTGATCAGGAGGTTACCTTTGCCATGAGCTAATTTCATTTCTGTCTCAGCATTGATAATCAAATTAAGAAATGCTTGTTGCAATAGAGTAACGTCAGCCATAGTCCAGGGTAATGTAGGGTCGAGCTGAGTAGTGGCCTTTATGTTACTGATTTCCATCGGGTAGGCTCGCATCGCCAGCGTAGCTTGTATTAGGTTGTTAACATTGATATTCGTTCGCTCCAGCTTTTGTTGCTGGGCAAATGTAAGTAGATTCTTGACAATACCAGCTACCCGCTGGGCGCTATCACTGATGGTCTTTACAGCTTCCCTGACATTCTCAGGAATATCGTCTTGCATTAACATTTCAGCAAAACCGACAACACTGACCAAAGGATTGTTTATCTCGTGGGCAATGCCTTCCACCATTAAGCCCAGTGAAGCTAAGCGGTTGGAGAGATTCAGTTGTAGCTGCAGCTGTCGTTCTCTCTCTTCTGCCTGCTTGCGCTCAATGGCATAGCGTATGGTACGCACTAGTAAGTTTGTATCCACCTGTCCCTTAATCAGATAATCCTGTGCACCTTTGTTGACTGCTTGAACTCCAAGCATTTCATCATTGAGACCAGTTAGCACCACGATTGGAATCTCTGGTACTTGAGCGTAGATCTTGCTGAGTGTTTCTAGTCCTTGGCTGTCTGGAAGCCCGAGGTCTGAGAGAACAACGTCAACTCTATTCTCACCTAAGTGCTCCAGCGCTGCTTGTAGCCGGTCAGCATACTTCAAATCAAAGGTCATACTCCTAGCTTCAGTTAACATCTCGCAGATCAGACGCCTATCGCCAGGGTTGTCCTCTATTAATAAGATACTGATAGGTTTATCAGCCAATTACCTTTCCTCCGTTGGCAGTTTTGCGATGGTTAACTAAAAGTCACTGATGGACCTCACCACCATGATGAACTGTTTCAGGTCAATTGGCTTGGTGATATAGCAATTCGCATGCAGGTTGTATGTCTTGACAATGTCCTCTCCCTCTTGTGAGTTTGTCAGTATGACTACTGGTATGTGTTTTAGCGTGGAGTCTTCTTTAATTTCCGCTAGTACCTCTGGGCCATTCTTTTTAGGTAAATTCAGGTCGAGCAGAATGAGGTCGGGGTATAGTGCATCGGCATACTCTCCTTCTCTGTGTAGGAAGGCAGTAGCCTCCATACCATCCTTCGCAATATGTAGTTTGTTCTGCACCTTGCTATCTCTAAGAGCTTCCACTATAAGTCGTACGTCATCAGGATTGTCCTCAACGAGGAGAATCTCAATGGGTCGTCCAGTCGTTTGACTATTCACGCAGATTCACCTCCGGTCACTTGGATCGTGAAATAGAATGTTGAGCCTTCTCCAGGCGATTGTACTGAGATACGCCCACCGTGTCGTTCTACAATCTTCTTACAGATCGCTAAGCCCATACCGGTTCCTGGATATTCTTCCCTAGTATGTAAGCGCCTAAAAATCTCAAAGATGCTCTGGCTATGCTGCGGATCAATGCCAATGCCATTATCCTTAACGGAGAAAATCACTACGTTGTGCCTTCTCTGAGCCGAAATGTGGACGCACGATGGTTCCTGCCTGCGAAACTTAATAGCGTTGCCAATCAGATTCTGAAACAATCGCACCAACTGTCCCTCATCAGCCATTATTGTGGGAAGGGTATCGTGACTCACCAATGCTCCACTTTCTTCAATCACTATCTTCAGATTAGCCATTGCTTGCTCAACAATATCTTCGCAGTTGGCCAAGCTAAAAGGTTTCCCACGAGTACCTACACGGGAATACTCTAGAAGATCGTAAAGTAATGCTTGCATTCTCTTGGCACCATCCATAGCGTAAGCGATGAACTCATCTGCATCAGCATCTAGCTGGCTCTGGTAGCGTTTAGCCAATAGCTGAGTATAGCTCGATATCATGCGCAGCGGCTCTTGCAGATCGTGTGAAATCACATAGGCGAATTGTTCCAGTTCAGTATTAGAACGCTGCATCTCGGCTGTAAGTTGCTTTAATTTCTCCTCCACCTGCTTGCGCTCAGTCACATTTATAAGATTCCCCAGAGTTGCTCGTTTCCCTTGGTAGAAGATGGGAGCAACTGTCTCCATTACCCATTTGATCTCTGCTCTTTTGGTAACCATCCTAAATTCATATGCTGAAGAATGTTCTCCTTTCAGCATCTTCGCAGCATTTGTCCTAACTGCGTTTCTATCCTCTGTAAGGACAAGACTCAGAGAGGGCATTCCTATTAGTTCATCCTCATCATAACCTGAAATACTAGCGAGCTGGTGGCTGACAAGTCGGAAACGTCCGTTCTGAACAATGTAGATACCGATCGGTGAGCTATAGAATAATATCCGGAATAATTCCTCCGACTGCTTAAGCTCAAGTTCCAATACTTCTAACTCAGCAATCCGTTGGCGCATTCCCGACAATTCACTCATGAGTTCATCTATTATTAATTGCTCTGATGTTTTGCTGATGTCCATCGTACGTCATCCATGGAAGTCGATACAGCAATATAACTGATAGAAATGCAGTGGCTATTCTTAACTTGGCTCATATTCGTTATCATTTTCGTTGCCTATGGTTAATTTCAATGGTCTATTGTCAATTGGCACAATACTGACGCCCAGCCAAAATAGAGAAAATATCCCTACCAATGGTCTCCCCCGAGAGCCAGAGCACTCATCTGAAATAAAGGTGATGAAGATATCAAGGCTCCAAAGCTTGCTAGGAGAAGCTGTGCCTATTTGGCTCTTTTCACAAGTCGACCAATTGTATGCAGCAAATCCTGCTGGGTGAATGGCTTGGTTATATAGCCATCAGCGCCCATCTTCTGAGCAAGCTTCTTGTTGAGTTCCTGGCCGACGGCTGTAAGCATGACTATAGGAATTGCCTTGGTATCCTGACCCTTCTTAATTTCGTGACAGGCAGTATAGCCATCCACATTCGGCATCATAATGTCCATCAAGACGAGGTCTGGTTTCTGAGTACGAGTCATATCTACTGCTTCTTCCCCATCACTTGCCTCGAGGACAGAGTATTTGTTGCCTAGCATGCTGCTTACTAAGCGCCTAACATTCTCCTCATCATCTGCTACAAGAACTGTACTTCTATGCATTGATCTCCCTATCCTTTCCGTGGTTCGCTGACAATATTACAAGCCACGATTTTACTAATCAGAACTTGAATCTAGAGCTACCTCCCATCATGCTTGATATGCGTCCTATCGAGTCATCCGAACGAGCAGGCTTTCCCGCTCGTCTTTGTATTCTTTTTTGATACCTAATATCTCATCTTCAATGGTAAAGAATGCGTCCACTACTTCCGGATCAAAATGGCTACCTCGCCCTTCCTTTATGATTTTAAGTGATTCCTCTATTGAAAACGCCTTCTTGTAAGGCCGCTTTGATGTCAGAGCATCAAAGACATCAGTGATAGCAACAATACGTCCAGCCAGAGGGATCCCTGAGCCTTGAAGTCCGCGGGGATACCCGCTGCCATCCCATTTTTCATGGTGCGTCAGGGCAATGACTTCTGCCAGTCGGATGAATTCAGCGTCAGAGCCTCGCAGAATCTCCGCCCCGATCACAGTGTGCTTCTTCATGATCTCCCACTCATTTGCATTCAGCCTTGCGGTCTTCAGCAATATCCGGTCCGGGATGCCAATCTTGCCCACGTCATGCATTGGGGCAGCGTATAGGATGTTTTCAACCTCACTATCACTCAAGCCCATTTTACGGGCGACAATGGCACTGTATTGGCTCATCCGTTTGATGTGAGCACCCGTATTCTCATCCTTGTACTCTGCTGCCTGTGCCAATCGATGAATAGTATCAAGCGAAGCTAGCTTTATATTACTAATAGCCTGCTTTAGTTCTGCTGTCCTTTCTGTAACCATCTGCTCCAGGTGCTGCTGGTAATCTCTATTTTCAAGCTCCAGCCTCCTTTTCTCCAGAGTCCGGTCCACACTTAAGACAACCTCATCCAGGTTAAATGGCTTGGTTATGTAGTCGTAGGCTCCCTCCTTCATACACTGGATAGCAGTGCTGGTATCAGTTATAGCAGTAGCCATCACCACTGCTGTGTCAGGGTAGCCGACTCTTATTTCAGGCAGCAACTCACTCCCTGACTTACCCGGCATCTTGATATCCAGAAGCACCATGCTTATGGAGTTCCTCTTTAGCTCATCCAGAGCTTGGTCAGCGTTTTTAGCTTCCCGGCACTGGTAACCCTCATTTGTTAGCTTTTGGTAAAGGAACCTCCTGATTGTCTCCTCATCGTCAACAATGAGTATTCTTTCTCGTTTTCTAGTCATTTTTCTATCCACCTCAAAGTTTCTCTGACTATGGTTTTTAGATCATCAGGGGTAAACGGTTTGGGCAGAAATGGTCTGCCAGTTTGTTCTAGAAAACCCTGAGTATCTCCACTTACCACATCTCCGCTAGTGAATACCATCCTGTTTACTAGCTTTGGATGTTTCTCCTCTATATACTGGTAGAACTGCTTGCCATTCATTACCGGTGTCCTGATGTCAATGATAACCAGGTCGTAGTCCTTTTCTCCCACCATATCCTGAGCTACCTCTCCGTTGACAGCAATGTCTACCTCAAACCCTTCACTGGTAAGGGTTCTCAGGCAAACCTGGGTGATTGCTGGTTCATCTTCAACCACTAGGATTTTCTTTACACCAGTACCAGAGTTTTTCATTCCACTGCTCCTTCTTTATCAATTTTGTTGAGAGGCAACCCCACGACAAAGATAGCTCCTTTGCCCAGTTCGCTTTCGGCATATATCTGGCCGTGGTGCTCGGTTATTATCCCGTGGCAGATGCTCAGCCCCAGCCCCGTTCCCTTGCCTACCTCCTTGGTGGTGAAGAACGGGTCAAACAAGTGTCCCAGGTTTTCCTTAGAAATCCCGGGACCATCGTCGGTAAAGGAAGCTCTGATAATATCCCCTGTCCTTTCTGTAATAATAGTCAGGGTGCCTCTATTGTGCGCCTCAATCATGAAATGCTCGGCATTGATAATGATGTTAAGGAAGACCTGCTGCAGTTGGAAATAGTCAGCCGTGATTTCCGGCAGGTCAGGGGCAAGCTTGGTATTGACCTGAATGTTGCTAACCCTTTGCTCATAGGCACGCAGTTCCAAAACTTTTTCAATGATGCTATTGATATTTACCAACTGCTTTACCGGAGCGTGCTTTCGGGCGAAGGTGAGTAGATGTTTCACCACCTCAGCAGTACGCTGGGCTTCACTATATATAACTTTTATGTCTTCCTTGACATCATCAGAGACATCTTTGTCCAAAAGTAGCTGGGCAAAGCCGATAACACTGGTCAGTGGATTGTTAAGCTCATGGGCAATACCGGCTGCTAGCTCGCCAATAGAAGCCAGCCGGTCAGTGAGGATGAGTTGCTCCTCTGCCTTCTTACGCTCGGTGATGTCCCTGGTAACATGAACAGAAGCCACAACCTCACCTTTGTCATCGAATATGGGCGACGCAGTTACCTCAAGATGAATCCCCAGATGAGGTTCGAAGAAGTTCCCCGTAGCTGGCTCTCCGGTTTCCAACGTCTTTATATGAGGGCAATGAGGCATGCACTCATTTGTTCCATGAACTACTTGGTAGCATGTTTTGCCGACAAGTTCTTCTGGCTTCATGTTGAAGGTGTCAACAAAGGCCTTGTTCACTCTGACAAGCTTGAAATCTTTATCGTGGATGGAAACTAAGTCAACAATGGAGTCAAAGGTTGTTCTCCATTCTTCGGCTGCCCGCTTCATCGCGTCCTCTGCCTGCTTGCGCTCGGTGACGTCCCTAAAAGTACCCAACAAATATGTTTTTCCAGCTAAGGTTATCGGGGCTGAGTTGACATCAGTATAAAAAACGCTGCCGTCTTTCCTTTTTACCGGAATATCCGTAGCTAGTGTAATATCCCCCTTCGATTGTTTCTCAAACTGTTCCATGACATAAGGCCAATCTTCCTTGGGATGGATATCCATTACTCCCAGGTTCCTGACCTCTTTCGCACTGTAACCCAGCATTTGGTACATTACTGTATTACCGATGTAGAACTTTTGGTTTCCCAAATCAGTCAGAATTATGCCATCATTGACAGTATCAAAAATAGTTCTAAATCTCTCCTCGCTCTCCTGTAATGACTTCTTCGCCTGCTTCCCTTCGATTATTCTAGCTAGCTGCTCGGCCACAGAATTGATTAACTGTCGTTCTTCTTTCATGAATGGGCCTTCATCAAGCTTTGGCTTTTCCTCCCGATAAACAATCTCAACCTCACCCGCTTTGACCCCATAAAGCTTGATATCTGAAGATTGCTTCCACTTAGCATCTCTGTAGTTCTTCGTCTCAAATTTCTTGCCATGGAGAGTAAGTCTCGCACCGGTGACCTCTGGATACTGCCATGCCTGGGGTAATATATTTACCATTGCTTGACATATCTCTTGCTCATTAAGCCCTGCTCTCGAACCAATCATATCAATACTATGCAGACACTGGATTTCTTTATACCGCTCGGATAAAGCGTGTTCCATCTGCTTGCGCTCGGTAATATCACTTAAAATTCCATCAAAATATTGTATTTTCCCGCCTTTATCTTTTATAGTGGTCTTTACATCTGACACTGTTATTATTGTTCCATCTTTTTTTCTGAGGAGAAGTTCTTCTGTGGTCCGCCCTGAGGCTGCTTGGCTTAGGATTCTCTCTCTTTCTTCAGGGTGCAGATACAGTTCTGAAACTTTCATTGTTAGTAGCTCTTCTCTGGAGTAGCCGGTAATCTCCTCCATTGCTGGATTCACTTCCAGAAAACTTCCGTTGTCTTCTGGGCTGCTTCTAAACACCCCTAAACTGACATTGTTCACCAAGCTTCTATATTTCTCTTCTCGGTTCTCAAGCGCCTCCTCTGCCTTCTTGCGCTCGCTCACCTGTCTTATAAGAAATGTGAGATATTCTATATTGAGGGGCTTAGTTAGATAGCCTACTATGTTCCTCTGATTGACAGCATCAATGGCACCGTCCAGCGAAGCATAACCGGTGATGATAATATACTCGACTCTAGGGGATGGTTCGGCTAACTTCTTGATTAGATTTACCCCCGACATATCAGGCAGTCTGATGTCGACAAGGGCCAGGTCAAATATACTTTTCTCGTGGAGAGTAAGTGCAGTTTGGCCATCATTAGCCACTGCGATCCTGTAGCCTTTCGCTTCCATAATATCCTGCAGGTTTGACGTCAGACCCGCATCATCATCAACAATGAGTATCGTAAACTTATTCTCCATCGCGGTTTCCCCTCAGGCACTTCTCAGGCTCTACTGAGGTTTTTTGAGAGTGCCACTGTTTTTCTGTGCCTTGATCTGTGCCAGCAGCGAAACCAGCTTGTCCATATCTATAGGCTTCTCCAGGCAGGTATAGACGCTCTCCTGCATAGCCCGCTGCACTAGCTCACTCGTCCCCTGCCGGCAGCTAATAATGACGATAGCCACTACAGTCGGCCGAAATTCACGGATGGCCAGATAGGTCTCCAGTCCATTTAGAGCCGGTAGCTTCATATCAAGGAGTATGATATCAAAGTTGTTCTTCTCTGCTTCATTTACTGCTGTGTTGCCATCGTAGGCAACGCTCACCCGGAAGCCTTTATCGCTCAGCACTTCTTGCATGTTAGCGCAGAGATTCTCGTCATCATCGGCTATCAGTATCAGCGCCCCCTTGCCGGTAGCTTGAGTGATAAGCTCAAGTAACTGGTCAAAGTCTATTGGTTTCTTGAGAGAACCATAGGCTCCCTGCGTTAGCGCTTCTCTGAGGAGGTCTTCAACGGCAAAGGCAGTTACCATAATGACCGGAGTAGCTGGTACTATCTCCTTGACCTTCTTGTACGTTTCCACACCATTCATGACCGGCATCTTGACATCCATCAGCACCAGGTCAAAGCCATTCTCCTTCACTGCCTCGAGACCTTTGAACCCGTCGTAGGTACTCACCACTTCGTAACCCTTTAGTTCCAGGATATCGGTTACATTCCGGCAGAACTCCTCGTTGTCATCAACGACCAGTATCTTCAACTTTTCAGACATTATTCATACCTCCTTATCTATATACAGGGGGAGCTGTATGACGATGGTTGCTCCCTTTCCCGGTTCTGATTTGGCTTCTATCGCGCCGCCGTGCTTGTCAATAACCATCTTGGCAATAGATAGGCCGAAGCCGATACCCTTTGCCTTGCGGCTGAAGAGCGGCTGGAAGACCTTCTCCAGGTCCTCTACAGCAATGCCAGTGCCGGTATCGGTAAAGGATACTTCAGCCTGATCATCAGCAATCCTGCTGACCGTTACTGTCAGCGTTCCCTTGCCACCCATGGCCTCATGGGCATTTTTAATTATGTTCTTGAAAGTCATGCGTAGCTGTTCCTGGTCAGCATTGACTGGAACCTCTTCCTCAGGGAAGTTCTGTATGATATTGACCTTAGCCGGGATTTTGGAAGTGGTGATGGCGTCGGCGGTAACGGCTGCAAGGTCAAGCTTGGTCAACTTTGGCTCTTCCATTCGAGTCAGGTTCAGTAGGTTTTCGATGATAGTGGTAGAACTGGTCACGCTTGCCTTGATACGGTCGAGATGCTCATGAACCTTCTCGTCGGCATCTTTCAGCTTTGTCTTCAGGTAGTATGCCGAACTGTCTATTACACCCAGAGGATTTCTTAGCTCGTGGGAGATATTTCCCGAGAACTGACCCAGGGTAGCCAGCCGCTCTGATTCAAGCAGCCTTTCCTCTATCTGCGTGCGCTCGGTGATGTCGTTGAATGAACTTGTCAGAGCAACCAGCTGTCCCTCAGCATTCACCACGAGAGAGGTCCTAACTTCGGCAATAAAATCCGTTCCGTCCTTCCTCTTGGCAACTAACTCCGCTACCTCAGTGCCCGTTCTCGTTACCAGGGTTTCAATAATTCTCTGAGCGTCGTCTGGTTCTTGCCAAAAGCTAGTAACCGAGCGGCCGAGTACCTCCTCGGGCTTGTCATAGCCCCACATTTCCAGGAAAGTAGGGTTGACATAGGTCAGGTTGCTATTCAAGTCCGAGATAGCAATGCCGCTGGGAGATGACCGAACCGCATCTTCGGTCAGCAGCAGTTGCTGTTGCGTTGCCAGTATTTGTCCCACCATTGCTCTGACGTCTGAGGCTACACTGGCGACCTCATTCCTGCCTGTGATTTCCACTTCAGCCGTGTAGTCTCCCATTCCAACTCTTCTGGCATACTCAGCCAATTTGGACAGGGGGTTGGTTATCTGTCGTGCAAGCAGAAAGCCGAGCCCGGCGGCAAGGACCAATATGAGACCCGCCACTGTAGCAATGGTATTCCGCAGGTTAGTGACTGGGGCGAAGGCTTCTGACTGGTCCTGCTTGGCTATCAGTGCCAGCTCTCTGTCCTCTATCCACCTGTAGGCACCGATGACAGGTTCCCCACGGTAATCCACGAATAGGCCGACACCATTCTTGCCTTCTAGTGCCCACTCTGCCCCCTCGCCAAATATCCACTTCTTGAAGGCACCATCAGGCGCAAATACAGTATTCGTAATCAACAGATTGGATTTGTTGACGAGAAATGTTTCTCCTGTCTCGCCCAGGCCACTACGCTCCAGCATTAACTCACTCAGTTGTTCCAAATTGGCGTGGGCTGCCAGCACTCCTACTAACTGCCCGTTGCTATCCTTGACCGGAGCGGAAATGGCCATTGTCGGCTGGCCCAGGGTTAGGCTATGAAATATTTCTGAGATGTAGGTATCGTTCTTTCCCTGGATAAAATACAGCTCAGCTTCTCTGAATTTACCCTCCCAAGTCGTGTCTGATGAGGCGATAATTTTACCGCTCGGGTTATCCAACAGAGATACTGATGATATATGTCCCATAGCCGTTGTCCTCTTTAATTCAGCAACTAGGGATTCATGAGCAGCCAGGTACTGAGGGTCACCAGGAGCATGGTTAGCCAGTATGGCAGCATCATTGCTGACCTGCGGGCTTGCCGCCACCCAGACCATGGTATGTTCCAGATTTTCCACCCAGTTTTGTAGTTCCTGCTCCTTCAAGGTAGACACGCTCTCAAGGTGAGATTCCACATTGTTGACAATGCTCTGGCGCCCTGAGTTATAAGATAAGTAGCCTATGGTAGCCAGAGGTAAGATAATCAGTAGCAGGAAGTAGGTCAGTAATCTGGCCATTAAGCTTCTTTGCAGTAATCCCATATGTACTCCTTAATCTGCCTCGCCGTATATCTTGTTCAGGAACTGCATGGTGTAGACTTCAGCTACATTTGTTCCCAGACGCTATTTTCCATCCAGCCTATCTCGGCTTTACCGGTGTGGGTTATGGGAGTATGTGCTGCCATCATCCCAACTTGATGATCCCTGTCTAGAGTGGCATTGTGTTGTAGGGTCATATCCACTGCCTCGGCGGGATTTTCAATGGCATAACGCCAACCTTTCATTGGCGCTCTTAAAAAACGCTCTACAAGGTCGGGGTCTTGCTGGATTAGTTGTTCAGCGGCTGCAATAGTATCAGCATAGAAGTGTATCCCGTATTCTTCCACCCAGATGTAATTGAGTTCATATCCTTTTTCCTCAAACTCAAGTCGTGGACCTACACCAACTGACAGTTGCACGTCTATCTGGCCACTAGTGAGGCGTGTCATACCTCGCTCATAGTCTGGCGCTATCTCAATGCTAGACGGGTCTATGCCAACCTTGTCTAGGAAGACTAGATGTTGAATCCCAGCTTGGGGTGCCACCATTAACCTTTTCCCCACTAAGTCCTGCGGCTGCTTAATTCCTGTAGCTTGTAGGCTCATGTAGACCCAAGGATTTCGCTGATAAATCACAGCGATGGCAACGATGGGTTTTCCCTCAGCTCTAGCCTGGTGGAACTCATCCCCACCCCGTATAGCAAACGTACTTTCACCACTGATAAACTCAGCAATCACCATGTCAATAGATATGCCGGGGCCACCAGGTTTGAAGTCAACATCGATGTTCTCTTCAGCGTGGAAGCCCTTCTGGTCGGCAGCATACAAGCCAGCAGCCTGATTCTGGTGTATCCATTTTAATTGTACAGTTACCTGGTCGACGGGCTCCTCAGTACCGTTGCAGCTAGCTACCGTTACTGTAGTCACATCCATAACCATAGAAATGAGTATGCATAATACCTTTTTCATTTTATTTACTTCTTTTCATCCCCTTATGCCTTCCATATTCCATACCCTGCAATCAGACTCTATTGCCGTATGACTGTATTATGACCAAAAAAGTGCCTTTTGTCAATAGGCTGTATTACCCGCCGGTAATGGTAAGCCGGTATTTCTGTTCTGATTCTCAATTAATTGCTCCTGGTTACTTCGCTGGTCTTTGTCTTCATTCTGTCTATTTAGGCCTCAGTAACCAGCCTTCATCCCCTCCAATCTCTGTATGTAGGTTCACTGTTTTCCCTTAGCCAGCGAAAGAGGGTATTTCGACTTATACCAATCATTCGGCAAACTTCTGACGTTCTGTAATAAATTTGGCCCTCTATTATCACAGGCATATTTATACACCTCAGGCATACTTGATATACTAGGTATACCTTGCACTGCGTTCCACGCCGGATAAATCCTCCATTGGCACCCTTTTGGCACATACTTTCGTAGGATGTAGTCTTATTGCTGTTCAGGAACCCTCATGTTGCGAGGGGGTATGAATCACTTGGCGACTGGTAACATGCACATCACCTCCGGCTGGGCTATTCTTGATGGCGTTGCCCAGCAAATTGCTGAACAGTGGATTACTTTGCCTTACCCTCATACGCTCACGATCTGTGGAATTCAAGTGGCATGTGGTGATGAAGCTAACAAATAGTGTTGAGATACTCAGAAGAACTTTGAAACCAAGAACCCGAATGACATAAATGCTCACCTATGGACAGGCTACATCGAAGAGGAAGTAAGGAATGAAACAGAATCAAAGAGGACAAAACAATATTGCTAGTTCCCCCAAAGCGGTTCCGAAGCCCGATGCTCATTAAAAGCTTTTACCTGGCCAGGCCGACCGATCAAGCCCATGTCATACCCAACGTGGCCAGATGACCTCCTACCACACCTCCAATCCCTCCTGTTCCGTAGATAACTACTCGCATGGTTTTCTCCTGTTGAATCAAGTCTATCAGCCTGTTTTAGTGTCAGATCAATGGTCTCTGTAAGAAGACTGAGTAAGGAGAAACTACTCGTGCCTATCACGATGGCTGGTGGTAATATTCTTGTTTCTTACTACCTTAGGCCAAGCTTGTCTGGCATTAGGCAGGCTTCTCACCCCGAGGAAGATGAGGATAGCTAATGAGTAAGAGATTAGTATCACTGACCCCCCGAACAGCCAAATGAGCAAGGGTATGAAGACGAAGCCAACGCATACTGTAAAAGCGAAGTTACGGGTAATAAAGAAGGGGACAGCCATTATCCCGAGGACGATAGCTATTTCCTTAGGTGCCAGGAGTAGAAAGATGCCCACAGTGGTGGCCGAACCTTTACCACCTCTGAAGCCTACGAATACGGGAAAGTTATGCCCTAGTAAAGCACTGAATCCTGCCCCTAGTAGCCAAAGTTGAGAAACACTTAGAGCCTGTGCAATAACTATGGCAGCCGCTCCCTTTGCCATATCAGCGAGAGCAACAATAATGCCTTCCCAAACGCCAACATGGCGGAGGACGTTGGCAGCTCCCATGTTCCCCACATCAAACTCACGAATATCTACACCTTTTCTCAGGCGAGCCATGATGTAAGCTGAGGGGATAGAGCCCAGAAGGTAACCGACAACTATAGCCGCGAGTCCCAACGGAACGTTTTCACCCTCCCACATGATACTCATATTATGATAACCATATTCCAACTGGCTTACGGAAGCTTCGAGTGCATCAATCGACATGTTGGGTATTATTCTCTTAGATTATATCAAATATGAACAGTTATCCCATATTTTCCCAAGGGTGAGCGGAGGCATCAGGGCATCATTTGGAGACTCTAGCTCCAGTGCTGATACTGCCATCTGGCTGAGAACGCACCCAATAACATAGCCCCGGCGCAAACCGATCTGTACAGCGTTATACACTACTAGCATCATCATTGTACAACACGTCAAAATGTTATTTATTTGCTATCAGGTATGGAAATGGTTACAATCTTGATTAGCCTGAATATCCCAGAGATTTCAATAGGCTTTCGTTAGCTAGAAAAAGGAGGATATCTTATGAGTAAAGTTTTGATGGGGTCCAGACCGTGGCTCTACCCGACGCCTACAGTCCTGGTTGGAGTAAATGTCGATGGTAAGCCAAATTTCATGGCAGTTGCCTGGTGTGGTGTTGTTAATAGTGAGCCTGCGATGATTTCCGTAGCCATTCAACATCATCGGTATACCCACAAAGGCATCACACAAAACTTGACCTTTTCTGTCAATATACCTTCCATTGAGATGGTGAAGGAAACGGATTACTGCGGCATAATATCTGGTCACGATGTTGATAAAGTAGAGGCTTGTCAGTTTAAGGTGTTCTACGGCAAATTAGATAATGCCCCTCTGATTGAGCAATGCCCAGTCAATCTAGAATGTAAGGTTATGCAGATGTTGAACTTAGGGAGCCATTCACTTTTTGTTGGTAGAATAGAGGAAAGCCATATTTCAGAAAGTTGCCTTACTGATGGCAATCCAGATGTTGATAAGATCAAACCTTTCGCCTTCATTGTGGGTCCAAGTCGCCAGTACCGAGCTCTTGGAGAAGTAGTTGCTAAAGCATTCAGTATTGGTAAGGAACTGAAGTAGGAGATAACCGTTAAAAAACGCAAGGAAGGTGACAAAGAGCTAGATTGTTGAATCTAAAATCAGTCTGCACTTTGAATTGTATGGAGTAAAAAGCCACTGAATCTCTAATAAAAAGGAGCGGGCTATGGCGATTTTAGAAGAACCAATAAAGGAAGTACTAAATCTCAGGAACTACATCAACGGAGAATGGGTTGAGTCCGAATCAGATCAGGTTTTGGATATCACGAACCCAGCCATCGATAAAACCATTGCAAAAGTTCCTATGTCAACCAGGAAGAGGATATAATATTGTAGCCAAGACATGACCTGAGTCCATACACACTCACACCAGTCATCAATAAAAGAAAACAAAGCGAGGATATACAATGCGTGATAAAGTGAAGATCGCAGCAGTTCAGACGGATCCCAAAATAATGGAAAACAGAGTGAACCTTGATAAGATACTGCTTGAAGCGGAGAGCGCTGCCAGTAACGGCGCTGACCTGATAGTGTTTCCAGAATGTGCGTTGACTGGTTACGTATTCACTAGCAGGGAAGAGGCGATACCATTTATGGAGGCTATTCCTGGTCCTAGTACACGCGAACTGGTAGCTTGCTGCAAAGAACTTGGTGTACATATCATCGTCGGGTTACTGGAAATAGATGCTGACAGATGCTTTAATGCCGCAATTCTGGTGGCACCACAGGGACTGGTGGGGAAATACCGCAAGAATCACCTGCCGTTTCTGGGTGTCGATCGGTTTGTAGACCCAGGTGACCAGGCTTTTCAGGTTTACCCAACTCCAATTGGTAATATCGGATTGCACATCTGTTACGATTGTAATTTCCCAGAGAGTGGCCGTGTTATGACTCTATTGGGGGCTGATATCCTGGCTCTTCCTACGAATTGGCCGGAAGGTCGGGGTAAGGTTGCTAAGTACGTAGTCAACACCAGAGCCTATGAGAACAAGGTGCACCTTGTGGCAGTGAACCGCGTTGGTACAGAGCGTGGCACCAGATTCATCGGCAACAGCAAAATTATTGATGCCTGGGGAGATACGCTTGCGGAGGCTAGCAGGGACCAAGAAGAGATCATCTATGCTGAAATCAGCATTGCTGAAGCAAGGCAGAAACGAA
>SDBT01004550.1_pt1 | contig 23520 bp, 15 predicted proteins | sample 2277101 | NCBI WGS metagenome assembly SDBT01 (sample SAMN10404973, study PRJNA504765) | marine sediment metagenome | isolation source: marine sediment core GS10_PC15, 103 cmbsf | place: Arctic Ocean: Southern Knipovich Ridge | collected 2010 | reverse complement strand
GCGAACGCGATCGTCGGGGATTACCACGCCGTAGCCCCATTGCGTGCGGCGCATCTCGGCCATGCTCGCCGAGGCCAGCCACCGCCCGTCGGGTGAGGCCTGGTACACACAGCCGCCCAGCCGATGCGACTCGCCTGAGATCGGGTCCAGCCGAACCGCGAACGGCGTCCACGTAGCAGGGTCCACGTCGTTGAAAAATAGCGTGTGATCGTCGGCGCCCCAGTTGACGTTGGCGCCCATCTGGAACTCCCAGCCGCGAGTCTCGGCGACCACTCGCTCCGTGCCGGCTTCCAGGTCGACCAGCACGATCTGCCCTGCGTCTGCTGGGGCGGGAGCGTGGTCTTCGTACGGCAGGCGGAACAGGGCCAGGTATCGGCCTGACGGGCTAAATGGCGAGGTATCGAAGAAGCGATGAATCACTCGCCCCTCGCCGGGCGTTACGCACCAAACCGGTACAGCCGGGTCGTGTCGCACGTACTTCGGAAATTTATCGCAGATATTCACGCTCATAACGCAGCCTGCCCTTCGTCATGACTATGTTATTATTAACATCCCTTTGCCCAGGAATCACACGAATTGCTTGCCCGGCGCTTGTCGAATGGAGCGAATCGAAGAAGAACATACTTCTCCGCTTCGCTTAGAGAAGCATGGCACCCAGCAAAGTCGGCCACGGACGGCTTTGTGGAGTTTTTTTTGCGTTTTCCGTTGACTTATCTTCCCGTGGACAGCAAAATTCCATGCGTTGTTGTTTGTTTGTATGTTTGTGAAATATTTCACTATAGGCACGCGGCGGCTAACTCGCTCCATCGCAATTATCCGTACTGACCTACCACTATAGGTCTAGTACAAAACGACGGTTAAGCAGAAAGGACTATCAGCGAAATGGCAGATCAGGAACGCAAGGGGATCGACTCCCTCATGAACGAAGGTCGCAAGTTTCCTCCGCCGGCCGAGCTTTCAGCCAGCGCTCACATAAAGACGCCCGAAGAATACCAGGCCATGTACGACCGATCGATCAGCGATTCGGACGGTTTCTGGCTGGAACAGGCCAAGGATCTGGTCGTCTGGTCGAAAGAGCCTACCATCGGCCGCGAGTACAACTGGGACACCAAGGCCCGCAAGATCGAGCACACCTGGTTCAAAGACGGCGAGCTGAACGTGTCGTACAACTGCCTTGACCGCCACCTCGGTACGGATCGCGAGAACAAGGCCGCGCTGATCTGGCAGGGCGATGAAATAGACGAAGACAAGACGCTCACCTACAAAGAGCTCCACGTGGAAGTCTGCAAATTCGCCAACGTGATGAAGGGCCTGGGCGTCAAGAAGGGCGACCGCGTCTGCATTTATTTAGGCATGGTGCTCGAACTTCCCATCGTGATGATGGCCTGCGCGCGAATCGGCGCGATCCACTCGATCGTGTTCGGCGGCTTCAGCGCCGACGCCCTCCGCGGCCGAATCAACGACTCGGACTGCAAGATTCTGATCACGGCCAACGTCTCCAAGCGAGCCGGCCGCGACATTCAGCTCAAGCAGATCGCCGACGAAGCGATGACCGACACGCCGACGATCGAAAAATGCATCGTCGTTCGCCGCACCGACACCGAATGCAACCTCGTCGACGGGCGCGACCTGATCTACGATGACGTGATGGCAACGGCGTCGGCCGACTGCCCGGCCGAACCGATGAACGCCGAAGATCCGCTGTTCATCCTCTACACGTCCGGCTCGACCGGCAAGCCCAAGGGCGTGGTCCACACCACCGGCGGCTACCTGGTATGGGTGGCGATGACGCACAAGCTGACCTTCGATCTGAAGGAAGACGACGTCTACTTCTGTGCGGCCGACATCGGCTGGGTTACCGGCCACAGCTACATCGTGTACGGCCCGCTGACCAATGGCGCGACCAGCGTGATGTTCGAAAGCACGCCTCTCTACCCCGACGCCGGGCGATACTGGCAGGTTATCGACAAGTTCAAAGTCACACAGTTCTACACCGCTCCCACCGCCATCCGTGCGATAATCCGCCATGGCGAAGAGTGGCCGGCGAAGTACGATATGTCCAGCCTGAGGATCCTCGGCTCGGTCGGCGAGCCGATCAACCCCGAAACGTGGATGTGGTACTACAAGAACGTCGGCAAGAGCAAATGCCCGATCGTCGACACTTGGTGGCAGACCGAAACCGGCGGGTTCATGATTACCCCGCTGCCCGGCGTCAACACCCTCAAGCCCGGCAGCGCATCGAGGCCGTTCTTCGGCGTCGAGCCTGTGCTGCTGCGTGAAGACGGCAGCGAGTGCGACCGAAACGAAGGCGGCAAGCTCTGCATCAAGAAGCCCTGGCCGGGCATGATGCGGACGATGTGGGGCGACCCGGATCGATTCATCGACGCCTACTTCACGATGTACGATGACCTGTACTTCACCGGCGACGGCTGCCGCATCGACGACGACGGCGATTACTGGCTGATGGGACGAATCGACGACGTGGTCAACGTTTCCGGTCACCGTATCGGCACGGCCGAGGTCGAAAGCGCCCTGGTCAGCCACGAAGCGGTCGCCGAGGCGGCCGTGGCCCCAATGCCCCACGAAATCAAGGGCCAGGGCTTGTATGCGTTCGTGACGCTGGTCAACGGCATCGACCCCAGTCCCGAACTGGCCAAGACGCTCGTCAAGCACGTCCGCAAGGAGATCGGCCCGATCGCCGCACCGGACAAGGTGCAGTTCGCGCCGGCCCTGCCGAAGACCCGCTCGGGTAAGATCATGCGGCGTATTCTCCGCAAGATCGCCGAAGGCGTCCCGGACAAGGCCACGCTGGGCGACACCTCGACGCTGGCAGATCCTTCGATCGTCGATTCGCTGATCGAAGGCCGCGAAGACTGACGTCGGTATTTCGCTTTTAGACTGCCAACAATCAACCAATAGAAAGACGTGTGATGACGGATAGTATCGAAAGTGTTGGAGCACCCATCAAGAATCTTGGATGGCGAGTAACTTTCGTCGGCATGGGTATTAACCTCGCACTTGGCATCCTTTATACGTGGAGTGTGATCAGCAAGGGCATCCCGGAAAGTTGGGAATGGTCCGAGTCGGACAAGTCCTGGCCGTATGCCGTAGCCTGCCTGGTGTTCTGCCTGGTTATGGTGCCGGCCGGTCGGATGCAGGATCGGATCGGCCCCCGACTGGTCGCCACCATTGGCGGCATTCTGGTTGGTGCTGGGATGATTTTGGCGTCCTTGACGACCACCCCTATGGGGTACATCCTCGGCTTCGGCGTCCTGGCTGGCGCCGGTATCGGCTTTGGATATGCATCCGCCACCCCACCGGCGGTCAAATGGTTCCCCCCGAAGAAGACCGGGCTCATAGCGGGCATTGTGGTTTCAGGGTTCGGCCTCGCGTCGGTATATGCGGCCCCTCTGGCCAAATGGATGACAGGCGCGTACGGCCTTCAGACGATGATCCTGGTTTTGGGTGTGGCGTTTTTGATCGTGGTTGTCACCCTTGCCCAATTCCTCCGCCCGCCTCACAAAGTCCGCCAGTTTATCAAAGGCTTCGGCAGGGCTGGCGAGATGAAAAAACGAGAGGCGACACCAGTTCCTCAGAGGAAGGAAATCTTCACGCCAAAAGAGATGCTGAAGACGCCACAGTTTTACCTTCTCTGGTTCATGTACGCCTGCGGTGCGGGGGCCGGGCTGATGATCATCGCCAAGCTGGCGCCCATCGCCTTGTCCCAGGCGGGCATTGAGCTGGGGTTCGTACTCGTAGCCGTACTGGCCGTCGGCAACGGAGCCGGACGCGTCATTGCCGGAGCACTGTCCGATATAATTGGGCGGACGAAAATGATGTTCATCTGTTTCGTTCTCCAGGCCGGCCTCATCTTCCTCCTGTCGCAAGTAGCTGAGGGAAACGCTTTGAGCTCCATCCCAGTCCTTTCGCTCATTTCGGCCCTGATCGGCGCTAATTATGGCGCGAACCTGGCGCTGTTCCCCGCAACCACGAAGGATTATTACGGCCTGAAGCACTTTGGTATGAACTACGGTTTGGTCTTCACGGCCTGGGGCGTCGGAGGCTTCACACTGGCGCTGCTGGCTGGAAAGGTCTTTGACGCGACACAGAGTTACAACTTTGCCTACTACTGCTCGATGACGATGCTGATAGCGGCGGCGATAACGACGTTCTTCCTTCGCAACCCACAACAAAAGGCGATGGCCGCTGAGGCAGCCGCGGCTGATGCACCTGCCGAAGTAGCTTCCGCCGAAGAGTAATCGTACCGCTGCGTTAATTGAGTGCAATCTGGAGCCCTTGTCAGAACGCGACGAGGGCTCCGTTTATTTGAAACATCTGTTGATTTGAAAAAATGATTATGACCAAGACCAACGCCATCCTGCTGCTTGGCCCGACCGGGTCGGGCAAGACGCCCCTCGGCCAACTGATCGAATCGCGAGGCTTGCGCGGCCGGCGATGCGTGCACTTCGACTTCGGCGAGAACCTCCGCCAAATCGCCGAATCGCCAGAACAGCACGTTCTGAGCGACGACGAGCTACTGGTCGTGCAGGAGTCACTCCGCACCGGCGCGCTGCTGGAGAACGAGCATTTTGTCATCGCTGCCAAGATCCTCGCAGCCTTCCTGGCCGAGCGCAACGTCGCCGAAGAAGTCCGCGTCGTGCTCAACGGCCTGCCGCGCCACGTCGGCCAGGCCGCGGATGTCGAGGCCCTTGTGACAATCTCGGCCGTGCTTTCGTTACAGTGCTCGCCGCAGATCGTCCGCCAGCGCATCGCAACCAACGCCGGCGGCGACCGGACCCAGCGAGTTGACGACGACCTCGATGCGATCGCACGCAAGCTCGATATTTACAGCCAGCGGACCGCACCGCTGATCGAACACTATCGCAATCAAGGCGCACGAATCGTTACAATAGACGTGCAGGTGAAAACCACGTCCGAAGACGCATGGGACGAGATTGAACGAGCGAAGTAATCGAGGAAGCGAAAAATGCTGAGAATCGAACAGACCGCCCTTTTGGTAATCGACATGCAGGAAAAACTCCTGCCGGCAATAGATGGCCAAAGATCTGTGATCGACATTACCGCTCGCATGATCCAGGCGGCGAAACTGTTCGGCCTGCCGATCGTTCACACCGAGCACTGTCCAGCCAATATCGGCCCGACCGTCGGCGAACTGGCAACGCTGCTCGATGCCGAACCGATCGAAAAAAACATCTTCAGTTGTTGCGGCCAGCCGGGCTTCCTGGACGAAATAAAAAAGCTAGGTCGGCAGCAGTTGCTTCTGGCGGGAATCGAGTGCCACATCTGCGTTGGCCTGACCGCACTGGACTTGCTGGAGGCAGGCTACGAAGTTCATGTGTTAAGCGATGCGGTCGGCTCGCGACTGCCTGCCAATCGTCAAGTCGGCCTGGACAGAATGCGGCAGGCCGGGGCGATCATCAACTGCTTCGAGATGGCTACGTTCGAATTGCAGTGGACGGCCGGGGACGATCGATTCCGCGAAATCCTGCGGCTTGTGAAATAATTCTAGCAAAGAGACTCCGGAAAAATGACTTCAGCGGCATTCATTTATCCTGTGGATATTGAGCGGTACGAGTATCCGGCTCACTGCCCGTTCAGGACTGTGCGAGCGGCCAAAACTCGCAAGGAATTGATGTCGAGGGGCATGCTCGACGGGCCGAAACGTCGCCAGGTGTCGTCCGCCCCCGCTGGCCGAGATGATCTGGAAAAATTCCACACCCCGCAATATCTCGACGCGCTCGAGCAAGCGCCCAAGGGTCATCTCGATATCGACGCGCTGCACATGGGCCTAGGCACGGCCGACTGTCCCGTCTTTGAGGGCATGTACGAGTACGCTTTGCTGGCGGCTGGGGCTTCGATCGCCGGCGCGGAATTGATACTCGCAGGCGAGGCCGACGTCGCCTTCAACCCATCGGGCGGCCATCACCACGCACACCCGCAACTGGCTTCGGGCTTCTGCTATATCAATGACGTGGTGCTGGCTACCATGAAACTCGCCGAGGCAGGCAAGAAAGTCGCAGTCGTCGACATCGACGCCCACCACAGCGACGGAGTGATGGCCGCTTTTTACGACCGGCGCGACGTACTGGTAATCTCCCAGCATCAAGACGGACGGACGCTGTTTCCGGGCACCGGCTTTGCGAATGACATCGGCGTCGGCGAGGGCGTCGGCTTCAGCGTCAATCTGCCAATGCCCCCCGGCGTGTTCGATGACGCCTACCTGCGAGCCTTCCGCGAGATCACACTGGCGATCCTCGAAGCGTTCGCCCCCGACGTGATCGTAACCGAACTGGGAATGGACTCGTTGGCGGGTGACCCGCTGACGAATATGAGCCTGACCAACAACGCCTACGCGACGGCGATTTCACACATGCTGAAGCTCGGGCGGCCGATCCTCGCCACCGGCGGAGGCGGATACCATATAGAGAACACCGTTCGCGGCTGGACTTTGGCGTGGAGCGTTCTGTGCGGAGCAGAGGGTGACGACACGACGGATGCTTCCTTGCGCGATCGCACACTGGCGCCGTCACAAGACCAGCGACTCATCGTAGATGCCGCTGTGGACCAGACGATCCAGGCCGTTAAAGAAAACGTTTTCGCATTGCACGGCTTGTAACTGATACCAGACGCTCTTAATTGTTGCACCCGCCTATATTGGTGCCTGCGCGTACAATTGTTGTTAAAAAGCCGACCGATTCGTTCCCCAAAGCCTGCGCTCATCAACCGGTTTTTTTACGACTGACTCGCGATCAGGCACTCATTACAAAAACCTTAAGATGCTCTAAAAGTGAAGCCCCGCAATTTCTCGCGAGGCTTCGTCGACTGAGAGGGAGAGGGAAGATCATACTAGCGATTGACGATAACCGTGTCTCTGCCGGGGCCTGCTTCGTCGCCTCGTCGTTCGCTGGAAATATTGGCGAAGTAGGCGCCGTAATTGGCCGTGGCCCGCAGGCTGATCGTGTTGTTGGCGAGTTCGTGGGCTCGGGTCCAGACGGTGTGGGGCACCCAGAGGATGTCGCCCGCGGCCAGTTCGATATTTTTATCTCGCCCGGTGACCAAGCGGAACAAATCCAATTTTACGTGTACGTCATCGTCGCCAATTCGGCGAATCAGCGTCGCTTCGGTTGGTACCAGGTCCGACCGCGTGCCACCCGCAGCCGCCAGGGCCTGCAAGGCCGTCACGCGAGTGCCGGCGGGGTAAGTCTGCGGGCCGGAGACGTTCACCAGGCCGCCGATAAAGACAGTGTTGGACTTGCCGGAATGCACCTCGACGATGTCGCCGTTGCTCAGTGGCGCCAGGGCGAGGGCTCGACGGAGGTCCCTCGGGTCGTACAAGTTGTACTGCTCGGGGTGGTCCGGATCGTCAAAACGTCGCAGCGTCACCAGGCCCGATGCGTCTGCGGTGGACCTTCCAGCCGTCGCCGTGGCTACCAGCAGGTTCCGCTCGTGCTGGCGAAGGTTCACCAGGCCGGGCATCATCACGGCGCCGATGACCACAACGTCGGTCGTGACCGGATCGACGACTTGCACGTACACGACAACCTGCCGGTGGTATTCCGGCACGAGGGACGATCGGATCGCCGATTCGGCCTCTTCGAGCGTTACGTTTCCTACACCGACGGCGCCGGCTAGAGGCACTTGAATTTCTCCGTTCGAGTGCACCCGAACCTGGAAGGGCATTGGCGGGACCGTTTGCTCGGCCGGGATAATGGTGATCAACACGACGTCGCCTGTGGTTAGCCTGAACGGCTCTGACATAGGCAAAACCTTCGAGACATTTCCCGTCGATATCTCGGTCAGATCACCTGTACTATCGTCGCCCAGGCTGTCGAGGTTCTCGGGGTTTTCTGGGTCAGTCAAATTGTTCAACTTCTGCTCTTCCTGCATCTCCAGGAATTTGTTCATGCTGATCCTGTGCTCGCAGCCGACCAGGATCACACAGCCGGCAAGCAGTACCAGCAGTATCCGACAACTCATGATTCCTGTCCGGAAACTCATCTTTTCTTCTCTGTTTCGATTCATTGTTTCTGCTCCCCGCCGCGCGAACCCCGTCAAAAGAATCTGGCTATATCGCCGGCTTGCTTATGTCAGCACAAAGAAATGACGTTTGCGATTATCAATCAACGCACGGTGCGAAACTGAAAACTACCTTCCCCATCATCATCGGATTTTACCTTGGAGCAATCACCGCCCTTACCAGGCCACTGCTCTGCCCTGATCCGGTCTACTGTTTCATCCTATGCCTGCAAAAGCCGACAGGTAGTATTTTCTTGCATGGGAACATAAGAAAAACACCGAGGCCGCCCTGTGTGGACGACCCCGGTGGGTTGTAAATCAGTGTGTATTCAATTGTGAAGCTGCAAGTTTACAGCGTTTCCAGGCCGAACAACTCCACTTCACTGATGCTGTTCCAGTCATTGATGGAGTTGCCTCGCCCGACGATTCGCACATACTGTGCGGAGCTGGCGTCGAAGGAATAGACCTCAGCGTCACCATCGGTTCCACTGCTCTGGCCGGAAAAGACCGTAGTCCAATCGCTGCCGTTGAGGGATACCTCTATGTCGAAGTAGGCGATTCTGCGATCACCCTTCAGCCAGTCGATCTGCACTTCGTTGATCGTTTTGGCTGAGCCCAGATCGAACGTAATCGACTGCCCGACGCCCTTGGCCGACCAGCGGGTGGACGAGTCGCCGTCCAGCACGTTGGCCGCAACGTTGGGAGCTTCCGACTCGGTCGCAGTGACCGATTCTACTTCCAGTTCCACTCGTTGATACGCGATCTTCTGGCCGTAAATCTCCGTTTCGCAAATGCTGTTCCAGTCATTGCGGGTGTTGCCATAGCCGACGATTCGCACGTACTGTGCGGCGGTTGCATCGAAGCCATACGATTCCAACTCCGCCGTCGTGCCGCTGCTGTGGCCCTCGTATACGCTGGTCCAGCTCTCGCCGTTCGTGCTGACCTGGATTTCGAAGGACGCCACTCTCTTATTGCCCTTAAGCCATCCGATGTCTACCCGTTCGACAGTCTGGATGCCGCCCAGGTCGTACTGGATCCATTCGCCATCGCCCAAAGCCGACCAGCGAGTGGAGAGGTCTCCGTCGATGGTGTTGTCCGCCGTGTTGCCGGCCTCGTTGCTTGCGGCCTCGACGTTTGCAATGTTCAATCGATCCAACTGGGTTTCGCCATTTCCATTGATGGTGACGTTCACCGTGGCGGTGTCCGATCCACCCTGTCCGTCGGCTACCGTATAGGTGAAGCTGTCGGTCCCGACGTAATCGGCGTCCGGAATGTAGCTCATAGTCCCGTCGCCATTTTGGACTACTTCGCTGTGTCCCGGCTGGGTGAAGCTGGCGATCGTGATCGAGTCGCCATCCACGTCGAAATCATTGGCCAGGACATCCACCGTTGCCACCACGCCCTGTGTGGTTTTCAGCACGTCGTCCTGTGCGATTGGTGCGTCATTGACGGCCGTCACGGTCAGATCGACGTCGGCCGTGCCGGTCGAACCACCGTCGTCGCGGACGGAATAGTTGAAGCTGTCCGTTCCGTTCCAGTTCTCGTCGGGCGAGTAGGTCAGCGTCCCGTCACCGTTGGCGGTGATCTCGCCGTAAGTGGGTTGGGTGAAGCCGGTCAGGTTCAGGCCTCCCGTGCCTGCAACATCATTACCCAGCACGTCGATGACGATTGAACTGTCTTCGTTGCTCGTTACCGAATCGTTGACTGCGACCAGCGGAATGACGTTGGCATCGCGGCCGAAGATTTCCACTTCCACGAGGCTGTTCCAGTCATTGTCCGTGTTGCCGTGCCCGACAATCCGCACGAAACGCCCGGCCGTCTCGGCCAGGATATGCGTTTCCAGATCGGCGGACTGGCCGCTGCTCTCGCCAATGAAGACCATCGTCCAGTTGGCACCATCGGCCGAAACGAGCACGTCGAACATCGATGCACGCGAATCGCCCTTGAGCCAGGCTGCCTTGATCTTATTGACGTTTGCGACCTGGCCGAGATCGAACTGAATCCATTGCCCGTCACCTTCGGCCGACCAGCGGGTCGAAAGGTTCCCGTCGATCGCGCCTTGCGGGCCGTTGCTGTCTTCGTAGCTGCTTGCGGATACGCCAGCTATGTCGAGAATGTCACCCGGAAGCTCCGGCGGGCTCACCATGATGGTGACGTTGGCCGAGCCTGTCGTGCCGCCGGCATCCTCGATAGTGTACGTGAAGGAATTCACTCCGGCCCAGCCGGCGTTGGGTGTGTAGGTCAACGCGCCATTGGCGCCGGCCGCCACCGTGCCGTTGGCTGGCTGAGTGAAGCTCGTCAGCGAAATCGCATCGCCATCGGCGTCGAAGTCGTTGGCCAGCACATCGACGATAACCGACTGGCCGGCTTCGGTGGTGGCCGAGTCGTCCGTGGCGGTGGGGGCGTCTTCGACCGACGAAACGGTAATCGTAACCGTGGCCGGTGCGGAGAACACCCAACCGTCGAAGGCCCGGAAACTGAAGCTGTCCGTGCCGAACCAGTTGGCCTTGGGCGTGTAGGTGAACGTTCCGTTGTTATTCAACGCCACCGAGCCGTTCATTGCATTGCCCGCCAGCATGAAGTTCAGCGGATCGCCATCGGCATCAGTAGCCGAGAGGCTGCCGGAGATGGCCTTGTCCTCTTCCGTCGAGATTTCCGCACCGGTTGCGACCGGGGCGTTATTGTTCTCGTTGGGAATGTCGCTGGTCGTACCCTCGTAGGCGCCCAGGTCCACGCCCGAACCCTGCGGTCGAGGCATGCCGAGCATGTCGGCCGCTATATCCACGCCGTAAAGGCTCTTGAAGAGGCTGACCAAATAATCGATGTCCGTGCCTGCATCGAGTGCCGGGCTGCTCGGGGTCAGGCGAACGTCGTCGCCGTTGATATTGACGAACATCGGGTCGGCTTCGAAGCTGCCTTCGCCTTCGCCGGTGGAGCTTTGGAAGGCGGACACACTGCTGTAGTTGCCGCTGCCCCAGACAATGTCAATCGAACCGCCGTCCTGGTAATAGAGGTTGTGATGCGCCTCGGAGTAGCCGGGACGCTCGACGACCAGGTGGTTGTCCAGGTTCGCGAAGATATTGTTGTAAATGTGGTAATCGGACCCGCCGTTGTCGCCGTCGAACCCGCTGCCAGAGTTGTAGACCACGTTGTTCACGACGTACAGCGTGTTGGAGAAGTGGGTGTAGATTGCTTCCCCGTCGATGTCGTGAATGACGTTGCCGATCACGTAGGCCTCGGTGTCGACGTCCTTGTCGTTGATCCGGATGCCGCGGTTGCTGTCGTAAATCTCGTTGAACAGGAACCAACTGAGCTCCGCACCCTCGTGTCCGCCGACGATTGCAGCTCCGTCCGAGCCTGTCCCGCTCGTCGGCACGTAGCCGTATATCGTGTTCTGGGAGACGATAACGTGTCGGCTGCCCTTGATGTCGACGGCGTTTTCTCGGTCTCCGAACATCACGTTTCGGCCGATGTAGATGTACTGCGAGTCGTCGGCGTCATTGTCCGAGCCCTTGACCTGGACCGAGTCGCCGCCGTTCTCGTGCATGAGGTTGTCGACGATCCAGATGTTCTCGCCGCGAGGCTTGGCGCCGTGGATGTCGTGCTCGCGATCCAGATTGGCATCGCCGTTGTGGTGGACGTTCGAGTTGTAAAGCACCAGGTCGTAGCCGATCGTGTTGACCGTATTGCCATTGCCGCCCGGCGTGAAACCGTGCACTTCGAGGTTACGCATCGACATGTGATCGGGCCGGCTGCTCATGTTCAGCTGGTGGTCGGTCACCTCGATGTTCTCCATGATGACGTACTGGCCGCCGATGCTCGCTTCCAGGTCGAACACCGGGATGTCGTCCCGCGTGCCTCGCAGGAACACCGGCTTGGCGGCCGAGCCGTTCCCGTCGAAATCGAGATCGGACGAGAACGAGCCGTGAACTTCCACCACGCTGCCTGCGGCGACGTTGGTGGGAATTGACTTTCGCGGCCTGTCGGCCGTGCCGAACGGGTTGTTCGAGTCGGTCGCATTGGCGTGACTGTTGTCCACGTAATGCGTGTACGGCCCGTCGTCGCCCATGCGGTAGGCCTCCGAGCCATTGCCGTAATTGTATGTGGCGCCAGGCTCTGAGTACATCCAGTGCGACTCGTTGATGCCGAACTCCGGCGTCACTATGCCGATGGGGGCGATCCACTCGCCGACTCGCTGAATGCGAATTGCGTCGGCGGAAATGGGCGACCCGTCGGGGTTGGTCAGGCTGACCGACAGCGAAGTGCCCCGCACCAGGTAGGGGCTGCCCAGATCTTCCCAGACCGTGCCGCTCTCGGCAAAGTCGTCCGGCGCGGCCGTCTGGTCAACGCTGCTCGTTCCCAACACCCACTCGGTGTCGGCGTTGGCCGAGGAGGAAACCGTATACTCGGCGTCTGTCGCCGCGGCGCTGTCTGCGTCCCAGCTGGCCGAGACACGGTACTGATAGCCGGGAGTAAGATCATCGAATGTCCAGACGGCAGTCGCATCTTGTCCGGCTTTGCTGACGAGACTGTCGCCTTCCATGCCGTCGCCTTCGACCGCGGTCCATGTGCCGCCGGTGGTGAATCCATCGGCGCCGTCATCCACGAATTGAGGCAAGGTCAGTGGGTCTGCACTTAACAGCAAGCGTGATTCCAGTGTTTCGAAACTAGATTTCATCTTCGTTTCTCCTGGTAAGTAGGTTTTGCAAAAACTCTAAATTGAGCTGGGTGTTGTACCGGTGCTGCGGTAGGTAGTTCAGGCGCCGTCGACGGTAACGCAATTCCCCGCCGATCAGTGACTGGATAGGTTTAAGCTGGTGGCTTGTCGGTCTGACTTGGATAGTGGGTTCGATGTGCGGTGATCGTTTCGGCAGAGACGTTACCCCAAGCCCCTTATTCACTTGAGTACCGCTTGATAAGCTCTGCGTCATCCTGACACTCGCCGTTGAAGACCACTCGTTTCAATAATTAAGGACACCTGTTATCGGGGTCTCGCCTATCGCCTTCTAGGTGTTTTCTGTATTTTTCTATAATAAAGTGCGACTGGCGGTTTATGTTCTGTTCAACCTGTTTATCTGGATATAGATGTAGATCGTTCGCTGATATTAGGCCTTGTTCGATGCCATCCATGAAGGAAGGAACAGCAAACTGTCCTTGCCCTGTCAAGTCGCCATACTGACAAGCCAGCAAGGCGATTCCGGGCTGTTGTGTCGGTGTATTGTTGTTTAAGTATCCATACTTTTGGTGTGAAGATTACTCATGCGACCCTCGTCCTCGCGTCACACGCACCGGCTTGCATACGGCGGCGAGACGGCTGCGTTTCGAAGTGGGCACATTGTAACAACCCTGATAGGTCGGTCAAACGAAATTCTAGAATCTATGGGGGAAGTTCCTGTCTGATGGTAGGAATAAAAGTTCTACATAAATGAAAAGGTCTTTTGCTATATCCAGATATAGAATGAATGCTGCGGAATGAAGAGACGTCAAAAAGATTGAAAAAAACTTGCAAAACACCGTTTTTTCATTTGGAGATGTCGTGGAGTAGGGGCTAGTAGGGGAGATAGGTGGTCGAATATCTGGAGTTAGCTAATGGAATATAAATGTATGGACGAAGTTATGAATGAAGGCATTTACGGCTGAGATACGCCTTGAGAGCTATCCCATATTCGCAGAAGCGATTAGAGAAAGGGACAGCGAATACAAGTTGTTATTGGCGCACGCGGATTGGTTGTTATGATTTCAGCATCGAGATACAGCCGATATGGATAACGTAAGCAGGCAGGAAGTGATATGACCAGCACGATGAGCATCGCGGAATTGCGGAAGGAGTTGAAGGCCAAGGAGAGGGATTTGGTCAGGCTTCGCAAGCAAAGAGCGAAGTTGGCCCAACAGCTTCTGCGAGTGGACGATAAGATCGCAGTTCTGGGCGGAGAAGTGTTGGCCGGCTCGAATGGTGGGGCGAATGGCTGCCGGCGCAGAGCGCGCAACGCCAAACCGCTGGTCGATTATGTAGAGGCTGTGCTGGCCAAATCGAAGAATGGAATGCGGATTGCCGAGATCATGGAGGCGGTCGAGGTGGTCGGCTATAAAACATCGGCGAGAGATTTTTATGCGATTGTCGCCGCTGCACTTCGCGGCAAACAGTTCAAGAAGGTGTCCCGTGGGGTTTACACACTGTCGGCCAGGGCCCGCGCGAAGAAACGCTAGAGCGTTTTTAGATTGAGAAGCCGCAACCAGCCGGAATGCGACAGAACCATCTTAAGATGCTCTAAAGCATTTCACGTTTGACCTGCTCTAAACAATCACTATTTTCGGTGGGTGCTGCCTTTGACCGGCACAGGCGGGAGTGCTTTTTTTGGGGGGTGTCGATCTCGACTTGGCAGGTCAGGCAAATGCCGCCCTCGACCCTGCTGTGCCCCCAAAGCGTGGTGCAGGGCTCTTTGCTGTGGTAGCCGCTGCTTGCCCAGCCGGAGGGCAACTCCTCGCAGCCGACGAACTTCTCGACCGTCAGTCGCGGGTCGATTATCAGTCTCAGTGTTCCGTCGCCCGTGTCGATACGGTATTCACCGGGGCGGCTCTGGGTGACCGAGCAGTGTGCGGCGATGTGGAAACAGACCATCACGTCATGGCTGCCGGCTGCGAATAATTCGTCGCGAATCGTTACGATCCGCTCGGCGCCGTTCAGTTCCAATTCGCGGCGGTGGGTCACCGGGTCGGCCAGGCGCGAGTAGCCGTCGTGCTCGCCCGCGACAATTCCGCCGTCTGCCGTCGGTTGCCATTTGACGCAGCTGCTGTTGGCGCAATCGCCCCACAGGAACAGCCCGCGAATTTCCGACTGGTCCTGCCCGTCGATCTCGACGGTATTGTGTGCGCGGGTGCTTCGGAAATACTGCCGCCATTTGGGATAGCTGAAGTAATCGAACGTGCCCGGATCGATCAGCACGTCACGCCCGAACGCTCGTAGCACGAAGCTCAGGGCGTCGGCGTGGGCGTGGGCGGCCAGGTTTCCCAGGCCGTGCTCACCGCAATCGAACACGACGCTGATTCGGTCCGGCTGATCGATTTTGCCGCACTGCAGAAGGTAGCAGCCGGTTTTGGCAAATGCCTGCGAGAATATCTTCGTTTTGGGTTCCGGCCCGTCGAGTAGCTCGAACTGGCGGCGGGAATCCGTCCCGAGCAGCCAGCAGGCCGGCTCGCTGTACGCCCCCGCCCAGGCTTTGAAATCCACCCGGTCGAATATAATCGCCGCCGCGCACATCCAGGCTTGCAGGTTCTGTTTGCCTCCGCCGAGGTCCAGCACGTATCCGTCGTCACAGTCGCCGAATAGCACCGGCCCGTCACCGCCTTCGCTGAGCGTGGCGAGAAATTCGAAGCATTTTTCCAGTCTCCCCCAGTACTCGGCCGGGAAGTCACTTCCGGAGCTTCGCCCGACCAGCCCGGCGATCAGGAACAGTTGCGTGATGAACAGAAGGTAGCCGGTCGCTTGTTCCTTCGTTCCGCCGTCTTCGTTGGTTTGTTGCAGCAGTTGCTCGATGAGGATCTGTCGGCTGCGGCGTCGCCATCGCGTGGCGCCCAGCAGGAAGTGGAAATAGCTGGACGCGACGTACACGCCGGCCGCTTCGCCGATGAGGTGATTGTTCGCCGACGAACCGCGGGAGTAGTTCCGGTCTATCTCCCAGACGTGGCGGATGACGGCGTCCCAGATACGGTGTCGAAAGGCGCCTTGCACCAGGCCGGAATCTTCGATCATGTCCATCGCCCAGACCCAATTGATCAGGCGGATGGCCAGTTCCAGCCCGCTTCGCCAGTTCATACCCCTCGCGTATGGGTTATGGTCCAGCCAGCTTTTCAGTTGGCTGACGACGGCCTGGGCGTAACGCAGTTGTCCGCTGGCGCGGTAGGCGCGGGCGAGCACCACCAGTTGATGGTGGCGGTTCGGTTCCCATACTAATTTGCAGTCTCCGGCGGCAGAGGCATTTCGATAGTCGATAGTCGGCGAGAATCGCATCGGCGCCTCGATGCCGCTTTCGTGGTCGAGGCTCCACCGAATCGGATTGCCAAGATGCTGATTGACCAGATGAAAAAAACTCAGCCGATGCTCAGCAGCCTGGTCTGCCTGTCCGCAAAGCGCGTCTCGCCAGCTACCTTCGGCGCTTTGGCTATCCAGACTCGACCATTGCCCCAGAGCAAGGTCGCTCACTCGAAAACCTGGCGCTACGAAGGATCGCGGGTGGATAATTTTCTGCAAGGGCAGGGGTTTTCTTCGCTTGGAGGCCAGTACGTAGTCCGCCCCCTTGGCCAGCGAAGATTTGACCCGCCAGCCGATTTCCTTCGAGCCCATCGCTCGCAGGCGTCGGGCGTACCATTTAATAGATTGCATGAGAGGTTTTCTCTCCAAAAAATCACACTTCGGCTGCGTTCGTGGCGTTCGTGGCGTTTGTGGCGTTTGTGGTGGACGTGGCGGACTGGCGGATCAAGTCTCCCAGAGACTTTTTGCATCCTCGCAATTAGAAAGATCACACGTTGGCGGCGTTTGTGGCGGACTGGCGGATCAAGTCTCCCAGAGACTTTTTCCATCGGCCTGCTACGGTATCGAGCGAGCAGCTTTCGATGGCGGCTCGTGCGGCGGCCTGGCCGTAGTGTTCGCGACGTGGCTCGTCGTCCAGCAGCGACCGGGCGCGATCTGCATAGTCGCCTATGCGATTTGGTGCCACGAGATAGCCGTTCTCGCCGTCTCGCACCAGATCGGCCAGTTCGCCAACGTCGGAGACAACCGGCGCGGCGCCGGCGGCCATAGCCTCGGCCAACGCAATCGACAATCCTTCGGATCGGCTGGTCAGCAGAAACACTTTGGCCCGGCGTAGCAGGGACTCTACGTCTGTCTGTTTGCCCACGAATTGCACTTGTCCGTCCAGGCCCAGCAGCTTCGCCAGGCGGCGAAGTTCGTCCATCATCGGCCCGTCGCCGACGACCATGGCGGTTACTTCTGATCGTGCTCGGCGGATCTGTTCGACCACTTGCAGGAATACGTCCGGGCGTTTGACCGGACTGAGCCTGCCGACGTAAATCAGGTCGATATCCCGGTCGCTATTGGTTTGCGGCTGGGACGTAGCGCGAATGCTGCCGGTGATCATCGCAATGCGATTGCGGACGCCGCGGCTGCGAAGGAATCGCTCGGCCTTTTCTCCGCGAACCACAACCAAGTCGAATTGCCTGACGACCGCCAAGGCCAGTTTTTCCAGAAACCGCGAAGGGCGTTTCAGATATTGGCCCAACCAACCGTCGCGATAAACTCCTCCGCCGAGAATCTCGATCGGGCCGCTGGTCATCTGATAGCAGGTGGGCCTGCCCAGCAGGCTGCCGACCACCAGGGCCGATGCGGCGTTTGGCATGATGTGGTAGCCCATGCACAAGTCAGGCCGATATCGCAAGGTCGCACCCAGCACCCACAGGGCTTTGGCGCCAGCCCGGCCTATTATTTTCGCAAGCCAGCGCGGCGGGCAGACGAAGCGGACCCGTTCCATGGGTGTCTGGGGCTCGTCAACGACCAGGATCACTTCCTTCAGTTCGCTGCGAGCCAATGGGGTCAAGTGGGCCAGATACCAGTTGGGGTTGTGGAACGTTCCGGTAACCAGAATTCGCCAAGTGGGCTTCCAGCTGCTGTGCGGGATCATTTTCGCTATCAGCGTGATCAGCCAGGTCAGGCCATACAGCCCCGTCAGCACAACAATAGCCAGCATCCGCTTGAACATTTTTCAACACTCCGTGCATTCAAAGAACTGTTCAGGAACGGCAAGCCGAGTCATGTTTAGAAAGACTCTGGGAATTCGAGTCGCTGCCATGGAACGGTTACGCAGGTTGTGTGCTCATCGTTGTGTTGTTCGCACGCGATTGGCCCGACCCCCTCGACGTGCAGGATGACTTCGCCCGGCCAGCCTGCAACGGTGAAGCTGATTCCCTGTGCGGTCCTGGCCGTCAGTCGCGGTGCGAGGTGGCAGGCCTTGGAGTTTTGTGTCAGGTGGATTATCAATTTCGCCCCGCATTGTTCGAAGGAGTATTCCAGCGAATCCCTGACGGCCAGGAAGTCCAACATGCGGGCGGTAGTGGTAACCAGGACGCGCCGGTCCTGGTTGGCTCGTGCCAGCCTGCGAAAGCCTGCGATCGCCAGCGGAGGCAGCGGCGAACCATGGCCAAGCGTTTTTCCAAGGTGGGTATAAAGGATGCAAATACCTTGGCGCTGGGTAAGTCGGCTCAGCATGGCCGTCGTCAGCACCAGCCCAATTCCCTCGCCCGTCTCGCACGAGCTGACTCCGCCCCAGTGCGGATTCTCGCGGAGGAACTCGTAGATGGGCTGGCCGTCTCGCAGTTGGCTTGTTCGCAGAACACGATTGGCCCCGTGCATGGAGTACTTGCGGTTACCCCAGCGGGCCAGTGCTTCCTTGGTCATTTCCTTTCCGATCGTGCGTGCCGAGGCGAACGGATGTCGCGACACCCACACCCCTTCGAGGTTGGTGGGCACGTCCTGGCCGATCACGCTGGTGACCCGGCCTCGCCAGACGTAACGGATTCCGTGGGCGACCGTCAGGTCGGCGTGATATGCAGGGTGGCCCGTCAAGTCGCCATAGCCGCAGGTTATGTCTGCGCCGAAGTTGCTGGGCGCGACGGAATGGTCGACCCATACGCTCAGGCGGCAATCATGGCGCTGGAGTTCGTCCATCGCCCGCCTCGCGTCGTCTCGGCTGGTGGCCAGGTCGCCGAAAGAATGGAGACAATCCACGTGTCCGCTGCGGATCAACGTGCGAAACATTTCGCGCCCGGCCGAGTCGGTGTTCCAATACGACAGTTGGCCGGGTGGCATGTCGAAATAAATCGAGTTGCCCACTTCAAGGCCGACCCCTTGTCCCATCGACGTGGGTGCGGTGGTGTTGAGGAATCGCATCACGTCGAAATAAGATTGGCGATCCGGCGTCCGGTCGAGGTCGCTGCAGACGGCCAGCATCGACCGGTAGGGGTGCGGGATGCGATGAAGCTCAACTTGCAATCCCTGTGAAAGTGGTTCGGTAACGATGGTCATAAATGGCCTCTTGATAGACTTGGTAGGTTCGCCGGGCCACCACGGCCGGGTGAAAGCGATCTCTGGCGATTTGCCGAGCCCTGTCGGACATGCTGCGTCGCAATTCATCGTTGCCCAGCAGTTGCTGCATCCGGCGAACGATGTCCTGCGGGTTGGTGGGATCGACCAGGAAACCGGTCTCGCCGTGGCTGACCATGTAGGGCATGCCGCAACGGTCCGACGTAATTACGGGCACGCCGGCGGCCATCGCTTCTTCCACGCCGAGCGGGGAGTTTTCTTCCAGAGAAACCAGTACGAATGCCGACGCTCTGGACAGCTCACGACAGATCTCCTTTTGCGGAATGCAGCCGAGCATTTTCACCGAACCTCCGATGTGATGATCGCGAATGCACTGGCGGACCTTCTCGAAATAGTCGTCCTGGTTGGCCGCGCCGGCCAGGTGCAACTCCGACGCAATGCCCATTTGTTTCAGGTGGGCGTATGCTCGCACAAGCGCCAGCGTGTTTTTGCGCGGCGAGACCCAGGCGGCCGTGAATATTCGCCCCTTGCGCTCGTGTCGAACCACGTCGAAGAACTGCTCGCTGATCGGATTGTCGATATCGTGGATGCGTCCTTTGCACACGCCGCTCAGCCTTTCGCGGACATAAGGGCTGATGGAGATTATGTGCGGCTGATCGGCCCAGCCGGCCAGCTCCACGCGCTTCCACAGTTGCGCCCGCAGCCGGGGGAACCGATGGTCGGACAGTCGCGTGTCGGCGTGGATGAACCCGTGGATGGTGAACACACGAGGGATACGCAGCCCTTTGACCATCAGTCCGTAGACGTCGTGTGCGTGAATGACGTCCGGGTTCAGTGCGACGATGAGACGTTTGACGTCTCGCCGGCCCCGCCCGACGGCGAACGGAAGCATTTTCCCCGATTGTCGCAGGCGATGTATTGTCACTCCTTTCCACCTTCCACTCGCAGGCGTCACACAGTGCGGGTCGGTGGTGACGACGTGGATTTCCATGCCTTTGATCTCGGCCAACGCGCGGACGAGGTTTACGCTGACCGCTTCCACGCCACCTCGCGGCGATAGCGGGTCGGCCGGAAATCGTGTTACGATGGCTACTTTCACGGCGATGTTCCTTCCTCGGCTTCTACGGCTCCGACCAACTCCAGGAACAGACGTTCGAATTGCGGCACGACCGCCTGCGGTGCATGATGATGAAGGTAATACTGCCTGGCCCGCCGCGACGCATGGCTATGGTGGTCGCGACTGGTCAATAAAAGTTCGAGATCCGCAACGATGTCCCCCACGGTCCGGCAGACCGTGCCTAGCTTGTATTGCGCGATCACGCCGTCCGGGTCGAACGTCGATACGACCGGCAGGCCGTGCGACCAGGCCTCGATCAGCGTATTAGGGAAGCCTTCGACCCGGCTGGTGCACAACAGCGTTGCGGCGCGAGAGTAAAACTGGCCGATCGTGGAATGTCGCGCCTTGCCGTGCAGGTGAACGTTGGGCGCGTTCTCCGCTCGGGTTCGCAATTGGCGTGCGTAGTCCGACAAGGCAGGACCATCGCCAACGACGTCAAACGTGAATTGCTGCAGCCTGGCAGCGACGTCCAGAAGCATCTCTATTCGCTTGTCTGGCGAGATGCGGCCGACCCAAAGAACTCGCTCGCAAGCAGAGCGATTCGTGTCGGTCGCGAGACGATTGGGCTTGAAGTCTTCCCCGCAATTGCGAATGACGATGGCGCGTACTCCGAAGTTTTTTTCCAGCAGTTGCTGCTGGAGTTTAGTCTGGGCGATGATGCGGTCTGCCCGCGTGAGCCCGTATCGGTAGAAAGGCTTTTCGTGTGACGGGCAGTGGGGCAGGTGCTTGAGGCAATCGGCGTCGCTGGCGACGGAGAAAACGAACTTCCGGTCGTGCTGTCGGCAGAAGGCGGCTACCAGACCGGTCGCCGAATCGCTGGTGCGTTGGAAGTAAATGTCCGCGTCGCATCGCTGCATGGCCCGCCATAGCGACGTCAGGCGAGGATGCAGGCAACGTAGCCCTCGCATGCCTTCCGATCTACCGGCGGCTTTGAAGACGCGTATTCCGCCGATGTGGATCGCATCTGCCTGGCCGTGATCGTTGGCGATGAACGACACGTCATAGCCGCGATCGACCAGTTTGCGCGCGATCAGGGTCTGCTGAAGCTCGGCCCCACCGACGTGTGAGTCGATCTCGCCGTTGAGTGCGGCCAATGCATCTGGGGCCACGAAGCAGATCGTCGGCTTGCATGGATGTTCTGGAAGTAATGTCATGGGTAGTTTCAGGACTCTTGTTGGCTGGGTTGCGGCACTCGTTTTCGCCCGTTGGCCAAGGCCAAAATGCCGGCTGTGATGGTTCGACTGCGTTGGACGGCGGCACGTAGGGTGGAGCTTTTTTTCAGCGTTGCGCGCAGGCGTGGCCCGCCGTAATAGGCGGCTGCGGGTAACAACCCACGGCGATAGATCCTCAGTCGCCCCAGCCGCTCGACATCGCTCGCCCAGCGGAGCTTCCATTGGGAGGGGCGGCCAAGATGATAGCCCGTGTTTTCACCCAGTTCGATTTCATGCTGCAGGATATTCAGGCGAAGAACCTGGCTCGGCGAACATCGGGACCACTCGGGGTCGTAGCTTTCTTTCATTGCGTCGATTTTGCCTTGGGCGCGGAGGCAATATTCAAACGCGATCATCCGCCCATCGAGGCGAAGCACATAGATCGCCAGACGCCCGGCTGCGGCCATCTCTTGTGCCAACTCGTGATAAAACTGTTTCGTGATCGGGTTGGATAGGATGGTCGTTCCGGATTGGCTCTTCCAGCCTCGCGTTTCGAGTTCCATACACTCGTCGACCAACTCGGACAGGCGATCGCCGTCGTGATTGATCTCGAAGGTGAGCTTGCCCGCTTTTTCCAGGATGCGCCGTCGCCTTCGAATGTTGCCGATCACTTTTTTTGGAAATGTTTTGATGAATTTTTCCCACGGCGACAAGAGTTTCACGAATGCATCTGCGCCGACGTCGTCCCACCAGACGGAAACCGGGCGGGTTGCCGTAGCGCCGAGAAGCGCTCTTCGAAGCGGCCCGTTCGACCGTACTCGCATCAGGTCGATCACGTCGGCCGAGCGGAGGAGGTGGTCGATAATTTCGCCTCCGGCGTCGAGTCGGCCATCAGCCAGGGCGCACATCCAGTAGGGCGTGTGCCCCTTGTTCATCACTCCTTTCCATGTTCGCAGAATCGTCCCCTGGCGCTGAAGCGGCAGGACGGCCATCAGTTCGTCGTGGTCATAGAGGCAGTGCAGCGACAGGTCTTCGTCCCTTTCGCCGAACGCCCGCCAGAAGCACCGCATCCAGATCGCATCTGCGGTAGGCGAGAGCTTGCTCGAATGAGCCAGTCGGTTCCATTGCTCGGCGAGGCGATCTACTCCCGCCGGGCCATGCTCGATTCGCCATCGCCAGCGGGGCAGTTTTGGGATTGAATCTTCGATCAAAGTGACACCGTTGAAATATTGAGATAGTTTCAAAGTGCGCCAAGTGGCCACACTCTCATGCGGACATGGATTTCTGTATTTGCCGCAATTTTTTTCTGACAGATGGATAGCGGTCGCGTGACATTCGGCGGAAACATTGCCCTGCGGTTGTAAGTTGGGCGATGGGACTGGCGCAGCCGGACTGGAGCATGCTTACCGCTTCGACCATCATTCTGGCCGCGAGATCGTCCAGTTTTTCGCTCAGGCTCGTCAGCGTGTCTGATTTGGTCAGAGGCTGTTGTCGTCGAAGAAGAAGCTCTCCGGTATCCACTCCTTTGTCGAGCATGTGCACCGTCACGCCGACCGGGTCGCCGTTCAGGAGCGACCAGTGCATGGTGCTCTCGCCGCGGTATTTCGGCAGCAGTCCAGGGTGGGCATTGACCAGGCCTACCTTGGGGATGACGAGGATATGCTCCTTGAGAATCCTCGCACCTCCGATGACGACCAGGTCAGGCTGCAGTTCACGGAGGATTCTTTCGGTTCGCCAATCATTGAAATTATCCACGGTGTAGACTTTCGGGCTGAACTGGAGATAGAACGTATCCGATTTCCACGCCAACGATCGGCTTGCCCTGGTCTTGAGGAAACCCAAATTGTCGCTCAGTCGATCATAGATTCGATCGAAGTGTCCTTCGCTGAAATATTGGAGGAACCGGCGGAATTTCCTGCCGAATACCTGCACGGTCGCCGGCTGATGGGCGGGCGGTGATTCGATGATCACTGCGTCGACGGCGATGTTCGCCTCGTGGAGGGCCTGGATGATGCAGGCGCCGCGACGGTTCTTATTGGTGAAGAATACGATTTTCATGGCTTGGTGTTTAACGGGTGGACGAGTTGAGCATCTGTGTGATTGCCCAGTGGGGACGCATAGAG
>SDBT01004549.1_pt1 | contig 23522 bp, 27 predicted proteins | sample 2277101 | NCBI WGS metagenome assembly SDBT01 (sample SAMN10404973, study PRJNA504765) | marine sediment metagenome | isolation source: marine sediment core GS10_PC15, 103 cmbsf | place: Arctic Ocean: Southern Knipovich Ridge | collected 2010 | reverse complement strand
AGTATATTGGAATGAATATAGTTATTGTTGCAGGTTACAAGGATAAAATGATTGAAACATTCTTTCCATCCAATGAAGGATTGGAAAGACGATTTCCATATGTCTATAACCTATCCCTATATACGAATTCCCAACTTACGGATATTCTTATTCGCTTTATCGAGAAAAAGTCCGATATAAATGTTACAAAATCTACAGCCAATCTTTTATATTCGTTTGTTTTCAAAATACAAAAATCTTATCCCAAAACATTTAAATATCAAGCAGGAGATATGCTTAATCTTGGAGCGATTATTGTAAAGACCATTAACTCGTCGTATACGGTAAAATGGAAGAATAATAGCATTAAGAACAATAAACCTATATTATTCTTGGCATTTAACAAATATCTAAAGTCTAAAAATTTATGTGTGTCCGATGTAAAAAACCAAGATTTCTAGGTTGTTTTTAAAACTACAATTCAGATAATAAGATGGAAGATGCAATGTCGAAAGAATTAATTATTGATGGAAGTGAAAAATCTGTACAAGATATTGTATCAAAATTACGCTTTATAGCAAAAATAAATATCAACGAGAAGTTGGACGTTCATACTCTTACCTTATATAGAAATAATTGGATTACCAGCATATATCGTACATATCATAATATATTTAGCTCGGAGACGGAATCTAAAGAGATTACATTGGGATTTATAAGACAGGTTATTGGAGATGCCTTTGACCTATCAACAATCCATTTGAATAAGGATGACACCTTTTCTCAGAGAATATCATTAATGATAATACAGTCATTAAAAGAGGCTAGGACTGGACTATTCAATCTGTTGAGCACATATAAAGGAGACAGAATGTTTATATCCAAGATTGAAACTCTTATACAGACTCTAAATATGAAGACCGATGATCTTGATAAGATATTTGAGACTATACCATTGTCGAAAGAGACGATAAAGTGGGAGAAATTTAAAGAACAAAAACAGAATGACATACATAATGAAGAAATTGCTGAAGTTTCTTTGGTTACAGATAACGATGATGAGGATATTCATGAGAATTCGGAATAAAAATGCCTTGATAATTCCTTTGACAAAAGTCAAAGGAATAATATTTGATAACAATCAAAGGATGTGGAAATATTTATGTAATATAGATGTGATTGCGGGAATTATTATAATTATAGTCGTAATTTATTGCATAGTAACATCTAAAAGGAAAAAAAGTTACGACTTTCAGGGGTTGGGAGAGAGTGGTTTTGCACTGTCCGAAGGGATGGATGGAATACCCTCTACACATAGAAGGTATAGAAGGCACAAAAGACGTAAGAGAGTAAATAAGCACGAGGAGAGATGTAGAGAGATATTCCAAAACATATTCGGCTATCAATTTAAATCTGTTAGACCGAATTGGCTTAAAAATCCCGCTACCGGTAAGAATTTGGAGCTTGACGGATATTGTCCCACTATACATACTCCTCTCGGTCAAGGATTAGCATTCGAATACGACGGAGAACAACATGCCAAATATAATAAACATTTCCACGGTCATAATCCGAAAAGGTTTTTATATCAGATAAAGAAGGATGAATGGAAGGATATTCAATGTAAGAAACACAGAACCTTACTTTTAAGAATACCCCATTATGTTGCTTATGAGGATTTGGATAGATATATCAGGGCAAAGTTAAGAAAGAATGGAATTGAGGTGAATGGAGTGAAAAATCACAAAAACTCTAAACATTATGGAGGATTATATGAGTAAATCCTTCTCCTCAAGGAGGAGAAGGATCGGGATTATCTCCTCCTTGAGGAGAAGGATCTTTATGACGATAAATCTCGTTCAGAATCATCGTACTCTCGATTTAAACCTAGAATAGGATTAGAATTTCAGGCCGAAATTCCCGAATGGAAAAAACCTCTCTAGAAATCTTGTTTTTAACTCGATTTATTTGACAGCTTTAATAAATCTAGAACAATAACAATACAATGAATGGTTTAAATATAATACTTTTAATTGTTATCATAGTTGTTATAATTTTTATGATAAATAGATGCACCTTGTCATGCTCCGGATCTGGAAATTCTGCAAAAGCGAAAGCATCCGGACAAAGTCTAATGGAGACTATATCTCAAAGACTAGGATTGGGTTCAAAAGACGATGGATTTACTCTTGGAGATTTTAGAAAAAGAATGATTGGTAGAGGCGACATGGAGAAAGACATAGCCGCGGACGTTGTAGGTTATGAGTGCGAAGACGGAATTTGTGTTCCTAAAAGAGGAGGTTCTATGAGTAGAAGAGAGTGTATGAAAACATGTGGAAATGCCGTAGCGGAACTGCCCTCATATTTTCTTTCGAAATACGATAGACGTGGAAAATACGGTTAAATCCACGAAAAAGAATCTTTTGATATGATTAAAAGAATCTAATAAATGAAGGGCTTAAACTTTTGGATGTATATTGTGATTATAGCGTTTACTCTTTGGATACTTTCTGTTGAGGATAGAGATTGGAGATGTTCGGATCCATCTCCTTTAAAAGAATGTACGGGAGAGGGAATGCCGATAAGAGGATCCAAGCCTTCCGACGAGGACGATTGTAATACTCTATTGAACAAGGTAGACTTGGCATCTGAAACAGAGAAAAGATCTATAAAATGGAGACGATCATTTGTGACATCTATAATTATTGCGACTCTATTGTTTGCCCTCGTAATAAATCCCGGAAAACTACCGATATGGACGACATTCTATCTTGCGGTGATTGTAATATTTGTAATAATATATACACAGCTTAACTGGTATACATTTCATAGATTTAACATTTCGGAAGAGTACATTAAAGAATCTACGTCATTGATTAGAGAAAAATGTCTGTGATTTTGAGTCAAGAATTCATTTGAAAGATCAAATGTTAAAATTCATTTGAAAGATCAAATGTTAAAATTCATTTGATCTTTCAAATGCTAAAATTCATTTGAAAAGATCAAATGAATTTTTATATACGCAAAGAATCAAGATATATAAATAATATTTTGACGAGCAATGGCAGCTTTTACAAGTCTTGCTTTTTTCCAATTTTTATTAAACGGAACATCATGTTTTTTGAGATAGGCTTTAATATCCTTTTCGTTCATATCATTAAAGTTATACACATCACACTCATACAATTCTATTCCTGAGTATGGAACGATAAATGTTTTAAGACCGACTTGGCTCCTTCCTCCAGTCCAAGGTAGAGATGGAAGACCACCACCTCCTGGAAGACCACCACTACCTTGACGACGGCATGCCTTTCCCTTAATACTTTCAGAAACTGCTAATGCTAATGCAAGATAACTTCCTCTTGCGCGTTCTATTTCTGAATAATCGATTTCCATTAAAGAAAGAAGAGCAAGGATAGTGGAGGTTGCTCTACAGCCATTAAAATTGTTTATTCCAAATCTTGTGGCATAAACCCATCGAACTTTTAAAGATTCGGATATACAAGTTAACAGATCATAGAAACGATAATCTTTATTTATTATGGGCTTATCAAAACCCTCTCCGTTTGGTTCCATTCTAATAATAACGTCGTTCTTAACATCAAATAGTAGCCAATTTTGATGAGCTGTAGCTCCCAAATATGGAGATGCATTAACGACAGTATAAATTCCATCCAAATCCTTGTAATTATCTAGTAATTCCTTATACTTTTTTGCAATACGATCACAAGTTTTGCGTACAGTCAAATCCTTATTGTTTGACAGAAAAATACCCTCCGTCATTGCATATCGTGTTCCCTCCTTATTTTTCTCACATATAACATGAAGAAGATATTGAACGGCAAGATCTACAGACACAAAGGCGGTATTTGTTTCTCCCAAAGAAGGATCATAGTCCTCAAATTGTAATCTTTTTTTAGAACGAAACTGTTCTAATGGATCCATACTTATTATCTTTTTATAAAAGATAATAAATTAATATTTCATTTTTTACGTGGTTGTTATGCTAAATCCCGATACAGATGTATGATTTCCTGTACATATTGTTAATGGTACAGGGGAATTGTGGAACACCTCTAAAAATACCATATCTCCAGTATTTATTCTAAGATTAATGTTTGCCTCTGTGATAGTAGGAAGACAAATATTAATTAAGATAGATATCTCCATCCATAGCTTTTAGGATATGTTTTTTAGAGTATTCTGTTCCCAAACGCCCCAAGGGATTTAATGGTACAGAGTAAAGTCTTGGTATCTTTTTGTCTAAAGCATCGATAATATCAAAAGTCCCAGAGATAACGTGACCAAAGGGAACATCTAGATAAGCCAATTTTTTCTTATTAGGATCGAGTCCTCTATTTGAAAACGCATGATCATACTGCTTTTTTAATAATTCTTTGGCTATAATATTCCATGAAAATGTAGTCGGATTCCAACTTAATTTACAATATTCTGGCGGAACATCAATCGTAATATTACAACCAGGCTGTGGCAACCAAACACCTTTAATTCCACAGACAGAATTGTCAGAAGATTTAAATGTACTTGTAACCTTAAAAAACATTAATGCATTCTCACCTATAGTCCAGTCGTCAATCATTGTATCGGATAAATCGTCTTCAGAGCTACCTATCTCTGAACCTACATAGAGCGTTCTAGGTATCAATCTAGAATTACTGTGGGCGTAAAATTTTGCCAATTCAGACCACTCTTTATTTTTTATATCTCCCAATAGAGCCATTTATATATTCAAAATGTAATCTTTAAGTAATAGTTATGCTAAATCCCGATACAGATGTATGATTTCCCGTACATATTGTCAATGGTACAGGGGCATTGTGTTCCACCTCTAAAAATACCATATCTCCAGTATTTATTCTAAGATTAATGTTTGCCTCCTGAGTTGTTTCTACACTAATGTCCGGATCGGCTTGTGTTATACTTTCTTTAACGGTTTCTGTTGCGACTGTTCCGGAATTAAAATATCTTATACGAAGAGTGCGATCTCCCAAATTACTTACATTTGCATGCCATGTAATATTTGCAGAGACGGATAAATCCTCATTTCTTGTAGCGGTATATATCCCTGTAGCCAGATTCCAATCTGGCAGTGTATGATATGCGGACGACGCTGAAATGTCCCAGTCGATGACAGTTGTAGGGGTATTTGGGACTACAATTTGGTTTGGTCCCTTAATTTGGGAGTAACTTTCGACGGTTCCAGGTGCACCGGCTCCTATGGGAAACCAATTCAATCCGTCACTATGATAGGGTCTCTTTGTTACAGAATCCCAAGCTATACCCCCTCCTACACCCGCGACACAAGGAGGAGGTAACGAATTAGATTTAATATAAGGAAGTGTTTGTCTATTTTTAACAGCAACATCGAATGATCTTCGATCCACTTCTACTCGCAGACCTCTAAATCCACTCATTTTATTACTTGAGGAGATAATCTTTCTCCGAAAGATTATATATATATATAATATAATTACAGATTTATCATATTACAGAAATGTCTAGATCATACCCTATTAGTTCTCCGGTTGAATTTAAAAATACGGCGGTCGGAGATTCTTTAAATTTTAACTCTGGAGGGCCTACGGCTGGCACTACAAATCATATTAGCAATTTTGTTGTTACCAGCCCCGGTGATATTATATATCGAAGAGGAGATGGAACTGGAAATCTTTTAGAAAGATTGCCAATAGGTTCTGCCGGGGAGGTTTTAACCGTTACTGGGGCAGAGATAGCTGAGGTTACAACTATAACGACGGTAGCGGATGTTGGGGACAGTTTGGATGGCACATATTTTCTTATTAATTCACCAACTACCGCATATTATGTATGGATCAGTACGTCTGGTGGAAGTGCTCCAGACCCTAAAACTGTTTCTCTTGCAAATGCGGATTTATTCTTAGATGGTCAGTTACAAACGACAGTTATCGTATCCATTACCACAGGAGATAGTGCAGGAACAATAGCAGGACTACTTAGAACAGCTCTGCTTGGAACTTCTGACTTTACTATTCCTATTCCGGGGGCTACAACTCTTACTATTACGAATAGTACCGCTGGAGCTGCAGATAATGCTGCGGATGGTACCACAGCGACGGGTTTCACCATTGGGACAACAATCCCTGGTGTGTCTATCATTCCAGCGTGGGCTGCATCAGGATCATCAGGATCATCAGGATCACCAGGGACAACCACGAATACAAAATCGGTTCCGCTTAATTTTAGATTCAATGATCCTAGTGGAAATCCCACAACTGTAAATTCTACAACATATTCCGCTCTCTCCACAATGTATTTTAGAGGAACAGGAGTTGGTGATACTATATCGTCCATATTTGGAATTGCAAATGTAACAAACGGAAACGCCAGAGGTCAAATGAGATTGTTCGATTTTACAAATGGTCTTGTAATCGTGGAAACTCCAGCATATTTGAATCGGACCAAGGATGCAATACCATTTATATCGTTAGGTCAATCAGTAAGCGCATATGTGGCGGCAAACGCCACTTCGTCTACAGTTATAAACGCTACAGCCACTGTCTTTGCTAATCTTGCCGATCCTGTCGTTACGACTACACCTCCAACATCATTTGTTATTTCTAATGTGGATGGAGGTAGTTCTACTCCAGAGTTTGTAACTATAGATACAACATCCTCAACTCCAACAGGAATAGATGGAAGAGGATTTACAATATCATTTGGTACAGCATCGACCGACTATTTTTTCTTTTGGTACGATGTGGATGACAGTGGAACATCACAACCGGCAGATCCTGGGGCGGGCGGAGGAACAATCGTTGAAATAACAACAGTAAATACTGGGGATAGTGATGAGGATATAGCAAAAAAGACTACCGCAGCGATAAATTCTTCCGCCAACACCGGTTCTACAATCAAAAATATCCCTACACAACCAGCATTACTTGAAATACAAATGAGACGTGTAAATACAGGAGGTGGAGGATCATCGGCCATCCATTCACTTCAAATATATGGTTAAATTATTAGATTAAGAAATGATAAGAAATGTCAAAACATTATAGAATTTATTGTGAAACAGATGGATGGCAATATGAATGGTCGGATACTCCAATAACCGCATGCCCTATAGATAGCGGACATACTGTAAGATCAGAAAGTGTGACAAAAGTAGGGGAAGAGGTACTTGTAGAACGTATAACTCCAATTGTAGACAGAGTTAATAACGGAAATTATACCAGAGTCGCTATAATTCATTATGATAGTAACGTTTCTGGACCTCTCAGAAGAGTAAAAGTAATGTCAAATATGGACAATGGGACTACATCTTATGACGTTGAGGTATATGATCATACGAATCAGGTATCACTTTGCTCTCAAACTTTTACAAATACGGAAGATTTTGGATTTTCAGATTTGGCGGTTTTATCATCTCCTCCAGAGGGGATTATTAATCTTGAGATTAACGTAAAGAGGAATGGCGGAGGTTCTAAAAAATATGCTTATATAGCAGAGATAGTTTTGTATGCCCAAAAAACTCAAAATCCGTAAATTCATTTATTAAGAATAAATGAATTAAATAAATTCTTACACTAAACAAATGTCTGTTAACGTAAATAAATGGAGAGTTGTAATTACCGCTAACCAAGCCGAAGATTTTGTGTGGAGAGACGAGAATCAGGATGCTCCGGTAGTCGGACCCACCGGTGAACCTATAGATACTGCAAAAAGTAGAATAGTAGAGGTAAGAGAGCAGAATGAGGTCATAATTCAGGAAGAGAAGATTAAAACAGGTGGGAATTTTAAATTCGAATCCATTAAAATAACTGCAGCTGCAAATACCATTACAGAGCAAGATTTCAGTTGGGAAATTCCTATTAATGTTATATCTGCCACAATAGTTACAAGTGCAGATATGACTGGTGATCTTATAACATGGCTTGTAGCACCTAACATCACCATAGGTGGAATTACATCCGATATATCAATATCCAACACTGTTATAAACGTATCGCAGACCGTTGTAGATAATATAAAGATTGGATTTAAAATTAGAGTAGCTAATGCGGCCGATCCCGCTAATGCATTTGAAGATTTGGGAATAGTTTTAAATGTAGATAAGGATAACTTTCAAATCACTGTTTCTACTGCTGCAACACAGGCATGGGCTGCAGCACTTCCCACTCTTGTTCAAATGTCAGTATATTATATAGAAAACGCGGAGATTGGCCCCCCTGCAAAAATAGAGATAGGAAAAGACAAGATTGGAGCATCATATCTTCCAGCAAATACTATACTTAGAGCCTATTATGATAATAAACATGTTACAGATGCCAAGACTTTTTATGCATATGTAGAATATTTATATTAACCTGAAATTTTGTAATTCGTTTTGCGGACAAAATGAATTTAAGTTGTATTACAATATATCAATAATGAAGATTTGTATACTGGGCGCAGGAGTTGGAGGATTAACCATTGCCCATGAACTTTCAAAGGCTCCAAATTTACAGAATCACGAAATACATGTCTATGAAAGAAATGATATTGTTGGAGGACAGTCTAGAAGCAGATTTGTGGGAGAAAAATCTGGGTGTGATCCTTTGAATCACACCAAAGACAATATTCGGTGTGATCCTTTGAATCACACCGAATATTGTTGGCATGTCATGGGGCATGGATATGTCCATCTCCTTTTAATTTTAAAAGAGATTCCTTCTTTTGGTGGAGGGACTGTTTTTGATCATTTAAAACCCATAGAGCAATATCTTTACGGCAGATATCCCCCTAAATCTTCTAAAGAAGGCGTGTATTACGATGAGAGTGGAAATTCATTTCTCTCAGAAATGTCGCCTCTGGGATTTCTAAAGGGAATATGTCTTGCCGGAGGGGCTCTAACATTTTATGATGCGATTCTGCTGTTAAAGGCGTGGTCTTTGTCATTTACAGCATGTATGGAAAGGTTAAGGACCTACGATAATATTCCATGGAAAGATTTTATGAGGAATCTTTCTTTAGAGGCAAAGAAATGGATAGTAGATTCGCCCTCAATATATATGGGAATGAAGACAAGCAATCTTAGCACTTTTACAATGTTGGATCTCTTTAGACAACGCAGTCATTTAGAGAGCAGTGATCGTCCAGGAAAGGGTAATTCGCATTTTTTCGCATTTGATGGATCGATACAAAAGGTGTGGTTTGATCCATGGGTAAAACACTTGAAGGAAAATGGCGTAATATTTCATATGAATGCAAATGTAGAGTATATTTGTATTGCCGATAGAGAGATATCAAAAGTTATCGTTACTGAAAATGAAACAATGAATGATGTTTATGCAGACAAGTATATCAATAGTCTAAGTGTTGAGAGCTGGGCAAAAATATTACCCGAGGGTCTACTCAAAGATAAATATTCAGAGCTTGCCCTACGTGGACATCAAATACAAACTCAGGTTTTATACTTTCTACCCAGCCCTCTTATTCTTAAAGCGCCAGCTATTATAGTATTGCCGGACACGGAATGGTGTATAATGATTAGACCAGAGAGTAATTTATGGGGAATAGATCAAGAGTTGTTAAGTACCGGTATAGGGATATGGGATCGTGTTGGAAGAAGTGGAAAAATAGCGGAGGAATGTACAAGAGAGGAGATTGCTGAGGAGGTATGGAGACAGGTCACAAACTCAAAGGGGTTAATGAAATATCTTAAATTTAAGGACGGGGAGACACTCGCGGACATTAAAAAGCTTCCGCTGTGGAATATATGGAGTTCCTATAAATTTAATAAAGAGACCGGAAAGATGGACACATGGGAACCAAAGTTTAGCAATAGTGTTAAAACGTGGAATCTTAGGCCAGATATAAACGGAGAATATCCTAATCTTTTACATGCAAATGCCTACGTTAAAACAGAAATGAATATCTTTTGTATGGAATCCGCAGCGGAGGCCGGAAGAAGGGCTGCAAGAAAGATTATGGAAGGAACAAGTGAAAACGATTACCCAAAAGACAATTTCCATTGGATGTGGAGAGTGATAAAGTCTATAGATAAATGGTTGTTCGATTGGAATATTCCACATTTCTCAGAAATTATTCATTAAAGACGGAAAACCAAGATTTATATAAAAAGAATCTTAAATATCGACATTCAATGGACTCAAAAGAAAGTATATATGATTTGTCGTCCGAAGAATTTAGTCGTTTCGTATATTCCGAAAGCATAAAGTTGGGGGAAGGATCGGGTGGAATAGTCTACCTTGGAGAAAATACCGAAACCAAGGAGAAGGTTGCAATCAAAGTTATATCTCTTTCTTCCAAAAATGATAAAACTGTAAATCAAATATTTGGAGGTTGTAAAATTATGAAGGAGGCAAAACATGTAAATATATTGGAAATAATTGGAATTCATGGAAATCATTCTATACTGAATATTGTTCATCCATTAATGGATGGAGATTTACACACATATATAGAATATATGGCATTTGATAATATAGATAAGCTTTATAATATCTTTAATCAAATGTTGAGCGCTGTGCAATATCTTCATTCGAAGAGTGTTGCCCATAGAGATATTAAACTACAAAATTTTCTGGTGGACGATATAACGAAAAGTCCAGAAAATATAAGAATAAAGCTTGCAGACTTTGATTATGCATCTCTTCAAATGGGTGATAATCCTTCTCTCCAAGGAGAAGAAGGATCGGGATATCTCTTTACAGATCATCTTGGAAGTTTGGAGTATATTCCCCCAGAGCAGATAAACGAGGAGCCCTATGACGGTAAAAAATCCGATATTTGGTCGTTGGGAATCTGTTTCTATACTTTTATCAAAAGAGAATATCCTTTTTACGACCCGGATCAAGGAGTAATACTATTATTAATACTATGCAATAAGCCCGACTTGACAGAATTAGGTAATATGAAAAAGGTTATATCTTCTATGCTACAAAGCGATCCCAAGAATAGACCAAATTCAAGTGATATTATAATATAAATCGTCGCTTTGCTCTATGTCGCTAAACATTTCGTTTAGCGATGTATTCATCATCATCGCTTCGCGCTAAACGAAGCGCTATCGCTTTATTCATCATCATCGCTTCGCGCTAAACGAAGCGCTATCGCTTTATTCATCATCATCGCTTCGCACTAAACGAAGCGCTATCGCTTTATTCATCATCAAAGATGATGAATATTGATGAATATTAATGAATATTAATGAATATTGTCAAAATGGAATTCTAATACCCAAGAATTCCTCCTTTATTATTACCCGTGGGTGGCATTTGTCCAGTGAGAGCATAACATATACCGGCTGAGAGACCCATAATGATTGGTGCCAACATAATAAAGGCGAATCCACGGATCTGACGTGAGATCACTGCGGTTTGACTTTCACCTGTACGCTGTTGTTTGAGCAATTCCATGAACCCGTAAATAAGGAATCCAATTGATACAATAAGAGCTATAAAATAACATAATTCGCTACCGTTTGCCATTTTTTTAATTACCTGAAATTTTAGTAGTGTTACTATTAACCAACATAAAATAGTTTAAAAAATCTCGGAATAAAGAATTTTAATTTCCAAAAAAGATTTTTTGGAAAATAGAATTTGACTTGGAAAACTGAGATTTGACCTAAAGATATAAACAGTTTTATAAGAATCATTAATGGGAGTACCACGTCTATTCAAGTATGTGGTGGACTCATTTCCAAAAGCTGTTAATCATTTTAGAAAAGGACAATACACAATGAAGGTAGACAATCTATATCTCGACGCAAACGGTCTATTACATGCTGCAGCTCAGTTTGTATTCCATTATGGAACAAATAAGAGTAGAACAGACAAATACAAGAATCTATCAATTGAGGACAAACTTAGAAAGGTCTATTTCCTGTTCTTTGAGAATATAAAGGAAATGACAAAGATTGTAATTCCTCAAAAAATCTTATATATTGCAATCGACGGACCTGCACCTCTTGCAAAACAGGCTCAACAGAGACAACGCCGTTATGTTGCGGCGAGGGAACGATTATTTCCTCTTCAAGGAAATAATCGAGATCCACAAAGTGGAGAAGGACTATTTCCTCAAAGTGAAAATAGTTTGGAGGAGAAATTTGATAGTACCCAAATCACTCCTGGAACAATCTTTATGCACGAACTTTCAAAATATTTAAACTATGCCATTAGATATGAAATGTCCGAATACGGTTATTGGAAGAATTTAAGCGTATATTTCTCTCCGCCTACAGTCCCGGGAGAGGGAGAGCATAAGATAATGGATTTTATACGAGCAATGCCTTTGGATAAAAGAGAAAAGGAATCTCATTGTCTATTTGGACCGGATGGAGATTTAATTATGTTGACACTTGCAGCTCATGTTCCAAAAATGTTCCTACTTCGAGAGGATCAATACAGGCCGGGATATTTACATATTTTAAATATGGGAATTATTCGTAAATCACTGTCCTATAATTTGGGACAGAAAGACGGTCTTAGGAGAAGGAAAAGAAACCTAAATGATATTACAGACGATTTTATTTTGGAGGGCTTTTTCGTGGGAAACGATTTTGTGCCAAAGATACAAATGTTTCATATGTTGGAGGACGGACTTGAAATGATGCTAGACACCTACGCCTGCACATCGAATGGAGGAATGAATAATTTTATTACCGTTAAAAATAGATTTGACATGAAAGGATTTGAAAAGTTTGTGGATATGTTGGCAAAGTCGGAGGTGAAGTTTCTTGCACAGCAGGCCAAAATAAAGGTGAAAGACATAAAGTTTAAAAATGAAACTCTTTTAAAATATATAACTACCACTATTCCGACAAAGACACAATCGACGGGAAATCATCGAATGGTATATGAAATCGATTTTGAGGGCTATAGAGAAGCGTATTATAAAAAGGCTGGAATAGAGGATTCATCTTTTAAAGAGATTGAGGTAATGTGTAAGGATTATATACGTAGCCTTATTTGGATATTTGACTATTATGTTCACGGACTACCCGACTGGAGATGGGCATACAAATGGCACTATGCTCCATTTATGACAGACTTGTCCAAAGTTATTAAAAGTTTATCTCAAAACGATTATATCGATCTCTCATTTTTTGAAAAGGGAACGCCCGCGCTTCCTTTTGAACAATTATTGTCTGTACTACCTCCTCCGTCGGCCAATCTTATTCCTAAATCGTATAGAAGATTGATGTGTGACGAAAAAAGTCCATTGGTAAAATCAGGTATATATCCTCACGTAAACTCATTCTATATAGATTATGAAGGAAAGGTCAAAGATTATCAGGGAGTTGCCATTCTACCATTTGTAAACTTTAAAAAGATTCGGAAGTCCTACGAAAATGTCAATAAGGAGTTGGTTAAAGATGGACATGATCCGAATATCTATCATCGAAATCAAGTGGGAAAGGTAGGATTATTTAAATATTGTTCAAATTACAGGGCCAATTACAGGTCAAGTATGGGTAATATATCTAATCATCATATAAAAAAGATTACTCTGCAGATGTAAAAACAGTATAGTAAATTATCCGTTAGATATAAATGAGATACGATGACAATGGATTTCCCATTGGGCTAGATGACATTGAGTATTTTCCAAACTTTCTAAGGAATTATAATGCAAACGACTTCTTTCAGAGCCTTTTGGATAGTATACCATGGCAAGATATTACATGGCGGGACAGAAGACAAATACGAAAACTGGTTTTTAGATACGGAGAGTTTGAGAGGAATATAAGAAAGTATGATGTGCTAGAAAGACTGATAGCATTGATAGAGTCCGTTTTCGAAACAAGAGTTTCCTGCGTATGGTGTGATTTCTATAGGCAAGGGTGTGATTTCTCTCCTTACCATGAGAATATACACGATTCACATTTCTTTATACTTTCATTTGGAAATGATCGTCTTTTAACTACAAGACCTAAAATTAAATCGAGAAGAGAGAGAAAAAACTACAAGTTGGGTCATGGAGAGGGATTACATTTCGCTCCACAGATTAGCAATTCTAACGAATACTCTGTTCCTCGAAAGCCAGGAACAGATAATCAGCATATCGATATAATCTTTTATATGGAACCTCCATATTCCAAGAGAGTAAAGCATCAAAGAATTATTAATGTACTTGGAAGGGGAAGAATACCCGTTTGGTTTAATGGTCCATACTCTCAGTTTCCGGACGACGCAGTTGCAGTTATTTCTCCGGCATCCTTAAATGTTTTATTTGAGGGAGGGGTGTCCTATTCGAATTCTCCCATAGAGGCATTTTTTCCCGTGATACCAAATATGTTGACAATTACTCACGAAGAGGAGGAATATTAGATAAATTTTCCTGACTCAAGGTCAGGAAAATAGATTTTTTCTTTGGGAGTCTGCTTTGGGAGTCTGCTTTGGGAGTCTGCTTTTGGGAGTCTGCTTTGGGAGTCTGCTTTGGGAGTCTGCTTTGTTAAACGTTCTGCATGATCTGGGGAGTCTGAATCCACTCAATCAGTGAGAGTAGACTGTCTTTCAACAGTTTGTCCACCTTTTCAAATTTCTCCCTAGATTCGCGTGTCAGCTTGGTTTGTTGTAAACTTTCAAAGGCTGCTCTTCCAATATCAATAATCATGCATAATTTATCCACAAATAACACATGACGAGTTGCAGGGTCTGTAACCATCTCTTGGCGAGAAAAAATATTCTCTATTATCGTCAATGTTGTAATAATTGGAATATTCTCTCTTTTAATCCGTTCTTTTTCCTCCTTTTTCCTTTGACTTTTCATCTTTTTCTTTGCAATTTCTTCCTTTGATAAAACTTTATTCGAGTCCATTTTTTTATAAGAATCTTTCTTTTAAATTGGATTATATTTCTTTAGAAGTACTAAAGAAATATAATCAATTAAGGATATTTATAATCTGCATATACCTCATCCAAACATCTATAATAGGCGTCTTCGTCATTGCGATAATTATGACAAACTAAATCTACACGATCTAATGTCATCATGTCTCTACGAAACGCCTTTAAATGACATTTTTCTAAACAATTGTAATCATGAGTGTTTCCTCCGCATTCCCTCGCTATACACTTAAAGTAGTCCTCCTGTAGGTCTATAGAGGGTGGGTCATACTGATACATAGTGTTATCAAATTTAAATAATGATTTATTACAGCTGGTTAGCATAAACATTACCACTATGATCGTTCCAATAATAAGTACTATTGCTAATCCGTTCATTCTTGTAACAAGGAAAGATGAAGATATTTATATTTTTAAATTAATTCATTTGATGGACAAAAATCACAATGTCCAACCAAACCTGACGTTTTGTGGTGGGTTTGGAATGGCCGGAGGTTTTTGAGTACAGAATCCACTTTCACATGTTTCCCACGTTTCACAATCTCCGTCTACCTGACACTCAACCTTTTGTGCGGTAACACATGATCCATTAACGCATTCTTGGCCACTATCACAATCTCCATCCGTTTGACATTCTGGTATAGTTGTACATTTTCCGTTTACACATTTCTGACCGCTATCACAATCTCCATCCTTACTGCACTCGGGTGGTGGTGATGGAGCAGACGGCGTAGAGGTTTTGTGGAAAAGTACCACAACCGTTATAACAACTGCTAATAACACTACAATACCTATTACTATTGCGGCAATTTCTCCTCCTGACAGAGTCATTTTCTTATATAACACGCAATGAAATATCATTTCATTGTATGCTAAATAATTTCCTCTTATGTCAAGAGGAAATTTATATTTTTAGGCACACAACATGTATGAAAGTGAAAGAGCTATATCATACCATAGAGAATATACAATACCCAATGTAAATCTTCTATAACCTGAATGATAGGATATCGAGGCTATATAGATTATAACTATAGGACAGCATATACAAAGGAAAATAACTTCTCTAATGTCTGATACTATAACTGTACCAAATATAACACCCATAAGGATATAGAGTATAGATGTTATCAGTAAATCGAATTCATAGATATTCATTTTTGTTCTTTCCTGAGTTTGTAATTTGTAATGTCATTTTTTCCTAAAGTATATTGCATGGCAGTTGATACGTACTATTTCGTACGTATCAACTGTACGTACGATTTCCAAAATCTTTGTTATCCCAAGAATATATTAATCTGGCAAAATAAAAGACGACAGTTTCACCATTAATCTCTTTCTCCCCTTTGCCTACAACTACATCTCCAATTCCTTAATTATAAACTGAGCAGTTAATTCGACAGTAGATCCTATAATTGTAATAGTCTCTCCATTTCTCTCCTTTTTAGTATATATTGGCTCGTGACTATGTGCCACGAGATTGCCATATAGAGAATTTATAGCTTCTTCTTTTGTAAGACCAAATGTCACTATAGAATTAATAGAATTGACAATTCCCATTTTGTTAAATTTTCTCTTTTTCAAGAGAAAATTTCATTTTTATTACCGTCATTGATTTCGATCTTCGCTCGAAATCAACGATAGTATAATTTAATCTAATATACGTATTCCATATTCGTTCCAGCGTTTGATTTTTCCAACTCTAACATTACCGTTTAAACAATACTTTGATTGTTTATTACCATTCCTCCACCACGTCTGACGTTCCATATATCCAGCATCCCTATTGTAAAGTCTCTCTTCTTCTTTTTGCCCATCCTTATACCATGTTCTACTCTCTATAAATTTTCCCTCATCCCATAAACTCTCCTCCTTACTTCCGCATCTCCATTTAATATATTTTCCATGTTTTTTTCCATCTTTCCAATTACTATTATCATTAGGTTCCCCGCGATCATCCCAACTCTTGTATTCTCCATCTAATTTTCCGTTCTTATAAGAACCCTCTTCCAGTGTTCTACCGTAGCGAGCCCGCGTTTCGAATTTCCCATGAAGCACCCCTGGTTCTTTAGGATTATAATTTTTCTCCTTCCACAAAGGACTATCACACAAATTTGGGGCATGCCATTTGTTATAATAACCTATCCTCTTTTTTGTGACTGGATCTTGATGATACATTTTATAAATGTATTCTTTACCACAATCATCAACCCTTTTAATTTCTATTCTTTCAAATGGAATAGAACCCTCTGTCGTCAATAATGAAATAATTTCTATTTTTTCTAATGGAATAGACATTTGTGAAAAGTAAAACTTTAAATTTTTATAATCTCATTTTTATTCCTCTGATAATCAGAGGAATAATTTTATGCAGATTCACGTTTTCTTTAAATTGTGTCTTTGTCGACGTTTATATTAGGATTTGCTAAATTTTATTTACGAGAGTGAAGATATTATCCGATAGATATCCACCAACACTATAATTAATAGTAAAACGAATGCGCAAGTTTGAATTGGTAATAATTTTATTGAAATCCATTGTCTATTTTTGAGAGAGCATATTATGCTAAATATCCCGACTACTACCATTGACATGCCCACTATTATGTTAGCTATTGTGGTATCATTAAATTCGCTTGGAACAAATATTACGATCATTCCAAGCATAATAAAGAACAGATTGAAACTAATGTCAGTCATTTTTTTAATTCATTTGAGTTTTCAAAAGAATTTCTCATTTTTTATTCCTCTGATTATCAGAGGAATATAATTTTATGCAGATTCACGTTTTCTTTAAATTGTGTCTTCTCGTCAGTGTTTTGCAGCTAATGGTTGGGGAGAGCATATATTGTCCGATAAATATCCACCCATACTATAATTAATAGTAAAGCACATGCGAAAACTTGAATCTGAAACAAAATTATCTGTGAAATCCAACGTCTATTTGTGAGAGAGCATATTATGCTAAATATCCCGACGGCTACCATTGACATGCCCACTATTATGTTAGCCATTGTGGTATCATCAAATTTGCTTGGAACAAATATTACGATCATTCCAACCATAATAAATACCCCATGGGAATTAATGTTGAAATTAATGTCAGTCATTTTTTTAATTCATTTGAGTTTTCTCAAATGAATTTCTCATTTTTACCCACATCTAACAAAAAATAAGAAATCAATTAGAACAACATAGAGAAATATCTGTAACATTAACATAATACTCGCAATCATCTCTTTTCTACGAAACTGTGCTGCAACTCCTAATAGGCCAGTAATAATAGAGACTACTACCACCAGTTTAGAAACATGTATTGTACACGATTCGTGCCTCATATGTTTTCCATAATACCAGGTAAAATACGATAGCACCATAAACATTAAATGAACAATACTTGCAACATTGTTCATTTTCGATTCTTTTTGAGGAAAACCGATTTGGATTTCATTTTTATTCAAAACCTAAAAAACATTGTCTCTCCATATGAATATCCTTCTCTCAGAAATAGTCTACCTGTATGAAAATCTCCAGGATGATACCATGCAGCCGGTCGATCCCTTTTTAATATGTTTAAATCTTGTAATGTAGATGCCACCATTTCCGAACAAAACATTGTCCTTGTGTTCTTTATTATATTGTACAATACAGGAAAATCTGCAACCCACCATGTCATCATTTTATTATCAAATTCAATCCCGTCGGAATTCCCGACGGGACGTTGATTTAGAGAATGCTCTAATTCAATCCCTTCGGAGTCGATTCCTTCGGATTCGGTGCCGTTGGATTTAATCTCATCTGATTCGATTCCTTTTGACGAATCATTAAAAGGTTTTGGCAACATTGGAGTATATTCCGACACTATTTTTAATATTCGTTCAAGTCTAGGTCTAGAGGCATCGGTTCTAAAAGGAAAATTAAGAGTAATTAACTTTTTCCAACCCGCAATTTTAAATCCCTTGTAATATTTTAGCTTATTGTCCAACCTCATTACTCGAGGACCCTCTCTGCTACGCTGGCCAATGTCACAATCCCAAATATATAATACATTCTCGCCCGTCTTTGGATGATTCTCTCTAAATAGTATACCCACATGGCTAAATATTGTATTTGAGAACCATTTGCATATTCTATCTCCTCTCGTGTCGCCGGACATTAGAATAATATCTCCATTATCTGCATATTTAAATACATTGTCCGCATCCGGAAATGGATTTTTTCCCAGTATATATTTTTCTATATTCGGAGCCTTGCATTGAATCGTTATGTATATTAAAATTATTAATATACAAAGGAATAGAAATATCCATTCCCACAGTGACACATTAAGCCACATTTATTTGTAAACTTTAATTCTTTATTGGCAATTTACGTTAATGCAAAATTAATGTAAATTATCTATAAAGAATTGACTTAAATAGTAGTAACCTATTGATACAAATACATGTTTTTTAAAAGTAATTCTACATTAACTTTATGCTTGGCGGCATCTCTTTTGGTGGCCGTAATAATTATTTTTTCATTGGTATTTTTCAGAAAAACTTCTTCAGAGTCTGAGCATCTATCTCCAGAAAGGAGGCCCGAGATTCATCCTCAAGGCCCTCAAGGGCCTCCCCATCAAGGCACACCCCAAGGCACACCCCCTCAAGGCCAAGGCATACCCCAAGGCACACCCCCATCCCCTCCGTCTCTTCCCCCAACACTTGCATTATTTCACTCCGATTCCTGCGGTCACTGTAAACACATGATGCCTGCATGGAATAAGGTGGCGGCAACTTTACAAAAAGAGAGAAAAATAGCCGTAATAGGAATAAATGATAAACAACATGCAGATAAAATGAGAGAATCTGGCATTTCGGGGTTGCCCGAGGTTAGATTTTATCCCGAGGGATTTCCAAGTTCAAAATTTAGCGAATATAGGGGAGATAGAAGTTTTGAATCTATTTTGAGATTTGCTCAATCTGGAGGTTCTCAGTCTTAACATTAAAATCCCCCAGAATATTTATTAAAAGAGTGGTTGTGAAGAATCTCATTTTTTAAAGAAAAATGAGATTTATTATTTGTATATACTCAAATGAGTAAATTCTATTGTTATAAATGGAAAAAGAAATTATTGCAGCAAAGGCGTTGAAGACTCTTTCAAACGAAAGATTCTCCGCCACCTGTCTTTGTGTTCATGCCGCTATTCGTTATGTTACACCTATTAAAATATATGAGCCCTATGGAAATGGGTTTCTATATCATAAATTAAGAATAAACAAATCCCGTTCCGGAAAAAACAACAATATGGTGGTTTTAATGATATTTAGAGGTACACTAAATTCCGATCATTTACCCCACTGTTCATTACAATTTAGAGATGACGGTGGATTGGATGAGACCGTTGAATTGGGGTATTCCGATGTCCATGTACTCTCCGATTCTAATATTATATTGATCGAATATAGAATTAATCTCTTTGAACATCTTGGAAAATATTGCAAACCCGGGGTGTTGTTATACCTAGATGTGGAACCCACAGTATATAAGGATTGTCCCCGGTTTTATATAGATAATGAGCAAATGAAATGTCCAGATGAGATTAAAGTTTTTCAGAAAAATTACAAACCTCACGATGTATCGGCACCTTATCCAAATTGGATGTGCTGTATAAATCGAGGAATGTCTTTTGCCAGAGATACTATCACATTTCAGAGAAGGACTCCTCCTAGTTGGATATCCGAAACAAATTCCAATGCAGACGCCAACGCAAACTCCGATTCAAATTTACCAATCAAACTCGTATCGTCTCCCAGAAAAGACCCTATTCTTGTGGAAAAAGAAATGCTTGTGGATGAATTTATAAAAAAGTATGGAGATTTTGGAGAAATAGCATGGGGTAACGTGGATAAGATTATTGTAAAACCTAAAGATTCGTATTCCACAAAGGTGAGAGCATTTTATAAAAATGGTAAGAAACATAAAGAATTTACTATAACAAAATCTGTCGATGAAAAGTGGAATCATATTGGCAAATTTGAGGTATGGCATGATAACGGTCAAAAATTTATAGAAAGTAATTATAATTCATCAGGAAAATTGGATGGAGAACATCGATCTTGGTTTCCTGATGGATCGAGATGGGACAAATCTACTTACAAGGATGGGAATAATATTGGAAAGTATGATGATTGGTATCCCACATCGGAAGGTGGAAAAAAGAAAACAGAAAGTAATTACAGTTTCTCGGGAAATGGAAAAAAAGAAGGTGAGGCTACAGATTGGTATAGGGACGGTAATGAACCTCCATCTCCAGAATTTATCAAAATCGTATCGTCTCCCAGAAAAGATCCTATTCTTGTGGAAAAAGAAATTCTTGTGGATGAATTTATAAAAAAGTATGGAGATTTTGGATTAGCATGGGGTAACGTGGATAAGATTATTGTAAAACCTAAAGATTTGTATCCCTTAAAGGTGAAAGCATTTTTAAAAGACGACAAGAAAGTTTTAGAGTTTACTATAACAAAATCTATTGATGAAAAGTGGAATTACATTGATAAATTTGAGGCGTGGTACTACAACGGTCAAAAAAATAGTGATTGTAATTACAACCCACCAGGAAAATTGGATGGGGAATACCAATTTTGGTATAGCAATGGAGAGAGATGGGAAAAATCTACATATAAGAATGGACAACGTATTGGAAAGCATGAGGTATGGTATCCCGCATCGGAAGGCGGGAAAAAGAAAATAGAAATCAATTTTAGTTCCTCTGGAAGTGGAAAAGAGGATGGAGAAGTTATAGAATGGTATAAGGACGGCAAAAAGAAAGTTCACTGTTTTTTTAAAAATGGAGAGAATATTGACAAGTATGAAGAATGGTATCCCCAATCGGAAGGTGGAAAAAAGAAAACAGAAATCAATTTTAGTTCCTCAGGAAATGGAAAAAGGGAGGTTATAGAATGGTATAAGGACGGTAAAAAGAAAGTTCACTGTTTTTTAAAAAACGGTGAGTATATTGACAAGTACGAGGTATGGTATCCCGCATCGGAAGGTGGAAAAAAGAAAACAGAAATCAATTTTAGTTCCTCAGGAAATGGAAAAAGGGAAGGTGAGGCTATAGAATGGTATAAGGACGGCAAAAAGAAAGTTCACTGTTTTTTTAAAAATGGAGAGAATATTGACAAGTATGAAGAATGGTATCCTCAATCTGAAGGTGGGCAAAAGAAAATAGAAAGGAATTACAGTTCTTTAGGAAATGGAAAAGAAGAAGGTGAGGCTATAAATTGGTATAAGGACGGTAAAAAGCTAGTTCGATGTTTTTATAAAAATGGAGAGTATATTGGAAAGTATGAAGAATGGTATCCTCAATCGGAAGGTGGAAAGAAAATGGCAGAGGCTAACCATAGTTTATCTGGAAATGGAAAATTTGATGGAGAATATCAGAGGTGGTATAAAAATGGGAAGAGATGGGAAAAATGCACCTACAAGGACGGAGAGTATATTGGAAAGTATGAAGAATGGTATCCTCAATCGGAAGGTGGGCAAAAGGCAAGGGAAAGGAATTACAGTTCCTCTGGAAGTGGAAAAAAAGAAGGAGAGGCTATAAATTGGTATAAGGACGGTAAAAAGCACATTCACTGTTTTTTTAAAAATGGAAAATTTGATGGAGAATATCAAAAGTGGTATAAAAATGAAAAGATATGGGAAAAATGTACCTACAAGGATGGGAATCATATTGGCAAGTATGAGTTATGGTATCCTCAATCGGAAGGTGGGCAAAAGAAAGCGGAAGGCAATTTCAGTTCTCTGGGAAATGGAAAAAAAGAAGGTGAGGCTATAAATTGGTATAAGGACGGCAAAAAGCACATTCACTGTTTTTTTAAAAATGGGAAGTATATCGGAAAGAATGAGGCATGGTATCCCAACTCGGAAGGTGGAAAGAAAATGGCAGAGGTTAACTATAGTTTATCTGGGAGTGGAAAATTGGATGGAGTATGTAAACGCTGGGACAAGAATGGAACTGTCAAGGTTACCTATTATAAGGAGGGAAAATTGTGCACTCCTTCCGTGCCCAAAAATTCAGAGAAAACTGAGATTATTTCTAAAGAGTCTAATACAAAACAGAAAAGATCAAATAGCGATATGGACAAAAATGAATCCCTATCAAAAGCTATTAAAACTGATATCACATCTTCCCCAAATAATTCTTTAAATAATTCCTGGGAACGTCCAATAGGTTCTCATACCAATATACCCGGAGCATGGCTTTTTTGTGACGGCTTTGTGGTTGTTAAAATTGGAGACAAGGACTATTTATATTTTAAAGAGTCAAACAAATTTTCATTCAAAGTGATAATATATTCGCCCGAGATCATTGAAGGCATTGAATTATGTATTGTCGTAAGAGTGAAATCTGGAAAATATTCATCAGAATTTACAACAATAGTTATTCGGGCAAGAGAGTTTAGTCCTCGTACAAATTATGTCTTGTACACATTTGATTTGGAACCATTTTTAAAATGTATTACAAATTTAGACCATAACCGCCCTTGCGCCGACATACTAAAATATAGCTTTCTCATTTCGAATGATAGACATACTATAATGGATAAAGAGCAAAATGCCTGTACAGATGATCGTATCCAACCTATTCGAAAGAAGATTAAGCACATTACAAACTGTAGAGAGACCCTGCCAGTGACA
>SDBT01004547.1_pt1 | contig 23530 bp, 15 predicted proteins | sample 2277101 | NCBI WGS metagenome assembly SDBT01 (sample SAMN10404973, study PRJNA504765) | marine sediment metagenome | isolation source: marine sediment core GS10_PC15, 103 cmbsf | place: Arctic Ocean: Southern Knipovich Ridge | collected 2010 | reverse complement strand
TGGACGGCCTCATCGTGACAGGGAGAAACGAAGATGACATGAAAATACTGGTATCCAGCGGGATGGAACAGAGAATTCAACTCCACCGGTAAGTTCTCATAAGGACATATCATGCCGTGTCCTCATGAAGGAGAAAGGGTAAATCTCCATTCCAGCTACTGGGAATTGACTTTGGCGTGCAGGATTGGATTCAGTTACTGGATGATTACCAACTTGCTGCTTAATCAACTTGTTGCTCAGGGGTATGTTTCAGAAAATGGCACTGAAAACATATAGGGGAGAGTTTGGCCTTCTCAAACTGTCACGCTATCTCAAGGAAAGAAATACAACATATGGAACTATGCCGAATTATGCACTATGTAGCTGGCTTCACAGTCCAATACTGTAATTGGCTCATACGCCGGATATTCGAGAGATCGAAGCTGCGCTTTTGTATGTATCCTGCCGGTGCACCACGGTCAAGCCTTTTGTAATCGTCAGGATGTATAGGCTCAGGCAGGTTGTTTGCAGAACGAATTTGTATTGATTCGGATTCTTGCAGCACAGACTGTGCCATTGCCTGGAGGAATCCACCAGGACCAACCTCTATCTGACCAACCTTGATGGCATAAGGTACGCGACCCTTATCTCTGATGAACATCTCCACTTCCATGCAGGAATCGAGGAAATCCTGACGACGCATCTGACAATCTGATGAGTTATCCACAGGTTCATCAGTTGGGCCAATGATATGGCGTATCGGAATATTGTTAGCCGTCAGTTCACACAGAGCGAACGCGAAGACAGCGAAAATCTCCGCTGGAGAGAATGCCTCGCCATCAAGATACTGGTATGTCATTCTATCTCCCAAACCTGACGCCAACTCCTTCATTTCGGCCCGGGACAGCCATTCTCTCTGCGTTTTATATTTCGGCCAGAAGTCAGAGAACGTGAGAGATTCGACGTCCTCGATCTGGCTAACAAACTTCACGAATTCATCAGCGATCCACAGCAGTTCCTCTGTTTTCTCCTTTGAGAAGCGCGGCGGAATTCTCCACTGCCGGCGCGGTGGAGCGTCAACAGTGTTCATCCAATTTGGCTGCTCCCACCATATATCTGAGATGAAACGAGTTGGGTGCGTAACACACCCAAGGCGAGGAGTTCCTCCTTCCAGATGCTTTAGCATGTTGCGCTTGTGTTCCGCTAGTTTCTCCTGAGGCGTCATATCATCCCGATGCAGGTTACTCTCGTATGTAATTCTCGGATTGGCAATAACCAACTGATTGCAGTACCAAATTGGCATGCAATCCTGGTTGTGAAAGGGCGGACCGTATGCAAAAATCGGCACGCCCAACCGGGCAAAGGCACAGAGATATTGTGGAGCCCAGTCACCGAAGTTGCGCAGCCAGGTGATGGGCTGTCTGCCAAATATCTCTGCCACGTCGTGAACACCGCGCGATTCCTCCGCCAGCAGTCTGGTCATTGCCCGATCCCAGGACTGCTTCTCCAGGTACTCCGGGATGAACTCCTGCTCGTAGCTGTAGTCCGGCAGTATGAAGTGATGGTCAGAATGGTAACCCACTTCGTGACGCCCCACTGCTTCGATCACATCCCGCCGTCCGCAGGTTTGCAGAAATCTGGCCTTTTCACCAACAATGCCGAAACAGGCTGGAACGTCATATTTGGTGTGAATCTGAGCCAATCCCAGCAGTGCATCATTGGATACAGGATCGACGTAATCTTCTGTGTCAAAGCTAAATATCATCTGCATTGGTAACACTCCCTAATCATCTCTTGCTGCCGAAGTGATAGCGCTTAACAGCAAGTGTTAATTCAGATCCGCTTCGTAGACATAGGGATATTGCTTTGGAAAGAGCGCGTGCAGGATGCTGTTGATTATTTCTCCGTAGTCCGGGCAATTACCATTCTCAATCAGTTCGTGGATACTGCGATGGCCGGCAAATAGATAAGTCAGGTCTTCTACTGGAATCTTTATGCTTGATTCTGTATTGCTCTTCGGATCGCCGGAGAATATACGGAGTTCTTTGCCGTTGGTAAAAGTAACTCTCTCGTCGTGGCTCTCTATCGTCAGGGAGAACACTTTCCCATCCCATCCAGATTGAGCAATCCTCTTCTGGAAAGTCTGCTGCATCGAAGTAAACAAGCTCTCAACAGATAGAATCTTGAGCATCTGGTGGGAATATTTTGAGACACTGATCCGTCCACCAAGGTCAGGGATCAGCGAATACAATGGCTCTCCGGGAATCGTATGATTGATCCCTATTTCTTCTATACCTCCAGACGTCGCTGTTTCTCCAACAGCCTTCAGGAGTGACAGCAAATGCTCTCTGTCAACAGCCCTTATCTCCTCAATAGAGACAGCATTCTTCCACTTCTTAACAAGGGCGTAGCCGCCACAGCGATCATCTTTTGTCGATAGAACAAGATCCTCGATATGAATCGTCCCAAGCGGCAGGGAACCACGTTCCCAGTCCAGGATTTTTCTCTGTATCCACTGCTTATCTCGATGGACAGAAAGGAGATTGTTCCCGGGCGAATTTTGGTAGATGCGCAGGATTTCCTCTGCATCCTCCATTCGTGCCTGTCGTATCTGGGCCTCCGTCTGGAGATTCTTGAGGTTATTCGGCTTGATGCTTCCTGAAAAACCATCCATGACCGGGTAGAAACCCAATCTTGGATAGAACCCGGGAAGGCCACATACAAAGAAGATGGAATAGCCCTGTTTCCTCAAAAGATCGCAGAGGAATTCAATACATCCACTGGCCAGACCCTGATTCAGGTATTCCCCCAATGTCCCTACAGGATTTAGCTGGGCAGCTTTGACTTGAAAATCGTCTTTCTGGATAGGGAACGGGATCACGGCAGCCAGACTGACAATTTTCCCATCCACTTCCGCGACGGCAATGCTCTCCGGTGGATATTCCGGAAAGTTGTAGTAATAACAAAGTCCGCCGCTGACTTCCCGGGCATCCGCTTCGTCCCCGCCGTTCCCAGCAAGCCAAATCTGATAGATGGTATCCGGTATCATGGGCATATCTTTTTCCGTTGCCTGACGAATTATCCGATTCAGTTGAGCCATATTTCCCCTTGATTGATTGTCGCCAATATCTGCGCGTATGGATTGCTCATTCATGATCCCAACTAGTGTAGCATACCATAAGCGCATAAACAAGAGCCATAAATGTCCCTTATAGGAACAAGCTGGCAGCATGTGGTACTATTGAAAGCTGATTTGTCAGTATACTAATGCCAGAAGGTATATACATACCGATGCGATAGAACTCCGTAGATATTCCAGAAGCCTCCAATGGCATACTCACCCAGAATCAAACCGAAGAAAAATGGGATGGCTCTGCGATAGGCAGCAATACCTCCGTGTCTTAATAGGAGTCGCTTTATAGACCAACTGATAAAAATGGGAAACCACATCCAGTTCATAGTCCAGCTACTCGCCAGCGGATAGGCAACCGGATGCAAAGGCCACCAGAGCAGCCTGCGCCGTAGGAAGGTTAATACTATAACAAGCGCGAACCCGCCTCCCATAAAGCCTGTCGCGGCTGTATCCCGGCCCGGCATATAATACAGCCATCGCTCTAAATTGCGATATGCTTCCCAGCCAAAGCTTCCACCAAAGCCGTTTTTATATCGCACTTGCAGGAAGCTCCAGAACGCGACCCATATCGCAAGGATAGATACAAGAAGCATTGCGCCGACCAGATGCTTCTGACTCGTATTCGACTCTTCTGCCAGCTTAAATGCCTCCAGTTGATAGGGCATTGGGTTACACCGGTGGGCGCGGTTGAATCCCCAGAATAGAGCGAGCATGGTGAGATTAGGCGCTCCAAGCCGTCGCGTGCCAAAGAGCCTGGGCAGCATCTGATCCGGGCCGATGTTATACAACTCATTCACCGGCGGCCCCAATTCCGCTCGTAATCTGGTTAAAGCAAAGATCAGCAGGAAGTAGAAGCCAAAGAAGATCGCGAACACCCACAACGACATTCCGGCTTTAATGCAAAAGAATGCCAGAAATATAACACCAGCGATAACAAAGGCTAATGCTGTCCGATAGCGCATGGGTTCTGCTGCATCGTCCTGAAAATCCCTGTCAAAGACGCCGCGAAGCGCAGAAATTATGTGCTTGCGGGCGCTCCAGATCCCAAGCACTGCAATGGCGAGAAAAGCTCCCGAAGATTGCGGCTTGATATACGGAAATTCGGACAAGCTGCGTAATCCAATAGAATCGCCAAGTATGAATTCCAGTTTCCAGACAAGATAGAAAAACCAGCATGAAAACGCCAGATCAAGCGGCATGAAGTAGCTGAGGCCAATAACAAAGGGGAAAAAGCATACCGGAGTCCATCCGATAGCGGACAATGGTTTCTCAGTAAAATAGTGGCCTATCTCAACGGTGCGTATCGGCAGTAGTGGAATATTGGGAAAGAAGGAGTGAAGGCCGTTGATGATATTTATGCCGCCACCAATGGCAATACCGATCCAGAGTACCCGGCTTTGGAAGAACTTCCAACTGCCACCGTTGCGTGTCATTGCCAGTGGAAGCTGGATAATAGGATAGGCAAGCCGCTCGTTCTCCATCCATTGTTTTCTTATGAGAGTATTGAGTCCCAGCATAATGACCATCAAAGCGAGAAGCAACATGCCCCACCAGAATACAGGCGTCAGCCATGTTTTCACATACCCCCAATCAAAGAGGCTGGAATCACCCTCGTAAAATCACTCCAACACAGATACGTCATCCACAACCAGCCATTGCGGCAGATAGCGGAAAAAGAGCGACTGCCATTCGTTTTCTGGTGTAGCAAACCAGAAGGCATGTCCCAAAATGGGTGCAATAACGTGCATCACATCATGCCCACCGATAGCCACCGCCAGTGAAAGCATGGTGTAAATTGTCAGAAGTTCTCCCTGAGAAAACGCAAAACGTGACAGCCATCGCTTCAGAGCTATGTTCAGGATGACTAAAAGTATAAGGCTGAGGATAGCGGGGTAAATAAGCGAGACAGTGCTGGGCGTTGGTGTTTGCACCGAAAAATAGCTATGGGGGATCGACAACAGAAGACCCAGAACAATAGCGCGCCATGTGGCATGATTGGGGCGGGAAGTTGTTGAGGTATATAATCCCATAATCTTTTGCCAATAAATGATGGTACTTCAGGGTTAAGTGGCAATCGGGACAGGAATGATACTGTTGGCGAATTCGGAATTGCTGTTCGGTCGGGGTTGGAAAACCCCGACTATAGGTCAGTGAGGACTTTATTATTACCGATAGACGGGACTTTCCAGTCCCGTTAGATGAATTCGCCAACAGTATCAGGAATGTCCCGACTATCGTTGTGAGTGCTGGTCAAACAGCCGATAGGCGGGACATTCCTGTCCCGCTCCTGAGGTTTCAGATTTTGTTACTAATTCGAAGGTACAGGCAATTGGTAACGAGGTTGCCAGCCCGTTTATGAACAAGCCAACTGCTGTTCTACGGAAGAACACCCAAAGTGCTGCCCAGGAATTGGATCAAAGGCCTTGAAATTGCTGATAATACACACTCCTCCTCACCTTTATTCTACTGTTACAGGTTACCTGCTTTCTGCTGGCGGAATTTGTGATAATCCTGCATCGCTTCCATATAGTATGGCGTAGGAAGCGGCCCTTGAAGAAGCGGATCCTCTACTTTTTCCATCCAGTTCCAGAGCCTATCCGATAGATCGCTGACAACATTAGCGTATTCAGCAGACTGTGCCACGTCATTGAATTCATTCGGATCTTTCTCCAGATCGAAAAGATGTACCACAGGTCTCTTGCCATTTCTTCTGGGTCGTTCCACGTGATCCGCCACTTTCTGCGGCACGGCATCTGTCGGGAACAGGATCGTTCTGCCCGGCTCGAAATACCGGATCAATTTGTATCTATCCGTCCGTATACATCGTGATAAATTATCCCGCAGAGCGTGACTTGTATGTTGGGCGAACACCGCGTCCCGAACTGGCTCATCAGAATCCCCTACGATAATCCCCTTGAAGCTGTGCCCTTGGACATTATCAGGAATACTGACGCCGACTATATCCAGCAACGTCGGGAGAAAATCCACGTTGCTCATCAGTTGCGTGTAGATTTTGCCGCCCTGAAGCTCGTTCCCCGGACAATACATTATGAGCGGCGTTTCGATTCCGGGATCATACAGAGTCCACTTCGCGCCGATGTATGGCGCACCGTGGTCAGATGTGAATATCGCTATGGTATCATCCGCGACTTCGCTTTTTTCAAGGCTGTCCAGAATGTCACCGATGCACTGATCCATAAATCGGATCGTCCCCTGAAATCTGGCCAGATCCTCGCGGATTTCGGGTGTATCCTCCATGTAGGGCGGGATGAATACTCCCTTTTCTGTGTCTATTCCATACTTATTGAACGGGCGATGGACTTCGGTAAAGCCCACTTTAGCGAAGAAAGGGCGCTCTCCTTTTTTCCTGTTATCAAGTAGCCCTTTTACAGTCTGAACCGTCTCTTCAGCGTCGCGCTTTTTCGATAGCACATTTTCATAACCGAGGTTGCGAGGGTCATCTCTGGTAACGTGCTGGAATCCCACAAGATTTGTTTCATAGCCGGCCTCTTTCAGCATATCGGCCAAGTGTCTCTCTCCCGGTTTGAGCTTCCATTCCCAGGGTCCGTGAGTCAGCCCCATTAGGCCATTAGCCTGGGGATACCTCCCGGTATGGATACATCCCCTGCTGGGGGAACAGGTGGACGCTGTGGCAAAGTAATTCTGGAAGCGAATTCCCTTTTCAGCCAGCCCATCCAGATTATCCGATTGCACAGTTTCGACTCCGTAGCACCCCAGATGCTGCCCCAGGTCATGACACGTTATCATTAGAATATTCGGAAACGACATTTCAGAAATAACTCCTTTCCCATCCTAACGTGAGTTCGGCATAAAGCATCCATATTATAATAGTGCAAATGCCCTCAAAATAGCCTTTTTGGAAGTGCCTCTAGAAGATTTGTCATTCCAGCGAAGGCTGGAATCCAGAACAAAGTATCATTTTAAGAGACTGGATTCCAGCCTTCGCTGGAATGACAAACATCCTTACATTGAACTCACGTTATCCTATGGATTCCACAGGGTCGCCGCGATGTATCGCTCACCCTCTGGGTGATCATTAAAGTAATAGACCGTCACCATCCTGCCGTCTGCCTGCTGGACAGTGCGAGGATAGCCGATGTCGTGATTGCCGCCATCGTCGCGCAAAATAATGGTTTCTCCCCACGTTTCACCGTCGTCAGCGCTGAGTTTGGCGCAGATGCTGTGAGGCGCGTCACGATAGCCATAGGTCAAACACAGTCGTCCATCGCGAAGTTTGGTCATAGTTGGCGGATTGCCGCCGGTGCCGGTGTCGGCAACAGGTCTGTTCGCGTAGTTCCACGTTGAGCCATTGTCATCTGAGACATACAGATCGATCCAGTTCTGCGCTGTCATGAAATCCTGCTTACCTCCACGACAGCGAACAGCGACCAGGATGCGCGACTCAGACAGTCGGACGCTGGCGGGCATAATGGTAAAGCCTTCCGGTTCAGGGCCGATCCACGAGACAAATTCAAATGTCCTGCCTCCATCAACCGTCCCGGCGCAGAAAACACGACCTTCTTTGCCGTTGGACTTGGCCGCCGTCAGGAAAAGTATACATTCGTCCCTGTTTGACACAAGATAGTCGGTTCGGGCAGCAATTCCGGGCTGACCGAACATGGGTAGCTTAAACGGTCCCTCCCACGTTTTGCAGCGATCACAGGATGTATAGAACCACGACTTAGCGCCAGTCGCCAGACCTGATCGGGCACACATGAGGGCAAAATCCGGGTGGTCGAAGTCAATCCTGCCCGGGCAATCTACCGGCGCATTTTCCGACTCCAACGCCTGCCCGACACCTAATTCGGGACGCACATGTTCGTCTGCTGATAGACCTTTACCGCCCGGCGCGCGGCATGGAGTTTCCTGCAAGTTCCAGGTCTCACCTCCATCCAGACTGTGCGCCTGCATCCCGATGAAAGGCTTTTCCCTATCACGCGTATGAAACCCGGCGTCCGATTTGTGGTAGCCCAGGGTGAATCCAACGACAATTTCATCGCCCCATGACCAGATGCCATAGTTGGCAGGCCATCCGCCATAGCGTCCTTCTTCCCGATATATGGTAACGTGCTGCATAGGCTTACGCCTCCATTCCCAATATTACTTTGTCAATTAGCCGAAAATAATCCGTAGTCTAGCCCTTTATGGGCGTTCCTACAGAGATTCAGCATCGTAAAGGACGGGCATATATCCGTAACGTGCGCTGGCAGTTGTTTTGCTCAGCGTTATTGCGCGAGCCGGTCAAGGAGTTCCATTATGGTATCCGCATTTCCTGCAAGGAATGATGGAGCTATCGCTCCTCTGCCATGCAAGGCGTGGAGTAAGGTGTCAATCTGCGTTAGCTGTTTCCGGGGAGTTCTGCATTTAGGCCATCTGGATAGGAATTCCTCGACGGCGGGCATATTCCCAACGAATAGGTTCTGACCGCGGTAATGCTGACGCCACGAGTTCCAGGTAAACAGGTACCCACAGGAAGTACACTCGAGACGTTCTGAGCGTCTACGGTAGGATTTCCACGATTGCTCATAGCCGCATAGAGGGCAGTGAAATTTCCCCCTAATATGCGTGCCAGAAGAATCCTGGCAGCGTGGACATGGATACTTCCCGGAGGCGGGAGTTCTGGCTGAACCATCAGCGATATGAGCATCCTGTCTAATCCGGTCTGGACGCCTTATCATACTACCACAGTGCAGACATGGCAGCCATTTACGTCTGACTACAGACCGTCCATAATCCAATCGCATCCACTCCCGTCCACAGCAGTTGCACCTGAGCTTGTCCTCTGAGTAACGCAGATCCAGAGGTCGTTGGCACGCCCGGATGAAGCATTTGGGGTGACTGCGAAGCGCCTCCTGGCAATCGCTCCACGTCAATTCCTGTTTGCAGGCAGGACATGAAAAGCGCGGTTCTGTATGAGTGACAGCCTTTGCTTTTCTCTCAAGATATTGGGTATGCTTGACCGGTCGATAGACAATCTGCTCACACTGAGGGCAGGGAAGTTCCCCTTTATTTACTGCGTTAGTCACAGTTAGAACAGACTGGCAACGCGCATACAATCCCCAGCCAGTCTCCAGCAATAACTCATCGTCGTAAATACCTGTTCTGGCAAGATCGTAAAGATGGCTGATCTGTCCTGGCTTTATACGACGCGCCCATTGCATATAAATACCCCTTTTGCCTGTTATCACTCCATGCAGCATTCTGTTCCTTTGCCCGAATGCTAACATATTTTTCTCTGTGAATCAACAGAAATAACTAATGCGTGAGATTCTCATCGTAGCTTCTTCAGCCATGGCAGTGCCGGGGAATCAACCTCGGTGTTATGGGCGATGATTTGATCTGTGAGTTCGTCGATTACGTTCCTGTATTTCGGATCACTGAAGAGGTTATTCACCTGTTCCGGGTCATTCAGACGATCGAAGAGGATGTGGTCATTGTTCTGCACATAAGCGAGTTCATACTGCCTCGTGAATATTCCAGCCCGTTTCATGGACGCGTGATGAATGAATGATACATCCTGCCAATCCGCCTTCTGATCTTGCAGCAAGGCTGACGCGTCGTGACCTTGTTCCCTTCCACTGGGTTCGATCCCCATCAAGCTGAGTATAGTCGTCTGGAAATCTACGGTACTCACTATGTTATCAACAACGGTATTGCCTGCAATCTTCTTTGGCCAACGGATGAGCATAGGGATACGGTAGGCTGTCTCGTACAACTGATTCTTTCCCAGAAGGCCGTGCTCACCCATATAATCGCCGTGGTCGGTGGTGAACACCACGATAGTGTCGTCCAGAATTCCCTGTTCCGCGAGGCAGCCCAGAATTCTGCCCACGTTGTCGTCGATGCACTTCACTTCGCCGCAGTAACCAGCTATATTTTTACGCAAAATCTCTTCGCGCTTTGGCTTCTTCATAGCGTAGCGACCTCCCCTGCGCGCTGCTGCCGCCCACTTCGGTGGATTCTTCTCGCTGAAGGTGGAAGGGATGGGCATGTCCGCAGGATCGAGCATGGTATCGTATGGCGGGCGGACAGTGTAGGGAGTATGTGGATCGGGGATGCTGACCATGAAGCAAAATGGCTTTTCGCGCGGACGCTTAATGAAATCCATCGTTTTACTGGCAAGCCAGTCTGTGGTATAAGTTTTCTCGTCCCCGATAACCTTATACGGCGATTGCTTTGCCTCGCCATCTGCGTCTTCAACGATCCTCTTCCAGTGCCCCCGGTTGAACATATATCGGCAATCCTCAAAACCCATCGATCGGGATGGGTACATCCACCCCGGCCTCGGCGTTCCATCCAGATGCCATTTGCCAGCATAGCCTGTTTCATAGCCATTTTGCTGAAGGACACGCGCTATGGTCATTTCGTCGCGATTCAGTTCGATGTTATTCTTGTAAGCGCCGTGAGCATGGGGATAGCGTCCGGTGAGAAAACAGCCTCGCGAAGGCGTACAGACCGCGCTGTTAGTGAAAAAGTTATTGAAAACTGCGCCTTCTCGTCCCATGGCATCGAGTTTTGGTGTGTCTATCAGCGTTTCGCCATATATGCCGAGTGTCCATGAGCTTTGCTGGTCGGTGTGAATAATCAACAGGTTGGGCGGACGCTCAGGAGAAGATTCAGCCGGGCGCGCTCCGGAGCCGAGTGCGCTTAATCCTGCCACAGTAGCGACGCCAGTTTTAATAAAATCTCGTCGTGATAAAGCGCTTTCCATCGTGCAACTCCTTAGAACTTGAGTTTTATTTCCAGAGATGTTTCTCCCGGTCTGGAAGTTGGCTTCAGATCTTTTGCTTCCCACCAGCCCTCCAACAATCCGGGTTCTCCCACGCGCAAGGTATAGATCCTGCTCGCATCGAACACGCCGGGACGATAGAATCCGTCGCGCGCGCGAGTTATCTTGATTATATCACCTGTTGTCTGATCCACTATCTGCACCACCGGATCGGGCTGTCCCTCGATGTGGAGGTCTGGCAGCCATGCCACAGGTTTTCGGCCATCCAACTCTTCCAGCTTCAGCGTCAGCGGCCATCCGGGGAACTGTCCGTCGGCTGCCTTCGGATCGGCGTTATGCCGCCAGCATTCTACAGTCATGGTCTGCGCTGGCTTATTGAAACGAATCACGCCATATCCATCACCCAGGCACGTGCGAACTGAATCGCCTTTTCCCTCCTTCGCCTCGCTTTCAGGTATTACACGGCGCTGACGCAGCTTCTGTCCCAGCAGATCGCGGCGTTCTGGATTTGCCACAGCCACCATTCTGAGGTAGTTTCCCCAGCCATCCACAAATTCGCCCAGGTATTCTGGATCATCCGGCTTGCGGTCGGCTCCGGGAGTGGTAGGATAGAACCAGCGCCAGAAGATATTCGCCAGCGCAGGAGCGCAGAATTGATATACCGCGTCGGATGGCTTCTCAATTCCCAGGCGCGTCATGGTACCCAGGTGCTGATCGCCGCAAACCACAAGAGCGCCACAGCGACGGAATAATTGGACAGCTTTGTCGCGCCCAACTTTGGGGAAGCCGCCGGAATCCGAATCCCGCGCCATGCCGCCATTGAAAGTAACGTGCATCGTGGCATAACCTGTCTGGCTCACCACCACCTTGAATTTCTGTCCAGTCCAATCCTCCCCCCATTCTCTGAGAAACTGTAACTGGCGTTCGCCAAGCTGTACCTGCCTATCAGGGTTGCTGATTTTCGGCGGCGTCTTAAATTTGCGATCCTCCAGAACGGCGAATCCTATGCCGCCGTATGTGAATCCACAGTAGTAGTTAGTTATCCCGCTTTCCAGCGGCACTGGATCGTATGCGTCCGGGTTCTGGGCGGTCTGAGTCCGATGAACCATGTTCACGAAGTAGGGCGAGCATCGGTATCCGCCCTGATTGACGTTATGCGAGAGATCGAGTTTTCCGCCCCAGCCCCATAGATTGCCGTGATAGACGTCGTGGTCATCGGGCTGGCATATAGCCGGAAGATGGTTTGTCAACTCGCGGAATGACCAGTGCCAGATGAGCCACTTGTAGAGGTAGTCCTCGATAGGCATCCGACTCGGATCAGGCGGCGTTGGCTTACCTTCGTATATCTGATCGCCAGTGAAGAAGAGAATATCCACGTCCTGCTTGTCCACTGCCTGAACTGCCTCAGCAAAAGGCGCCCATACATTCGCCGGCGTCCATCTGCCAACTATCACCTCGCCCTCGCCGGGCTTGCGAGCGATCTGTGCAGCGGTTTGCCCCATCGCGCCCATACCAGTGAATGTCGCCAGGCTGACTATTGGTTTATCCACAGGATCGCGTTGGATAATGGTAGTATAAATATATTCTTCGTCATTTGCGTCCGTAAACACCACGCGAGTTTCATAATCGCGGGATGCGTCCCAGCCTTCGACCCGGAAAAGTATATGATAGTCCGGGATGCTGATGGCCTTCGGGCCATCTATTACCGTCCATTCATTCTCACCCAACTTCACCTCAAGTCTGGCCGCGAGGCGCACTCTCTTTGCCCTAACAGCTTCGCCCAGATGTGTAAACTGTGCCGCCAGCTTCAGTGTAGAGCCTGAAAGGGAGTAAAGCGTCCCGGCAATAGGGCCAAATGTGCGTTCAGGATGATGCGCGAAGCGACCGCCGCCGACTTTGAATTGCTCAAAGATGTGGTGAACTTTCATTCCCGCTGAATGGCTTACCAGCGCAACGTTGCCGCGCAGCCGCGAAGCGGGCATCTGCCGCAACTCCTGCGCTCCCAGAAGCTCTCCGGCATTTTCCGCCCATACGGACAGGCGGAGATCGTAATTGCCATTCCCGCTGGGCACGCCCTCCAGATTGAGCATCATGCGGTGATAATCCAGTCGAATCGGCTCTTTTGCCAGATTTTTCTGTCCTTCCAGCAGCGGATATTTGCGCGCAGTCTCTGACGCGCTCATGTCCCGGAACGCAAGTCCGCCGTCCTCACTTGTCTCGATTACCGCGAGGATCCCGCCATACTTGCCCGGCAGTTCGTGAACCAGCGCGGCTCCGCGATAATCCAGACGTCCTTCGCCTGCGCCTACCAGAAAGCCAGCAAATCCGGCCTCTCTGGAGCCACCAGCCAGACGTATGACCACCTCAATACGAAAAACTTCCAGCTTTTCGCTGAGTTCGTAGGTTAGCAGGTGCGCGGTTCTACACGGTCTATTTCCCACCGGAGCGCACAAAAGAGCGCCATCCTGCACCGTCCAGTCCTGAAGGCGATTAGTCCAGATCGTTGCTCCCGCCCAATGCCGCTCTGGCAGCTTCCGCCAATCAGCCGCCAGAGACATAGCGGCATCGTCACGCTTATCGAATCGGACAATCGGCGTGCCATCGCTCCATGTTGCGCTTGCGTTGGCAATACATGGAATAAAAAGCGCTAAACCAAGCAGGATAAACGTCCATAAACGAGTTGAGTTAGCCATTTCAATTTCTCCTCAGCAGCGATAATAAATAATTGTTGATTAGCCACATCAGATACTACCAGACTTTTGCCGTCTGCGCAACAGGAATCTCTCCTCCAGACGACCCAATCCAATTAGCTAATTGACCCGGAACTGGTGGCCATGCTATAATTCATTGGCATTTGATGAATTACGTACTCCCAGAGGAATATCATGAGAATCAAGGGCTGGGGAATATACTTTTTCTCTCTCCTGTTATTTTCAATAGCCGCGTCAGTCTTCGCGCGAAGTCTGCCAATATTGCCATCAGGCGACCATGTGTGGTTTGCGACGGGTCATGGACTGCATCGGTACAACACGGCGCAGGATGAATGGAGCGTATTCTCATTAGAGAGCGGTTTAGCTGGCAATGACGTGCGCGATATAGGGATCGACGAGGGCATAATATGGGTCGCAACCGACGGCGGGATAAGCAATTCGGACGTGAGGTTCAGCGACTGGCGATCTTATACCACCAGCGACGGTTTGCCCGGTGACGACGTGAGGTGCGTTGCCTTTAGCGAAGATTACGTCTGGATCGGGACGAGCGCCGGTGTGGCCAGATTCGACAAGCTGTTAGAAGAATGGGAGAGCTTTACTGAGGCTGATGGTCTGGCTGGCGATCAGGTGAATGATATAGTCATCGACACTGACACAGCCTGGTTTGCTACCTCCAACGGTGTCTCAGAGTTGGATATAGAGTTTGATAAATGGACAAGCTACACCAGCGAATCCGGGTTGCCCTCGATGGATGTAACACAGGCCATAATGGTGGGTGAATATGTATGGTTCGTCACAGATAAAGGCCTCGCCCGCTACGATAAGCAGTTGCGGTCGTGGAAATCATATACTATAGCTGATGGCATTGTGAGCTACCTCATCAACGATGTGGTGACGGATAGCGAGGACATCTGGCTCGCAACAGAGGAAGGCGTGAGCACCTACGATGCCATATCCGATTCATGGTCAGTGGGAATCGTCTATAATGCCCTGCTGCCCAGCAAGAACGTGATAACTCTGGATATGGATGGCAATATTATATGGTTTTGCACCGACAACGGCGTCAGCAGCTACGATAGAGAGACCGGTGCGTGGAGGCATTATACGGATGCAGATGGTATGCTGGATAATTCCTGTCAGGCTATCGGCATTACCAGACAGGTGTTCGTGGTGACGGAAAAGGGCATCAACTTTTACGACAAGGGAACAGCAGAATGGGAGACATATAAGTTTCCTGAAGTGGTCACCGGCGCAGTTCTACGGGAACGCTCAGAGAGAGGGCTGCGACTCGATGAGAGCGGGGTCGGTTTTGACTTATCTAAGGAGGCGCAGGTTCGTCTATCGGGTTCCAGTTCGCTGGAGTTCTGGGGCTTCATGAAGAAAAATGAATGGGACACGAAGAACGACATCAGCCTCAGAGGAACCATCCCCGGCGGCAGATCGATAGTAGGATTTTACGATGATACCGATGAAGACGACCGGGAATATGGGGTGACCTACCGCGGAAATGATACCGATCTTTTGCATGAGGTCACCGGCGGAGAGTTTGAAGCCAGGATGCGTAACTCGGAATTCATAGAGGATATGAATCTCATCGGCGGCGGAGCGCGTCTGCGGAAAAAGTTTGACGGAGTCAGGCTGAACGTAGAACCCCGATACGGAAAGCAAAGAGGGTACTTTGAGACCGATTTCCTTATCTACAAAACCGGCACTACCATGTATGAGTTGAGCCACCACAACATTATACCGGAAACTGATGAGGTAATCGCCAGAAAAGAAAAACTCCAGCGAGGTGATTACCTGGTAGATTATACCAATGGCTGGATAGTGTTCCACCAGGAAGAGCTTATAGAGGAAGGCAGCGAGGTAGAGGTAAGATACCAGTATGAACTCAGCGATGATGAGGATGCACAGGATGATGCGCCCATTGAGCGCCGTCTGGCGATGCTTACTACTGGGGCAGATATAGGGGACAATTACTACGCCGGTCTGGATATGCTTCACGGGGACGACGTGGATGTAATATCATTGAACGGCGAAGGCAAGAAGATAGGCGTCGGCCCGGTATCAATGAAGCTGCGGCCAGAGATAGCCTACTCCAGACGACAGGAAGACGACCTCACAACGGATGGCATGGCGTCGCGAGCTGAACTCATAGCAAACGCTCCCCGGACGCAGTTTAAGGCTGAATACGAGGAATACTGGGAGGATTTCTGGACGCCGGGCAGACGTGAGACCAGATTTGGGGAACTGGATCGGCACGTGGGGATATTCTCCCGGTTTGATATGACTCAATGGATGCCGCTGACGGTGCGGTGGCAGCAGGATCGATCCAGCGATGATGACATGGTGACCACTTCGGAAGAGGATGTCAGAATGAACATCGTCGTCTCCCGGAAGCCCTACCCGACTGTTGCATTGACAGGGGAAAGAGACACGGCCAGATCCTCGAAAGAAGACAGCACTCGAAACGCCGCCAGAGCTGATTTTCAGTATGAGCTTCCGGAGTCGCTGCTATCCCTTGTCAAGCTCAGGCGGATGGAGGTCAACAGCTACTACAAGGAAGCGTATGGAAGTTCTATGGACGAGCGGGACAGGACGCAGACAGGGTATGTAAAGCTGAATCTTTCCCCCATGGAGCAGTTCGTCCTGAGCGCCTCATACAAAATGAACAGAGCGAGAGAAAAGGATGCCGATTCCGCAGATTACCGGTTGCGAAACGAGCTTCAGCGGCTGCTTTTCAGATCGACTTTCGCGTCTGTTGACGGTATAATGTCAACTTTGCATCTGGACGATCTGAGCTTCCGGAGCAGATCAGCAGATGGCGATTTGGTAGAGGACAGGGATCGGTATTTTGCCGCCAGTTTGAATCTGCTGCCCGGCGCCTGGGTGCGAAGTCTGGAAATGCTGACGCTTTCAGGGAGATACAGTCTGATTCAGCAGACAGTACCAATGGCAAGTCTGGATCCCGAAAGCGAAGAAGAGCAGCGCACAGACAGCAATGCCCGATCGCTGCGGCTTCAGGCGAATTTGCGGCCTCACAGCACAATGCTATGGACAGGCACTTACGATCGGGTGAAAAGCTGGATCGAAAGCGTCACTCCTATCAGAAATACCCGCAAATACAGGGGTGAAGCCGAGTTTAAGCCCGGATCAAAGCACAGGATCGTGCTGGAATATTCTCAGGAGCATGAGGACGAAGGCGCTTCTATTCAGACGAGGCTGTATTCACCCGCTTTGTGGTGGGAAACAAGGTGGTCACAAAGCTGGACAACGAGGCTCAGAAGTGTCCTGGAAAGGAGAAATATCCGCGAAGAGGGCGCTGTGTCCGAGACCGGGTCAACCGTGACGCCCAGCTTGTCGTTTAGATATACAGCAAGGGAATTGCCCTATGGTGGAAGGCTCTACATATCTCAAGGATTCTCTGTATCAGTCTACCGGGCTGAAATCGCTATGAGCGATCGCTCGTCTGAGACGTATTCCACCTCGCTTACAGGTGAATGGAAAATCACTAGAAACTTTAGCTTTAGAACACGGGCAGGTCTTTCATACGAAGATAATCATACACAGGGAAAAGCCGATGACTGGTCGGCAGATGTTTACGTCAGAGCATTGGCGAAGTTTTAGTATTATGTCATTACAGGTAATATGAGAGAGGATAATGTAAATGGATGACAAGAGGAAAATAGGCCGCCGGGAATTCATAAAGGATGTTTCTCTGGCTGGTCTGGGATTGGCTGCCGGGCCTGCATTGCTTGATCTGACGGCGCGAAAAGCGTCAGCGCAGGCGGACATGAGCAAGCTGGTTCTCGTAACCCATCCGGATTCCGTAACCGGCACGAGGGTAAATGCGGAGATCGCCCAGTTGATGGTGGATACAGGTGTAATGGAATTCACCGGGCAGGCGACCGTCGCGGAAGCGTGGGCAAGTGTATTGCCTGACCTGTCGCCAGATGATCTGGTAACCATAAAAGTCAACTGTATAAACAGCTCTCTGCCAACCCATCCGCAGGTTGCGGATGCTATCGCCGCCGGTTTGGTAGCCGCAGGCGTGAAAGAGAACAACATCATTATCTGGGATAGAACGAACAATGAACTCACCCGCTGTGGATATAAACGGAATACAGGCGATACAGGTGTCCGATGCTTTGGCACAAACGAGAGTGGATGGAGGTACGATACACAGGTCAAATTGTCAAACCGAAACGTCAGGCTGAGTAAGATACTGACCAGCACGGATCATCTAATCAACGTCCCTGTGCTCAAAGACCACGGCACTTCCGGTATCACGTTGAGCATGAAGAACCACTATGGCTCTGTAGACAATCCCGGAAGTCTGCACGGCGGCGGATGCGATCCATACATCGGCGAACTGAACAATCTACCAGACATCAAAGACAAAACAAGGCTTATCGTGCTGGACGCTAACTTAGGTTCATATAGAGGCGGTCCTGGCGCTCCTCCGCAGTTCACATATAACAGCATAATGGTGGGACAGGACTCGGTGGCCTTGGACTATCAGGGATGGACGATTCTGGAAGCTGTACGGAAGGAGTATATTAACCAGAGCTTGCCCCAGCCGAGACATATAAAAACAGCGGCGGGATTGGGCATTGGCACCAATGATCCTGAGAAGATCGAACTGATTGAGGTGGCACTGGAGCCTGAAGAAGAGGCTGTCAATCCAGGAGGTCGCTACAGGACTCAATGGGGACGTATGAAGGCGAAAGATTAGCGAGAAATCTGAATAAGATGGAGGAAACGGATAAATGAGTAAGACAATGATTGCAAAGCTTTGCTGGTTTATGTTAATGGCTATCGTGATCGCTGTATCGGGCTGTGACACGAATTCAGATGAAGATGGTAATGATAATAACGGCAACGGCATGACGACATTGCTCTCGCCCGCCGATTTGCTTCCTGATGACGATGCTATCAGCGGTTGGGAGAGCGTCGGGGTTTATGATGAAGCCAACGATTATGATGAATTATACGATCTCATAAACGGAGGAGCGGAATTATATATCGACAATGGGTTCGTGTCAGCGGCGTTTCAGATTTACATCGATTGCGTAGGTGGAGTGTGCGAGGACGCTGCCGTTCATGTACGCATATATGATCAGGGAAGCGAGGCTAATGCTGCGGCAGTGTATGACAGGGTCGCCACGGGAATTGGCATGCCCTGGTACGAAGCGGGGATGGAAGCTCGGATCGATGAAAGCGCGCTTGCAGTTTATACCATAGAATTCTGGCAGCGGAATATGTTCGTGCAGGTGCTCATAGAAGAGAAAAGCGATGCGGCGCTAAACATTGCAAAATTATTTGCTTCCCATGTCTCAAGAGAAATAAGGTAATACCATGAAAAACCGTCGGTTGAGTGGGCGAAGCCCGTATCGAAACCAGGTTTATAGATTGTCCAGAAGGCAATTTCTGAAGGCTACCGCAGGGGTCGCCCTTGCTGCTGGAGTTTCGCCGGTGTTGGGTAAACTTGCGTCCTCCGCTCATGCAGAGGAATTGCCGGAGAAAACTGATCTGGCAGTAATCAAATCCAGTTCGCCGGAAGCGGCGACTATTGCCGCTGTGGAGGCTTTGGGTGGAATAGGCGAGTTCGTCAAATCTGGCGACAGGGTCGTTATCAAGCCCAACATGGCATTTCCCAACCCGCCTGCCTGGAGTACCACTACCAGCCCGGAGGTGGTGGTAACAATAGTAAAACTCTGCCTCGATGCAGGAGCGCGCTCCATACTTGTCATAGATTATCCCATGTCGCAGCCGGAGCGATGCCTGAAGAATACCGGCATTGCTGAAGCCTGTGAGAAACTAGGCTCGAAGAAAATCCGCGTGTCTATGGAGACGGAGCAGAGGAACTACAGGGAAGTCACGCTGGAAAACGCCAAAGCGCTGGAAAAAATCGAGGTGCATAAAGCGCTGTTCCGCGCTGATTCGTTTATCAATATCCCGGTAGCAAAATCGCATTCCGCCACCGGCGTGAGCTTCGGAATGAAGAACCTCATGGGGCTGATCTGGGACAGGAAATACCTGCATCAGCAAATAGACCTGGAGCAGGGCATAGCTGACCTGAGCACTTTCGACAAGCTCAGACCATCACTGATCGTGGTGGATGCTACTAAAGCTCTAACCACAAGAGGCCCGCAAGGGCCGGGGCGCACAGTGGCACTGGATACCATCGTAGCGGGAACCGACCCGGTGGCTGTGGATTCATACGCTGTCACGCTGTCCCGATGGAACAACAGAGGCTATGCTCCCGCAAATGTGAAGCATATAGCCGCCGCCAGCGCAATGGGAATAGGTGAGATGGATTTGGATAAGCTGAGGGTGAAGGAAGTGGGGCTATAGGTCTATGGGGCAATGAGTCTATGGGTCTATGGGCTGATAGGCTGCTAAGAAAATAGAAATCACGAATGGCACGAATTAACGAATAATACCTGTTTCAGTTAGAAACGATACCCATTAGCGTTGTAGTGGCGCACCTGTGTGTGCGCCCGGTATCAAGGTTTTGGCGCATACGGACAGACACATAGATCTGTCACTACAGTCTCATTTCTAACCGAAACAGGTATAACACGAATGATCTTTGATATTATTAGCCACAGATTAACACAGAATTTCACAGAATTCTATAGAGCCTTCTGTGGAAATCTGTGAAAATCCGTCGTATCCGTGTTTATCCGCGTGCTATTCCTGAAATGGGATCTATAATTGCCCCTCCAGTTCCTCCACTTCCCCATCCCGCCGGTGGTAGCCCATCTCGTCAATCATCTCTCTGGCAGTATCCAGACTCTCCCGCGCTTTGTCCTTATTATCCATAGCCAGATGCAGCCGGGCGAATCCCAGGTGGCAGTCCGCTTCGTGCAGACGCATATTTCCACGCGTGGCGATGGTCATGGCTTCGTCCAGGTCGTGCTGTGCCCTTTCGGCATTCCCCATCTCCCGATGCAGTTCCGCCCGCGCCAGCAGACCGCGGGGTAGGTGATCCTGCTGTCCTGCTTGGCGCAAGCTATCCACTGCCTGATCCAGTTCTTGCGATGCCTGTTTGAGATCGCTGGTTCTCTCCTGTGCCTGAAGCATGTACGCCCGTCCCAGGGAGAGGTGGTGAAGGGCGATGTCGAGAAGACTGCCACCAGCTTGCTTTGCCCATTCCAGCGTCTGACCAACCCGGTTTAGCACCTCCTGGTACTTCCTCTGTTCCAGCAGCAGGTCGCAGTATCGAAAGCCCCAGAGGGAGTAGAGACGCGGATACGGCGGCTGAAACTCCTTCTGCACCTCCTCCGCCTGAATGAAGGCAGCTTCGGATTCCTCCAGCTTCCCTGACTGGTGCAGTGCATCTGCCAGGATCGTCCGCATACTCATTCGCTCAAAGGCGTCACTGCTTCGGTCGGCGAAGTCCACGCTCTGCCGGGCGTAATCCACAGCCTTCTCCACTTCGCCCATTGTCAGATGGAGTTCGCTCAAGTTGCTGGTACCGATGGTAGCATTATTCCAGTTCTCCTGCTCAATTGCCGCCTCCGATGCTGCCTGCACGGGTTCTGCCGCCTCCGTCAATCTGCCCAGTGCCCGGAGATAATAACCCGCCTGATTCAGGATAAAGGCTTTAGAACCTTCAGTAAGCCCATCCACAGGCTTGCGCCAGGGAGGGTCGAAGAACCCGGATATGGCAGTCAGATCAGCTCCAAAAGCACCAAGTTGATATACACTGAAATACTCATTCCCTCTACAAACCCGCCGCCAGTATACTTCGTCCATCGTCTCTTGATAACGACCAGCCTGACAGCCGTGTGCCACAGCCGCGTAGAGGGGCATCATCTCATCCAGTGTGTCGGGCAATTCTTTCTCAGGCAGATCCCTATAATACTCATACAGCCTGCTGTGAGCCTCCCGCCATGCATCCGGGTTGCTATTTTTTAGTTTCTCACCAAAGTGCTCTCGCACCAGCGGGTGCGCGTCAAGTGCTCCCGGCTTGTCCGGGTCACGCTCAAGCAGCAACCGGGCGCGACGCAGCTTTGTGACAGCCCGATCCCAATCCCTATCACTCAATGGCTTCCTTCTGGACTTGAATAACCTGTCAGTCAACCGGGGGATGACCGGAGCTTCCCGGAGAACAGCAAGCGCACCTACCTCAGCAGGACGGTCAAATAAACCCATCAGATGCAGTATACTCAACTCAGATGACTCACCCAGGTATCTCTCATAGGACTCCATCACCCGGCGCGCATGACCACCCTCCTCTATGGCTTCCTCCAGAGGTGGGATATCAGGACGACAGTTGATGTCGCCATCAAATGAATCTACCAGCAGGCTGCCCAGCAGTGTCAGGGTAAGTGCATGACCGTCGAACTCCACAGACGCCTGCTTTAACTCGTCAAGTGTTCCTTTGACACCAAACCGGGCGAGGAGTTGTGCCCCGGCCTCTGGTGACAGGTGCTCCAATTCAGTCTGCCGCGTCATCAAGTCACCCACCTCCCATCGGGTAGTCGCAATGCACAACCCCGGATTCTGGTATACTAGTTCCTTCAGGAGAGCTTCCAACGCCGCATCCTTAACGCGCCCCTTCATCTCCCCCGGCAGGTATTGCAGTCGTTCTAAACCATCCAGTATCAGCAGTGTCCTCTGCTTCCTGATCAGCTGCGCCAGTCGCTCACCCTTGTCCCACGGAGATCCCACTGTCGGGTCAGGATCACCAAACTGCCTCAACGCCACAGCGATGAATTGGTCAACAGACGCATGTCTGGTCTTCGACGTCCCTTGACTGTAGAATGACCATCCAAACACCCTCTCCGCGCCCCTGAAGTTCTCCGCACCCATTTTCCGCAGCCACTCATTCACCAGCGCAGTCTTACCCACGCCGCCCCACGCCACCAGGCAGAGGACTTTGGTCTCTGGATCTTCCCATGCCTCATCCAGCATCTTCAGTTCCTCCGCGCGGCCAAACAGGTCATGACTGGTCTGCGGCAGATTCCTAAGAAAGACCTCGACTTCAGGTGAAGTTTCCCGGTCTATTGGCTTAGGAGCAGTCCTAGAATGCCCTCTTGGTTTCACCAATTTAAGTGCAGTAATCACTGCAAGAGCTAACATACCTGTTATACCTATCCATATAAGTATGTATATTATTACTGTCATTAACTATTTCCTGCATGCTATAAGTCGGTCTTCCGACAATAAATGCTGGCTACCAGAAGCCCCATATAAACATACCCCATTATTGCCTCCGAGGCGGCGAGAAATTGCGATAATCCCTCATCTGGATGGAGGTCACCATAACCAAGCGTTGTCCATGTAACAGCACTAAAGTAGAGACATTGTTTTATATTAGAATGCTGAATACTTTTCTTGATTCCATGCCTATTATCATAGATTCCAACCAAATCATATAGTAGTGTATAGAATAATATAACACTTGCCATAGCAAAGAGTACCGTCAAAATTGCTAAAAATCGGTTCCCTTTACGCAGTCTATAACTAACTTGAAAGATTCCCAAAATCCCAAATACTATAACAGCAACTGCCAATGTAGACTCACCCATTTTACGCTCAAAAATTGTTCGCCAATCTAATTCTGATAGGGTATCTACCAGGAAGTATATGGAAACTACTGCAAAAGTTAGAGCTATAGTTAGAACTGCCGCAATAAGGAATATATCTACTATACTGAATTGCTGTTTTTCCATAGAATTGCCATCCCCGCTTGTCCGATTAAAGACTACCAGCCAGAGCCAGTGCAGAAAACATTCTCATGATCACTTGCAATTATACAGGATATACATGGAAAGTCAAGAAAAATCTTGAGCAAAAAGGAAATGACCGAATGGCACTTACTTAGTATCTGCTGATTTTCTATTTTTGGTTTGTTCTCCCTATGGGTTAATGGTATTATAGAGGTGGATCCTAATCATCTCATATAATACCAAAACCATAGGGAGGCATATCAATGATTGAGTC
>SDBT01004546.1_pt1 | contig 23532 bp, 19 predicted proteins | sample 2277101 | NCBI WGS metagenome assembly SDBT01 (sample SAMN10404973, study PRJNA504765) | marine sediment metagenome | isolation source: marine sediment core GS10_PC15, 103 cmbsf | place: Arctic Ocean: Southern Knipovich Ridge | collected 2010 | reverse complement strand
CGCTTCATTGCATTGGGTTTTCACTACGTGCAGCTGCTTGAATCTTCACGCCATTCCTCAAACAGTCTCACAATTTATGGCTTGATCGGTTCTGGCCCATCAATTAAGACCGGTGCAGTCGGTTCTATCTTAGGTTGAAAGGATTATAAAAAATGAATGTTTCTAAACTTCACACCGAATTAGTTAATGCGGGCATTAATATATCTGGCTGTAATTCCCGGGGAATTGTTTGGGATAAAAGCAACAAAGAAATTCAAGACTTGGTTGATGTCCAGGCAGTTATCCAAGCGCATGACCCTGCCCCGGATGACAATACAATCCTCACCCAGGAATATTTAAAAGTGGGTATTATCACTGAGGACATTATTTACGCTCTTTGGAAAAAGATCATGCAAAACGACACCGCTGATGCAGACGCCCTGCAAGTGCTGATCGAGCAGGTTAGTTTATCTATGAATCCATAGTTTTCATTCCTACAAACCTACCATCAATAAACACATAAGGGCTGCATTTTTCACATTCGCATGAAATTACCTGGATAATTTTCGAAAAAACATGGTGAGATGAGTTGACAGCCGTAATTAAAGCTAACTATAATTCAGTAATGGTTAAATATTCGAAACTCATGCGAAAAAAATCGATCAGATATCTCATTTCAATTTTACTTTTCACCTTATTGGCGGGCTGCTCAGATGGGCAACCTGAAATGGTTGTGACACCAGAGGGTGAAGATGATTCCAATAAGGAAGCGCAATTATCGGAGGTGCCAGAAGAAACATCAGGTATCGAAAGTGTTCCATGTGACCTGCCGCTGCCCGGCCCAGATGATTGGACGGTAATTCTGTGCGAACGGTTTGATGATAACCGTAATGGATGGGAGGTTGAGAGCCAGGATAACCCGTACGCAAAATACACGAGCGCGATCACGGATGGCAAATTTGTAGTCGATTATACGGTGAAAGGATTTGCGGGTTACCAGCGTACTGCGTTGACACGGTTCACGATTGGTGAAGAAAAGAACTTTGCTCTATCAATCAAAGGATTAATGGACACCCCTTTCCAGGATGCGAGCTGGGGGATCGCTTTCCGCGGTGCTGAGGATAACTTCTTTCTATTCTCAATCTCGAATAACGGCACATACAGCTTTGAAATCCGCGAAAATGGTGAATGGACCCCGCTGATTACCCCGAAGGATTACAATGGTATCCGGCTGGGTGAAGAGAACACTTTACGGATAGAAGCGGGCGGGCAGGATTTTTACTTCAGCATCAATGATACGATGGTCAACCAGTTCAGCGGAGCATTATTAGAAGGGGAACAGATCCTGCTGGTTGTGAGCGCAAAAGAGGGTGTAAGCGCTGTGTTCACGTTCGATGATGTCGTTTTGCAAAGATAACATAAATAATCAAAAAGAGGACAATCACCCGCAGCTACAATTCCTCTTGACATTCAAAGTTGCACTAGTTAATTGAATTCAGAATTCTCACTGGAAAGACTTTACCAATTTAGCATATCCAGCGTTAAAGATGTGAAACTCTTTTCTACGCATGGTATATTTACCCTTGTATCATAAAACACTGGCGCATCCTGCGATCGGGTGAAAAATGAAAATTGAGACTGGTGAGTTGAAAAGTAATAATATTATAAAGAGACAGCGAAAGCCGTGAAATTCAGAATAAAATAATCGTTTATATGAAAATATTTTATATGAACATGAACTTAAAGAGGGGATAACATGAGGGGTATTCTTAAAAATAAAATTAATTACAAAATCATGATCGCGGCTATCATCAGCAGCGCTTTCATAACAAACACAATTTATGTTTATGTGTTTCAACTCCCGATATTTAGCAGAAGGATTATCGCGATTACGCTGGCGGTTTTCTCGATCATTACACTTTGTCTATATTTTTTCATCCATTCAGTCATATTAAATCGCCTGAATAACCTCCCAAAGCCTGTTCTCAACATAATAGCCGCTTTTTCATTGTTTTTATCCTTCCTGGTATTTATTATTGCCTACAAAATGGATTTTTCACTGAAATTCAATTATTTGTTCTTACCCAAGCACTCTTTAAGTATTCAGGCAAATGCAGTTGGTGATGCTGGAGGCACTCTTGATGATCGAGTAGAAATCGTATGGATCAACAATGGAATAGCGGATGTTAGTTTTAATGCGCTGGATTTACAGGGGGAATGGCATCAAACTGAAACGTCAATTTATACAGATCAGGTTGGAAAAGCCGGATACGATGGCTGGTCCACAAAGATGACCGTTCAATTTCAAAAACAACCCAATGCGGGCACCGCGGAAATTATTTTTGATGGAGAGCGGAAAATAATTGATCTACGTTCCGAGTATCAAGAAAAGACAGAAGTTGTATTTTATTCGCCTGCGGGCAAACTGAATTATCTGTTTTCAACTCTCCCTGCATTTTTCGCATGTTTCGCAATCGCGTTTTCGCTTTTGGTTTACCCCTTACAAAAAATAAACGAGGTTGTCTGGTCATCAGAAAAAATTAGGGACTTTTTAGAACTACTCACAAAACGATATATAAAGAATTATTTATTAATAATATTGATCGTTTTTTTTACATCGTTTTCAGTTTTCCTTTTCTTCAGAATCAAAGGGATTAACGATCGAATACCCATAAATGAATTGTCCCGCATATACGATCCGTCAGAGTTGATCTTCCTTGTTATCCTCCTAGTGCTTTCGATTGCGTCAGGTTTATTGACAGCGGGGTTAAGCAAGAATTTAGATATCAACATACTTCCCTGTTTTATTATCGGTTTCTGCCTGGCACCATTTTTACTCAGCTACTGGATGCTGTTCGCATCGTATATTTTTCCGGGCGACCCCATCTCTTTTTTTGTTGCCACACCACCGATCGTATCAACTGTGATTATCTTGAAATTAAGAACGAGATTGAAAAAGATCTTCAAGCTTATTATGGATGTGCTGCATGCAAGCAGAAAGAATGCAATTAATTTAATTGTATTACTCTTAGTGGTCGTTATTCTTTCACTTTTAACAACCTATTTTGTAACCAATGGGAGAGGTTTTTTCACTTTACAGGATGCCATGGTCTACCGGGCAAACGCGCTGCATTTTGCGGAAACACGTTCATTCCAATCGATCCCGCCGCTTGAAGGATTTGCAGATGGCAGTTTACCGAGGTCGTCCCATAATTTCATATATCCCGCATACTTGAGTTATTCCATGCTGATTAATAACGGATCTCCATTGGGTTACCCGAACGATTTATCGGTTAATGACGCGCATCAAATACTGGTCATTTATGTAATCCTTGCTCTGGTTGGATTATCTATGCTGACTGAGAATATTCATGCCCCGATCCTGTCATTTATCCTGATAACTTCCGTGGGTTTTCTTGGCAGCCAATCTTACAGGGGTAGCCGGGATGTTTTTACAGCGATTCCGATAATTTTGTTGATCACATTGTTCCTCGGCATACCAGCAAAGAAAACGAGCGCGAAGATTGGACTTCCCGCATTATTATTGGTGTCCATACTGGCTAATGCAAGCCTGGGCGGGCATACAATTGGCGGATTATTTGCCGTGATGATTGTGCTCGCAATGATCGTCCAAAGTTTCATAACCAGAGAAAGCGATTTCGTAAAGGTTTTTCTCATTTCAATTGTTGCGGGTATCGGCTTATTAGTTGGAAGCCGGTTTTATATCCAAAGCATAATGACATACGGCACATTACGATACACGGCGATTGGCGCTACATTCAATGGCACTGTTCTTGAGGGAATCCGTAATTTACTTCTACTAAATGAGAGTATCGATAGCGCTGATTATGCGGGCAGGTTGGAGCGATTTCTTTCCGGGGATAATATGTTATTGACGGTTTCAATGATCGCGGCGGTTTTATACTTATTTTTCAATTGGGATAGAAACAAAAAAAATGCAATAAACGGGAAAAGGATCAGCATGTTTTTATTGTTTCTTGCCCTACCCTTCACGGGACTTTTGGATATCAAAGTATTCGGGATTTCGGAACTTCTGTTAGACAACAAAAGGTATATCCGCGCAATATATCCTATCGCAGTCGCGAGTTTGGTTTTTATTCTTTTCGATCATATGGATAGTATATTCTCATACAAAAGGAATATTAATAAGTACAAAAAGCAAATAACCATTAAGTTTATTCTTTTATTCATGTGTGTTTTTTCATTTATTTCAATTACCCAATGGGATAAGATTAACCCGTTGAAAACTGTTGAACATTCTCATAATTCAATAATTGGGGAGATCAAAAAACAACAATTGTTGAATGAAGATGATTCCATAGTGCTAACAGACTTGTTTTTTTGGAGTTATTATTTCAATAACAAGAATATTCAGCTCATGTTCTTCCCGATAAGCCGTGATATTTATAAAACTCAATCTGATGAAGAATTATACAAGTTACTAAAAGAAGGGTCCATTAAATTTATTGCGGTTCGGAAGTCAATGATGAAAAGATATTGGCAATATACCCAGTTGGAAAGTTTTTTGCAGAATCGTTTATATTCAGACAGTTTATTTTCTAATGATAGTATGGATGTTTATGTAATTAAATAAAATAATCTTGCAAGGCAGGCGACATGCCCCGCCACCTATATACTGGTTATTTTTAGCATTTTACTATTATCTATCAATTAGTTGGCTGATATATTTTCAAATCCTCGTCTCAACACCACTCGAATTTTTTGAGTTTAATAATAACAGCCGCTTCATTTTTCTATTTCATCCAGAGATTCCAAGATCACAGAATTTTCATAGTGTGCCCATGTTTATTGATAAAAATCTACGATTCTTTTCTATAGCTCTGATCATTACGATTGCGACCCTCTTTTACGGCTTAATCCCGATGGATAAAATTTCTGTTAACCATACGCTTGAGCTCTATATCCTGCTGATGGAAGATTGCGGCAGTTGTAAATTTAGAGTTGAATTATTTAAATAAGATTTAGATCTTAGGAATTTTCAGGATGACGCCGCATTCACTTTACCGTTGAGGCGATTCTGCCAGCCGGATGATTTCCTATATCGTACCGTCAATGGATTTATTCATGGGGATATGCATTGTGGAGATCATTGCGCACAAATATAAAAATGATAAATATGACCAACCCGATGTTAGGCCAGTGGATTAGATGATAGATTGTGCAAAAATAATTTTCTTCTCGCACACTCAAGAAGTCGTGGGTGCATCACAAAATACTGCTTTCCATCTTCCATTTTTTGGATTTTCGGCTTCAAAGAATTTTCATTCAGGATTTGAATGCCTTCCAGCATTAGATCCACTTTTAGCACCTCCAATTGTTCCCGGATATTTCTAAAACCAATAAACTCTTTTATTTTCAGAGAACGTTGCAATAAAATTGGACCGGTGTCCACACCTTTATCTAAAAAATGAAGTGTCACTCCGAACCCGATTGAAGAAATATTCCTATCCAAAGCTGTCCATTCCAAAATGTTCATCCCCCGATATTGAGGCAAAATCCCGGGGTGGCAGTTGAGGACACCGTACTTAGGAATTGCCAATAGTTTCTGGCGGATCAACCCGCCGCCGGCAAAGATTATGACTTCTGGATTTAGGTTTCTGAGAAAAGCCATGCTTTTATTATTGTTCTGATCCTGGGCAAACAAGATGGGAATGTTGTTTTTATTTGCGAATTTCTTTAAGGACCTTTCACTTATATTATGTTTATGTGAGTAACTTTTCAATGTGATCTGTTTTTCATTAGAAAAACGGTCATCAGCCAACAATAATTGATCATAAATATTTTTAATAAATTGCGCGCCATCGCGTTTATATTGGGCTTTAAATCTTTTAAAATTCCATTGTGTTCGAACTGCGATACCGGCAAGTTCAAATTTATCACTTCTAAAAATCTTAACGGCGAGAATACGTGAGTAAAGACTGCTGTCTATCGGAGCTAAAAGAACGATACGTATCACGATAGGAGCTCCATAGCAGTATATTCCTGCTCACAAAGCGCAAGTAAAAATGCTGTCCTTCTATTTGAAAGTTTTCTTTTTTTGTATTCTCTGAAATAGAAATCGTTCAATTTCAAAGCAGCATTTAAGAATCTTAGATCATTATGCCGACGCGCGGCTCTACAAAAAAGGATACAAATGGAATGCCTTTCTAACCAGATTTGGTCTTTATCGATCTTTTCATCGAAATGTGTGAGAGAAAGATTTCTTTTCACTTCAATATGTCGGAGAAGCCTTTCGAGGTTTCTTGAAACGGAAGACTTTTGTTTTTTATCTGTATTCCTATCAAGGATATCTAAATATTTTCCACTTCCGACCTTAACAATATTTCTTTTTACAACAATTGTTTCTTCGATCGGATTAAGCCAATTTTGAATTTCGCGGATATCTTGCACTTCACTTATTTTTATACCGGTGATTACTCTTTTTCTTTTTTCTAACCACCCAAGCAAGACCATTAATTCTTCGATTAAATATATATTATTTAAAGACCCCTCATCTAAAAAAGTTCGAGTGGAGATCATTTCGCCATATTTATTAATTACGAAGGTTTTAATGGTTTCAGGGTTTACAGTCCTGTCTAAAAGGCGAATAAGTTTATCTATAAAATTAGTTAAAATCGATTTGTTCATTTCAGTATCTAATGGAACATTCTTACCAGAAGATTATGTAGCTTTATTTTCAAGTACTTGAATTATTTTATGAAATTTATCAAGTAAATCTTCATTTAAAAGAATTCTATCCTCGGTTTTTAGTGACAGAATTTCTGCGACAAATTTAAAGTTCAGCAATGATTTATTTCTCGTTAGAGTAAAACTTTGTTCCATTTGTTTTTTAATATTTTCTTTATTTTTTATTGCATAATCAAGATTATGAAGAATTTCATACTGGTTGAATTTTGCACCGAGGTTATCAACAACCAGGTTTTCAATTCCTAGAAGGCGGGAAAATCCAAAATGCTTAGGCCCATACGCTAAAAGGATTGTTGGGATCAGCTGGGACATCGCTGCCACACCGGCATGCAGCCTGCCGGAGATAAAAATGTCTGTGAGGCCGATGATTTCCTTCATGATCTCAGGTGTATACGGGTTTCTGATTATGTTTATTTTATATTTTTTATTGGGATATGTCTCAATAAAACGTTCATAGATCTGTTCGGTTATTTTTGAATCCGGACCCGGGATCAGATTCCTGTCATCGTTCAATCGAAACACATGACTTACCAATAAAAGGTTTAAATCCCGTTCAACAACAATGCCGTGCAGCAGCTCAATAACGGGTTGGATTTCATCCTGAGACCTCTTTTCGCTGTAGCGGTCCTTGCTATACAAAGTCTTATTTGCTGTGAATAGATTTTTTGCGAAATTGAATCCAGTAATATTAAAACCCACCAGCAATCCTTTTTTAATCTTAACATGCTCATATTTATGGATAAATTCAATAATTTCACCTGTTTTTTGAATATCAAATAACCAGGAAGGGCAAGCCAGTGAAAAAAGGGGAGTATTAAGGTTGAGTTTCGATAAGTTTTCGTAGGCAATCGGTTCGCGTGTGGTAATAATGGTGGTCTTATTAAGAACAAACTTCGCCAGTATTTTTTTCCATTTCTTAGAGAATGGACCAGATGATTGCGCAAACATGAAAATTGGCGTATTCAGATTTCGAATTGTGAGCAGATCAAGCGAATGCTTTAGAAAATGACCCCAATATGCCACATCCCCATAGGTGTCCCCGCTGAAATCAATATAAATATCAGTGTGGTATAAGATCTGTAATTTCTTACCTGAAATTAGAAATTGTAGATCCTGTTTGAGTGATTTATTCAGGATTTTCCAAATTGCACTCCTTAATAAATCAAAAACAGAAACCAAACCAAAAAATATTTTTGTTTCATATAAAGCAGGAATATCTAATGAAATAATTTCTTTTTTCTCGCTGTATTCACGAGAAAGCTGCAGGGAAGTGACAATGTCAATGTGTTTTCCCAGATTTTTAAAATTATCAATCATTGGATTAACAATTGCCATGTTGCCAAATTGTCGCTCCATAACCCCCAGAGGGAGTGAGCACATCCCCCCGATGAATATTTGCGGTTTCCTGGTTGGAATCTTAGACATTATTGAATTTCCAAAAGCTCTCTACTTATTTTGAATCAAATATATCATTGACTAAATTGCGAATAGATAACGCCAATCTCAAAACAGCATTCTTTTTCTTTGATATTTGATATCGATACCTTCCAAAATTTACCAACTCTCCACCAAAAGTTGATTTGAAATCACGCGGACCGTATTCTTTATTTGGATGCCCAGCACCCCCGAAATTGAATACTTCAATATTGTTTTTAACGCCATATTTAAATATCTCCCACACGATGCAATCATTGGCGTGGAAACGCCCCATTTTTCTATTATCTCCAGCAAACCAATCATACAGTCCTAGATTGAATTTTAGGGTTATCCTGGTGGCGATCGCTGTATTTCCTCTTTTTGCCAGAAAAATTTCACAGATGTTGTGTTCGAAAAGGCTTTTAAAAACGCTAATATCAAGCAGCGGCAGCTTTATTCGTCTATAGGTCTCCTTGAGAATTGTGTAACTTGTTTTGAGATCCTCAGAACTAATTCCTTGCTCTATTCGAAGCCTTTTTGAGTATCGCTTGATGTTGATTCTTCTTTTTTTATGAATGCGATCCCATATCAAATCAACATCCTGGCCGATCTTGTTGAAAAAATTCAAACGAGGGATAAATTTAAACCCATATTGTTTAAAAATATCCGGAAATAAAACTCCCCGATCGTTCCAGATTTCCATGTAGACGCCCCTTAAATTCTTATGGTTGACCAGATCGTTCAACAGGAATGAAAGTAGCTGAGGGTCCCGAGAGAAAAGTATTGGCCCGCCGTTTAATATCACCCGCTCAGAAAATATGCCGGGAATACCTTTCAGTTCTTTACATACTTGAAAACAATATCCCCCCGCAATTGAATTTGTGGCAACATGCCTTGCAATCCTGCCAAATGCTTGAAATGATGGGTTGTCTTTTAATGCCTGAAATAAGGCACCCGATTGAAAAGGATTGTTGAACTTATTTGCAATTAATGCCTGATCCCATTCAGAAAAATTATTCTTGTTGAGGTTCTCAATTTGGAATTGCATTTATTTTTCTCAAGACCCTCTTCATCGCGTTCGCGAGTTTATCCTTTATGAGTTGGATAGCCCATTCTAATATATTATCAGACCACCGCTCGGGGTGAATTTGCAGCACAATTTTACTGTATTTTGGATTTTCAATGAATTCCAATAAATCCCTGCTGTTCTTAAGCTCGACAGCGATTAATGATTTGACCTTGTCGCGCAAATTACCTTTTTGGCTCTGCCAGTTTCTGCCAGTATCCGTTATGAAGGCGATATCGCTAAAATCAATATCTAATACCACATCACCAATCAGACCCAATTCATCAAAGACTTTTATTCGGTCAAATTTTTGCCAGAGATCCAGGTTATTGTATTTGCTCAATGGACTACCGTGCATGGAAATAGTGGATATCTTTGAAATGTTTTGAAAATCCCGAATGCAGTTCTTGAAATCTGCCAATGCATTCTGATAATTTCCCCGTGCTGATGCCAGGGACTCATAATGAAAACCAACCTCGTGCCCCAGATCATTAATCCGCCTGATTACATTTTCGTTGAACCTTTGGTTTTTAGCCCGAAAATAATATGATGCCTGAACACCCAGTCCGGCTTCATATATTGCCATTCTTAGCGCGGCTGAATGATTCCTATCCACATCGTGCCGTATAATACAGAAACTCTCGGGTTTTCCAGGCGCGGACAAAAAATCAGAAAATGTAAAAACCTGATCGTTGAAGTTATTTTGAACAGTTCTTATGAGCGTTTTGTAAAAATCTAATGTGAAATCAATCATTTCGCGGATAAATTAATGAATAATATTATTTCGAACAAAAAACTGAGTAATTTTTTATCAAAATTCATCATGTTTGGCGGGGTTCTATTTTTTATTATTTACATGTTCACAAATGACCAGATGAACGTCACAGAGCTTAACTTTAGAATACCATATCTTATCATTTCATTTCTGCTATTAACCCTCCCATTATTGATCGGGGTTTATGTCTGGTTTTATTCATTAAAACAGTACAAGATTGATGTACCAATCCGAATTGCGGCAGCCTCACACGGGCTTTCGATTTTTTCAAAATACATCCCTGGCCGTATCTGGACAATCATCAGCCGTTCCGCATATGTGGCAAATTACGGATACCATCTGGTATTAATTGCGTTTATTTCCGCAAGACTTCAGATCATTCATATCCTCGTCGGTTTATTGGTTGGGATGATTCCGCTTTTTCTACTGGAAATTGATGTGATCATTCGGATATCCTTATTCGCTGGAATTGTAATTATTTTGATTGTATTGGCAAACAGGAAAATACAAACAGCACTATTCCGATTAATTAATAAGATCACAAATAAAAGCAAAAACAAAGATGAGCATATTATCGAGCATCAAGATTCATGGGCGATCATTTTAATCGTTCTCATCCAATGGACTCTGTACTCAATTTCCTATTTTTTCTTTGTCAAATCCATTATTGATATCAAGGATGTCAGCCTGGGATTTGCCTTTCCCCTATCTATAAATATCGGGCTGCTTTCACTAATAACTCCTGGCGGGATCGGGGTCCGTGAAAGTGTGATCGTCGGGTATTTTTTGCTATTTGATATTCCACCCTCGATTTCCGCAACTATATCAATATTAAGCCGATTCTGGTTCCTGGTGGGGGAAATATTTATCTTTCTGGTTGGATTAACTGCGAAAATCATTTCGGCCAAAAAGGAATAACGGGCTGGTTGCTGCGGATTTTCCTTATTTGTTTTTGTTATCTTCCATATCAAACAGCATGGCGAAAAGGCTGAGCTGCAGTCCTGTGAATGTGGTGAACAAGATCGCAAGCGCGGTTACCTCGGGGATAGAACCAATGCGAGCCCAGCGAGTAAAGAAGCGATATATCAGCATGATATTAAGAAGGAACATGGCGAAACTGGTCAAGTAGAAGAAGATCAGGGGATGGAAATTCCGGATGAAATATTTCTGCGTCATGCGGTAGTAAAACAGCCTGGTCATCAGCCAGAGCATTTTGGGAATAATGAGAATCGGCCTTATCCCGCTTTTTTCGCCGATATTGTAAACTGGCTTCACCGGGACATCAACGACCCGAAAGTTAAAAATATTCAGCCGCACAAGCAGGTCATTAGGCTGCCCATATGACTTGTACATCTTTTTCCAGTCAATTGTATGCAATGCTTTTTTATTAATGACCGTATAACCACATTGTGAATCCGCAATGCTCCAATAGCCTGAGGCTATCTTAGTCATCAGCGAGAGCATGGAGTTGCCCAAATAGCGCACACGCGGGATGACCTGCCAGGCATCGCCCGTGAACAGACGATTGCCTTTAGAATAATCGGCTTTGCCTTCATACACCGGTTGCAAAAGATCCTCCAGGTCGTCCGGGTCCATCTGCGCGTCGCCGGCCATCACAGCGGCCATGTCAATGTCATTGTCGCGGCTCCATTCGTAACCGTCGGCGATTGAACTGCCAACGCCTGTGTTTTTCTCATGGCGGATGATGACAATCCTGTCGGGGTCTTTTTTCTGGTATTTCTGCGTGATCTGGTAGGTTTTGTCGCTGCTGGCATCATCCACTATGACCATCTTATCCACGTAATCTGGCATGGTGGTGATGACCCGACCGATCAAATTTTCTTCATTGTAAGCGGGAATTACAACGGCGATCGTTTTATTTTTGTACAAATACTCCTCCTAATTTTGCCCATTGTATCCAGAGGTTTTGAGTGCATATTTTTAGTGTACCATTCTTTATTTTTATATTCAAACAGAGTAGATTACGAAGAATTAATTCAAATAACCATAAAAACGTCCTACTTTACGGATATGCGGGGGTGTATCAGTGAAATTTCCTATATGTGGGGCTTGACGACTGTAGAATTATTGTTCTATAATAGAACAAAATTACTAATTCTGGAGGAAGCCATGAACCTGACAACCACTCAACGCTTTTCACACCTGACCAACCAGTTATTCAAGAATGTACGCGCGCGCTCAAATTCATTGTATGTGGCAGTAATTATCTTGGCGTTGGCTGCTTTGGAAATTTTCAATTTCAGCACAACTGATTTCGCCCTGCGGGATATCCTTGGAAACCAGGGAGGTGGGTTGCTGACATGGTCAACGATCCTATCGCTGGCGTTTTGCGGGATGGATATCGCCGGAATTGCCAAGATCCTGGCGTCCCCGAAAGAAGATACAGGTACCAGGAGTGGTTGGTACTTGTTAGGGGCATGGGTACTGGCGGCCGCGATGAATACCGGTTTGACCTGGTGGGGGATTAGTGTGACAATCTACAATCAGCCTGTCCCTGCAGTTATGATCATTGACCCTATGACCTATGTAACAGTCGTTCCGGTTCTTGTGGCGGTGATGGTTTGGGTCATTCGCATTTTGATCATTGGGACTCTGGTTACATCTTTCGATCTGGTCTTGAAAGAAAACAGGCAACAAGGAGAGCCGGTTCGGGGGAAAGCGTTTGGATTCCGTACTGACAGGCAGGCAGCCCCTCCGGGATATAAACCTGTTCCCAGCCGGGCAAGTATGGATTATGAGGGTCTTCCAAGATAGATAGATCATAATCCTAGATTGAAACACCAGGTTTTATTCCTGGTGTTTTTATTTCCCATACTATAATCACAGTCATGAAATTTTCTCCATCGAAGTCTGCACAGTGGATAGATGACCAATCCGCATTGGACAGCATCATCCCAGCGCTGTCCAAGGGACCTTACCTTGCCGTGGACACAGAATCTAACAGTTTGTTTGCTTATCAGGAACAGGTGTGCCTGATCCAATTTTCAACTGCCGACACGGATTATCTGATCGACGCGCGCGCGGGGCTTGACCTCTCGTGCATGCATTCGGTCTTTAATGATTCGACAGTTGAAAAGATATTTCACGCGGCAGAATATGATGTCATGTGTCTGAAAAGGGACTATGGTTTTGAATTTAATAATATATTTGATACCATGCAGGCTGCCCGCATCTTAGGATTCAAACATCTTGCTTTATCAACTATGCTGGAAGGACAGTTTCATATTCAACCGATCAAGAGTTTCCAAAAGGCAGATTGGGGAAAACGTCCTCTGGCACATGATATGCGACAATACGCGCGCCTGGATACCCATTACCTAATTCCTTTACGTGAGCGGTTGGATGAGCAGTTACGTAAGAGCGGGCTGCACGCATTAGCGCAGGAGGATTTCCGACGCCTGTGCCGTGTTGAGAATAACCACATTGATGCTCCTCTATACGCGCAGATCAGGGGTTATTATCATCTCTCCTTGAAGCAGTTAAGCGTACTGGATGCCTTGTGCCGCTATAGAGATGAACTCGCGTCACAATTAAACCGACCGTTGTTCAAGGTGATCGGTTCACGTGCGCTGTATGCGCTGGCAGAAGTGAGCCCCCAAGCTATCGAGGCATTAGAAAATATTACAGACCTATCTCCGCGCCTTGCGAAACGGTATGGTTATGGACTCATCCAGGCGGTTAAACGCGGGCTGGAAGCTCCCCCGATTGTCCTCCCGCGGCATAAGCGTCCATCCCAGGCATATATCAAGCGGTTAGAAAATTTGAAATTGTGGCGAAAGAATAGAGGAAAAAAGATGGGGGTACAATCAGATATTGTTCTACCAAGGGATATCCTTGAGTATATAGCTGGACGACAACCGAAGGATGTGTTTGAGTTAAAAGAAGTGATGGAAGAAGTACCGTGGCGCTTCAACCATTTTGGCGGCGAGATATTGCAGGTAATTACAAAAGGTAGAGAAGCATGAAAATACGATTTTACGGAGCGGCTCGCACAGTTACTGGCTCTCAGCATCTGATTGAAGTGAATGGAAAGAAGTTGCTGTTGGAATGCGGTATTTTTCAGGGCAGACGGCGCGACTTTTATGAACGCAACTGCTGTTTCATATTTGAACCGAAAGAAATCGATGCGGTTATTCTCTCCCATGCTCATATTGACCATTCTGGAAACCTTCCTAACCTGGTCAAGCAGGGCTACGATAACCCAATCTATGCGACACCACCAACCGCAGAATTAGCTGGAATCATGCTGAGGGATTCTGGTCATATATACGAGGAAAATACAGAATACATCAATAAGAAGAAACGCAAACACGGAGAACCCGCTGTGGAACCACTGTACACGGTGCTCGATGCGGAAAAAGTGCCGCCCCTGTTCTCAGAGGTGGAATATGATGAGCCGTTTGAACCTGTCAGGGGAGTCACGGCACGCCTGGTGGACGCGGGACATATCCTGGGATCTGCAGCAGTTGTGTTGGACGTGGAGGAAAACGGAAAGAAAACATGCTTATGGTTCTCTGGAGATATTGGACGGGAGCGGCTGCCGCTCCTGCGAGACCCGATCATGCCGGAAGATGTGGATGTGCTGTTGATGGAATGCACGTATGGCGATAAAGCCCACCGCGATCCAGAAACAGCATATATTGAATTCCGGGATGTGGTCAAGCGCACGATTGCACGCGGCGGAAAGGTGGTTATACCCGCTTTCGCTGTCGGGCGTACGCAGGAACTGGTTTACGCGCTCAACCGTATGATCACTGAAGGAGAACTCCCGCGCATTCCCGTGTTCGTAGACAGCCCACTGGCGATCAACGCAACGGAGATTTTCCAGAAATACCCGGATTATTACGATGATGAAACCCGTGAGTTTGTGCGCACGGGTAAACATCCCGCGCTGACCTTCCCTGGTTTGCGCTACACGCGCCCGGTGGCAGAATCAAAGGAGATCAACAAGATAAATAAACCAATGGTTATCATTTCAGCATCTGGAATGGCGGTAGCAGGGCGTATCCTGCACCACCTCATCCATAATGTGGAAGATGAGCGCAACACGATCTGCATTGTTTCGTGGCAGGCACCGCATACACTCGGGCGCCGCTTAGCGGAACGCCAGAAAACGGTACGCATCTTTGGAGATGAGTTACACGTGCGAGCGGAGATCGCGACTATCGGTGGTTTATCCGCTCACGGCGGGCAGAAGATGCTGCTGGATTACGCACAAGCTGCAAATGAGAACGGGTTGAAACAGATCTACCTGGTGCATGGTGATGAAAGGCCAGCTGCGGTTTTGATGGAGAAAATGAAAGAACGTGGCATCACCAATGTGCATTTTCCTGAACGCGGTGATGTCGCTGAGATATAAAATTGAAAATAACAATCCCTCTTGGAAAACCAGAGGGATTTTTTTCGCGATCTTATAATAATGATGCTATAAAACAGTGAGGGATATTACAATAGAAAACAGGAACTTATTATGCCCATAAAAAATAATTATATGCAATCCAATTTGCTTACAGGTACCCAAAAGATGCTTGCTTTTGATATTGAGATCGCGAAAGAACTGCCTGATGATCCTGGTGATTTTAAAGCCAATCGCCCCTTAGGAATCAGCTGCGCGGCCGCGCTTACAAGTGAGGGTGATTTTTCAGTATGGCATGGCGGAAAACGAGACGGCAAGTATGCTGAACAGATGACAGAAGCTGAAGTGTTAGAAATGATTGATTTTTTATGGGACACGGTCCAGGCAGGGTACCAGATCTATACCTGGAATGGGCTGGGTTTTGACTTTGATATCCTTTTTGAGGAATCTGGTGAAGACGAACGCTGTAAACTGATGGCGCGCTCGCATGTGGATATGATGTTCCATTTTTTCTGTATAAAAGGGTATGCCATCTCTCTGGAAAAGGCAGCCAGGGGAATGGGATTGGAAGGAAAAACAGAAGGAATGGATGGTGCGTTAGCACCGAGGATGTGGCGGGAAGGCAGGTATGAACAAGTACTAGATTATGTGGCGCAGGATGTGCGCATTACCTTAGGTATTGCCCAGCAGTGTGATCTCGAAAAAAAACTATACTGGACGAGCAACCGGGGGCGAGATCAGGATTGCCCACTGCCTGTTGGATGGCTGCCTGTTAATCAAGCGCAAAAATTGCCGGAACCAGACACATCCTGGATGTCCACTCCCTGGCCGCGCTCGAAATTTACCGGCTGGTTATAAAAAGATACTAAAAATTAGCAGAATTATTTAGATAATAAATCCATAAGATACTTTCTCTCCCCAAAGCGCGATGAGTTTAATAATTTATTATTCCCATTGTTTTTTATCTCTAGAGAAAACAACGATTGATATAATTTAATTTATGTTCAAACAATCTCCGATCTCCCGATTACGCGCCTATTTTTCATCGCCGAAAGGAAAGCGTATCAGTTTATGGCTGACCTTTTTTCTATTCTGGGGCGGTGCAGCTGCTGTTCTATCATTCATTTCCGTGTATTACGAAAGCATGAATCTGTCGGGCAGCCAGATCGGACAGTTGAACAGCATCCCACTTTTTGTTACCCTCATCAGTAGTGTTGCTTTTGGCTTCTTGTCGGATATATCTAAAAGAAATAAACTACTGCTGCGTATTTGTGCCGTGGGAATGATTGTGGCGCTTTTTCTATTTCCTCAGGCACAAACTTTCAGCGCTTTTCTGCCAATCGTTCTAATCTATTCTATCTTTCAGGCACCTTTCAACCCAATCCTCGATGCAACCACATTGATCGCGATGGATAACCCGAAGATGTACGGTAAAGTGCGCGTGGGCGGATCTATTGGATGGGGAGTGATGGTGCTGGCGGCCGGTTTTCTGATTGATAATTTAGGTATGGGGATCTCGGTGATCTTTTATATCAATATTACCTTCCTAGTGCTTTTTTTCCTGATCACAGCGTTTCTCCCTGGTCAAACGGTTAAAAAAAATATAAAAACTGGCTCAGATGTGACCTTCAAGAAATTGGGGAAGATGCTTCTCCAGCCCGGGTTCCTGCTTGTCTTTTTGCTTATCATGATCTGGGGCATGGGGGAATCGAGCATCGGTAATTTTCTTTTTTTACATATCAAACATCTTGGGGGCAGTTCCACGTTGATGGGCATTGCTTTATCTATTTCGTTGATTGGCGAGATCGTGACTTTCTCGATGGCGGATAAGATTCAGACAAAGATCGGGGAATTCAGGATGATACTGCTGGCTTTCATTGTCCTATTCATATGGTTAACCGGATTATCTTTGATCAAGGATCCAAACCTGATCCCATTCTTCCAGATATTTGGTGGTGCAGGATTCGCATTGATCCAATCAGGAAGTGTAGCGTATGTGAACCGTCGGGCACCGAAAGAATTGGGAACAACAGCGCAGGCGCTGCGTGGTGGGGTACTTTCCGGATTAGGAACAGGAATTGGCACACTGATCAGCGGTATGCTGTACGAGTTTTCCGGATCTAGAGCTTTGTTCCGGATTATGTCCTTTGTTCAATTGGGTGGTTTTGTATTAGGGATATTGATTTTACTGCGTGACCGGCGGATGAATTCCGCGCGATCACCTGAAAAATCTTTTGAATAATAAAAACCGGGAGTTTTCGCTCCCGGCAGAGTCAGAAGTGGGCCCAGCCAGCCCATTGGCTCAACCGATCCCATCATCCACCGGTGCGGCGCACGCGCTGCGCAAACTGCTCCTTGCTGGTGGTTTTTGAGAAATCATCCTCATTCTTCGGATGGCGGTTGTAAACCTAACAGACTCATGGCCAGGCACACAATACTGATTAATCCTACAACTAATCGGGTAATGATAGCCATGATTCACCTCAAACGTTTGCCTTTTACAGACCGTTAATTACCATACGGCGCAGCAATCCGAAAAGGCACTTATTTTGGCCTCCGCGATATCGCGTTCAGCCTTATTAATAATGTGCAAAAATTGCTTATTTGCCTTATATAACGCGGAATATATAAAAAAGTTCCTCTTCGATCGGAAGAGAGTTAAGTGGTTGAACCGGTGCGGAAAGCATTAATGCTCAGCCCAAACCCCGGAGATCGATTCACCACATTGGGGACAGGTGCCTTCAGCGGTGATGCGGTTGGACCGCACGGAATACCCTGTACGTTCGATAAGCAGCGCCTGGCAGTGGGGGCAGTAAGTATTTTCGAGCGATCCGACGTGCCCGGGCAGGTTGCCCGCGTACACATAGCGCAGCCCTGCTTCCTGACCGATCTCTGCCGCGCGTTGGATTGTTTCAATGGGTGTACGTTCGGTATTGAGGTGTTGATAGGTTGGATAAAAGGCAGTAACATGCCAGGGAATATCCATAGAGATTCCAGATAGATACCTTGCAGTATCCCAGAGTTCTTCATTACTATCGTTGAATTCAGGGATAACCAGTGTGACTACTTCTACCCACATCCCGAGATCATGGGCGAGTTTTATAGTATCCTGGACAACCTGTAAATTGCCCCCCAAATCGCGGTATTTCTCATCTACCATGCATTTAAGGTCAATCTTATAGCCATCCAGGAATGGCTGGAGCGCACGCAGTACTTCGGGTGTAGCAAAGCCGTTAGAAACATACACAGTTTTGAGATTGCTCTCTTTAGCGAGTTTGAAGATGTCTATAGCCCATTCACTGGTGATAAGCGGTTCATTGTAAGACGAGGCGATAATTTTCGCACCGGATCGAAGGGCATAGCGAACCAGCTCCTTTGGGCTGATCTCTTGAATATACTGTATGCTGCTGGCTGAAGCAGGATCACGCAGTGCCTGCGAACTGATCCAATTCTGGCAGAAATCGCAGTGAAAATTACACCCCAGCATGCCGAAGGTGAGAGCATCACTTCCCGGTAGAAAATGCATGAAGGGTTTTTTTTCGATCGGGTCCACATTAGCAGCTGCCACGTAACCCCATGGAACGAGCAGCTTGCCACGGATATTTACACGCATCTGGCAGATGCCGCGTTTTTCGGGTTGGATAAGGCAGCGGTGCGCACAGGAATGGCAGCGAACCGCGCCGTTCTCTTTTGTGAATAACCACCCGGGATGCGTAAGGGCATCTAATTTTTCAGAAAAGTCCTGCATTGCATTTATTATAGCAATCATAACCAAAAGCACGGGTATAATCGGCAAAGTGTGGATATCTGCACACCCATGGAGGAATAAAATGCCGGAGCATATGCCGATCTTGATCGGAGACAAAGTGATCGAAAAATTCCTTGAATTCTGCCAGCATGAACAATTTGAAAAATTCATGATCGTAGCGGACGAAAATACTGCGGAGGCGCTTGGGGACCGCGTGGCTCAAGCTGTTAAGCGGCAGGGATGGGATGTGATCTATCATATACTGGATCCCGAAGGGTTGATTACAGATGGAACTACCCTGACGCGGGTGTTCAACGCCTATGATGCCGTTCCGAGGTTATTTGTGGCAATTGGCTCCGGGACGATTACAGATACAGTGCGCTTCACCAGCCACCGATCACAAAACCAGTTTGTCTCTTTCCCAACGGCAGCATCGGTAGACGCGTATACATCCAAGAATGCGCCGGTTACGATTGGCAATATGAAAGGATCGATCTACTGCCATGCACCGATTGCCATATTCACGGATCTGCCAACCATCTGCACGTCACCAAAATTTCTGACCGCTTCTGGTTTTGGGGACCTGATTGGCAAGTTTACGGCATCAGCTGATTGGAAGATATCCCATCTGATCTGGGATATGGATTTCGACGAAGAGATCTATTCCAGAGGTCTGCGGGCGGCGCGCTGTGCCGCTGAAGTTGTGGATGGAATTCGTACTGCTGATCCGAAAAGTATGACTGCGATGATGGAGGCACAGTTTGCGAGCGGTTTTTGCATGGCAGATTTTGGTAACAGCGCCCCGGCTTCTGGTGGAGAGCATCATATCGCGCATATCTGGGAAATGATGTTCTACTGGGAAGAAAAGGAAGGGCTGTATCACGGCAATGCGGTAGGTGTGGCGGCGATAATGTGCGCAGAATGGTATCAACGGCTGAAAGCATTATCACACGAAGAGGCAGAAGATCTATTGAAAAAAACAAAAATTCCACCTCGAAATGTACAAATAGCTGCTATTAAGAAGAATCTCCCTCAAATTGTGGAAGAATTAATTGAAAGTGATCCTATTTACTTGCAGTTGAGCGACCCGGCGAAATTCAAACGCATCCGTGAGCGAATTCTTGATCGCTGGGATGAAGTACAGGCAACCGCAACGGTTGTGCCGGATCCGGAAGTGATTCGCACCTTAATCAAGAGCCTCGGCGGTCCGGTTACCCCACAAGAGTTAGGCGTAACAAAAGAACAAGCCGAGATCGCTGTGGATTATAGCCATTATTTACGGGAACGATTCTCGATTAATATCATCCGTAAGTTATTTGGGTGGTGATTTTTTCAATCGATTAAGGACTGATTGATTATTAATAACCGCTATAATTGAGCGCGATGGATAAAAAATCGCTCAACATACTTGAATTTCCGAAGATTCTGGAACAATTATGTGATCATACCGCTTTCAGCGCGTCAACCGCACTCGTACGTGCGCTGAGACCGATAAATGACCTCGAATTAGTCCGCGATCGGCAGGCGCGCACCAGCGAAGCCAGCCGCTTGCTGAGCGAACATGCGGATATCGGTGTGGGCGGCGCACGAGATATTCGCCCGCAGGTCGAGATGGCTTCACTGGGGGGTGTCCTGTCTCCTGAAGAACTGCTTGATATAAAAGTAACTCTGATCTCAGGGAGAGATCTATTCAGGTTTTTTGAAAAACTTGCACTCGACCTGCCGCACTTGAAAGATATTTCCGCGTTATTGGTGCCTCCAGATGGGCTGATTGAAGCGATCACCCATGTGCTTAATGATGAGGGGGATGTGAAAGACAGCGCCTCACAGAAATTGGGCGAGATTCGCGGGGATTTAAAGCATGCCAATGAACGGGTAATGGATAAACTTACCCATCTGATCAATGATCCTTCAACCGCACGTATGCTGCAGGAAACGATTATCACGAAACGGTCGGACCGGTATGTCGTTCCTCTGAAGGCAGAATTCAAAAGCCGGATGAAGTGCGTTGTACATGATCAGTCCTCATCTGGTGCGACTTTGTTTGTGGAACCACTGCAGGTGGTAGACCTGAACAATAATCGGATTGCACTAACTAAAGCAGAGATGGAAGAAGTGCACCGAATAATTTCTGTCTTATCCAGACAGATCGGGGAATGTGTCAGAGAAATAATACAGATTGTCCGAAGCCTGGCCTCTTTAGATCTAGCACTTGCCTGTGCAAAATACGCATTTTCACTAAACGCAGTGGAACCCATACTGCTTCCTTTCCCTGATCTGAAAAATGAAATTGCAGGTCCGATTTTGAGACTTATCCAAGCTCGCCATCCTTTGCTTGATAAAAAGACAGCCGTTCCGATCGATATCTTCCTTGAGGAAGGGACGCATGTACTGGTCATCACTGGACCGAATACTGGCGGGAAAACCATTTCATTGAAAACTGCTGGACTGTTGGTGTTGATGGCACAATCCGGCTTGCACATTCCTGCCCAATCCGGCTCTCAGATATGTGTTTTCAGAGACGTGTTCGCTGATATCGGCGATGAACAATCGATTGAGCAGTCCCTGTCCACTTTTTCCGGTCATGTTACCAACATTGTTCGCGTCTTGAAGAAAGCAAACCGCAGGACTCTGGTACTGTTGGATGAATTGGGAGCGGGCACTGACCCGCAGGAAGGATCCGCTCTTGCGCGAGCGATCCTTACTTATTTGATGAGGCAGCAGACACCTTGCCTAATTGCCACTCACTACCCGGAATTGAAGGCATTCGCCCACAGCGCAGAGGGAGTCCTGAATGCCAGCGTGGAGTTTGACGCGCAGTCATTAAAGCCGACATACCGCCTGTTGATTGGCCTTCCTGGACGATCGAACGCGTTGGTGATCGCTAAACGGCTCGGTATTTTCGATGAGATCATTCAGGATGCGCGAGACATGATTGATCCTGATAACTTACGGGCAGATGATTTGCTTGATGAAATTCACCACCAATTAGAGGGTGCGAGGGAGGAGAATGCCCACGCAGAGATATTGCGTGCGGAAGTAGAAGCTAAAAATGAAGAACTGCTAGTGAAACTGGCTAGCATTGAAGAAGAACGTTTAAAAATATTGGAAGATACCCGGCGCCAGGCAGGACAGGAAGCTGAGAAACTATACGCGGAAATAGACGCTATCCGTAAACAGGTAAAAGCATCAACGAAATCTACCCAAAAGAAAAAGATGTTTCGCAAGCAAGTAGGTGAATTGTTGGAAAAGATCGAGGAACCGATTGAAAAGCAGCGCTTTCAACCACAGCGCCGTCGTCCACTGCGAATAGGAGATAGAGTCCTTATACGCCGATTAGGAACGGACGGGATCGTTTCTTCAATCGCGCAAGATGAAGTAGATGTGCAGATTGGGAAGATGCATGTCAAGGTGGGTCTGCGGGATATCGAGCGCTCTAAAAATAAAGGGAGACGAATTAATAATCTAAAAGGAATTGAGGGCCGTTCCGATTCGGTCAAAGAAATATTTTATCCATCCCCAGGCACGGAACTGCATTTGCGTGGTATGCACGCTGAAGAAGCCCTGCTGGCGCTTGACCGTTACCTGAATGATGCGCATGCCGCCGGGCTTCCCTTTGTACGCATTGTGCATGGCAAAGGAACAGGGGTCCTGCGTCAGGTGGTGCGGGAAGCGTTGGGAAATACACAGGTGGTAGAGAGATGGGAACTCGCGTTGGATAACGAAGGCGGAGAAGGCGTCACCGTTGCTTTTCTTAGGGATAGTTAAAGAAAAGATCGATAGTGGCTGACCTATTGCACTATCGATCTTTCTTCACGGTTTCCCTAATTACCGTGCTGCGTTGTTAAGTTAAGATATGAAAAAGCTCCGAACCTGAAAACATTATACTTAATATTGTAAAAAATAGCAAATCTTTTCACAAAAAACACGATACTTTAAAAGTTAATTTATACTAATCGGAACTGTGTTTGAGTGGTATGGGAAAAATAATCTAAAAGTTACAGAAAGGAAGGTATTGGGGGAATGCTTGCCTTTTTGATTGTTATTTCAGTTTATTGGTAACCGAATCCGACAAAATTGCCGGAAGATAAAATGGATAATCTGTCGGATAAAATGTCATAGCGCAGCAGCGACACGTCTTCCCAATCCTGCCCACGGACTTCCACCAGCAGGGTTTCGTTGGTTAACCACCCGACAGGATGCATGAAGGTTACCTGATTGCTGTTAATGACCTTAGCAGCTGCTGTGTCTACCAGATCTTTCAACACACTGCCATTTTGGATATCCCCAATCCGCACGCGCGGATGAAAATTAGATGGTTCTGAAATCATTGAACCGCTTGCTTCTAACCACGCCACAAATTGATTATTTGGGGAGAAGACTGCAAATCCTGCACCACGGTCGCTGGCAGGATCTAATGCAAAAGGAGTTTGTTGGCTGTT
>SDBT01004544.1_pt1 | contig 23533 bp, 20 predicted proteins | sample 2277101 | NCBI WGS metagenome assembly SDBT01 (sample SAMN10404973, study PRJNA504765) | marine sediment metagenome | isolation source: marine sediment core GS10_PC15, 103 cmbsf | place: Arctic Ocean: Southern Knipovich Ridge | collected 2010 | reverse complement strand
TAGAGGCGATCAACAATCATCAATCATCAATTTGCCCGCCGATCAAGATCATAGCTTCGGGACTCTCCGGCGGAAAAACAAAAATTTCTGGGAATATCTCATCCCAATTTTTATCTGCTTTATTGATGACCGCCCCATATGCTAACGAGCCCGTTGAAATTGAAATTACCGCCGAACTCAATTCCAAGCCCTATATTGATATGACTCTGGCTGTTATATCTGAATTTGGAGTTGAAATAGATCGTGATGGCTACAGTGCCTTTTTCATACATCCTGCCTGCTATTCCCCGGTCTCTACTTATTCAATTGAATCCGACGCATCTTCCGCATCTTACTTTTTCGCTGCCCCTGCAATTTGCGGTGGTACTGTTAGCGTTAATAATATCAGCCGGAGGTCAAACCAGGGAGACATTAAATTCTTGGATATTTTAACCAGGATGGGATGTGTTGTTGCAGAACATGAAAATTCTATTGAGGTTTCTGGTGCTGCGGAATTAATTGGTCTGGATGTAAACATGCGGGATATCTCTGATACGGCTCAGACATTGGCAATGATTGCACCATTTGCATCATCACCAACCCGTATTCGCGGTATTACCTCTTCCCGTCTCAAGGAAACGGATCGCATATCAGCTACCTGTACAGAACTACGAAAAATTGGTGTGCGTGTCGATGAACATGAAGATGGTATGACGATTTTTCCTTCTAAAGTATTCCGCCGTGCGCTGGTTCAAACCTATAATGACCACCGCATGGCGATGGCTTTTTCGCTTATCGGCCTGCGCGTGCCTGGGATAATGATTGAAAACCCTGGGTGTGTGTCCAAGACTTTCCCAAACTTTTTTAACGTACTGGAAACTTTGCGATGATATCCCTTGGCCTAATCGGTTATCCATTGGAGCATAGCCTTTCACCAAAAATTCACGGGGCGGCATTAGATTATTGCGATTTGAAAGGAAGTTATTCCCTGTTTCCCCTGCTTCCCAATGACTCGCAAGGGTTGAAAACCCTGCTTGATCGCGTTCGCAGCAGTGAGATAGCAGGCTTAAATGTGACCATCCCGTATAAGCAAACTGTCATCTCATTACTGGATGAATTAACCCTGACAGCGCAAGCTATTGGCGCAGTTAATACCATTTCCATGCAAGATTCTAAATTAACGGGAGACAACACCGATGCCCCTGGGTTTCTGGCTGACTTACAAAAATTTTTAACCATGAAAACTGGTAAACAAGAAGAAAGTAAAAACGCCCTGGTGTTAGGTGCGGGTGGAGCAGCGCGCGCTGTTACTTATGCACTCATCAATGATGATTGGAAAGTCGCCCTCGCTGCTCGTCACCCAGAACAAGCGCAGGCGTTCATCGCCCAATTCCCTGATCACAATTCCCGCATAACCAGTATTGGCTACAACGCCAATGCTTTCCAGTCCATAGCTCCTGCCCCGTGCTTGGTTATCAACACCACCCCTGTTGGCATGTCACCTAATATCGAATTTTCACCCTGGCCTATGGGCTTACTTTTGCCGCGCCGGGCTGCTTTTTATGACTTGGTTTATAACCCGTATGTTACAAAATTTGTTCTTGACGCACGCGGAGCAGGGTTGCGCGCATCCACCGGTTTGGGAATGCTGGTGGAACAAGCGGCACTGGCTTTCGAGATTTGGACTGGATATAGTGTGCCCCGAGAAACTTTATTTGCAGCCGTGGAGGAAAAATGAGTTTACGATATTTAACTGCAGGTGAATCGCATGGTCCTGCTTTAACAGCAATATTGGATGGTATCCCCGCCGGTCTCCCTCTTGATGATTCAATCGTTGACATCGAACTTGCCCGCCGTCAAAAAGGTTTTGGATCTGGTGGACGAATGAAAATCGAGATAGATACCGTTAAAATTATGAGCGGAGTCATGGCTGGGGAGACAATCGGCGCGCCGATAGCCATGCTGGTTGAAAATGCGGACCATATTAAATGGAAAGGCAAAGCCATAGATCCGATGACCGCACCACGGCCAGGCCAGGCCGATTTGACAGGAGCGGTCAAATACGGCTATCGAGATTTGCGCCCATCGCTTGAGCGAGCTTCAGCCCGTGAGACGACCATGCGCGTGGCAGTAGGAGCGATTTGCAAACATTTCCTATCACAATTTGGCATTTTTATCGGTGGATATGTGCGAGCTATAGGTGAGATCGAAGCGGATATAGAAGAAAGTAATCTTGAGGCTCGTTTTAAGGCGGCTGAAAAGAATGAAGTCCGCTGCCCTGACCCTGCTGCAGCGAAGAAGATGAGATCAGCCATTGAAGAAGTCATCCGGAGCAGAGATACTTTGGGCGGTGTAATTGAAGTTTTCGCGATAAATGTGCCTGCTGGACTTGGATCTTTTTCGCAATGGGATCGTCGTCTTGATGCACGGTTAACACAGGCAATTATATCTGTCCAGGCAATAAAGGGAGTGGAAATTGGAGATGCCTTTGAAAATACTCGATTACCAGGCACAAAAGCACATGATAAAATCCGATTAGACGGCACAAAACTTAAGCGCCCTACGAATCGGGCGGGCGGAATTGAAGGTGGGGTATCCAATGGAAAGCCAATCATCCTCCGCGCTGCCATGAAACCCATTGCTACCACCCTCACCCCACAAATGACTGTTGACCTGGCGGCTTGTGAAGAAACCTTAACTAAATACGAGCGCTCCGATTTTTGCCCTGTTTCGCGTGCCGTCCCCATCCTCGAAGCAATGGTTGCTTTTGTGTTGGCTGACGCCCTTATTGAAAAATTGGGTGGCGACTCCCTTGCCGAGATGAAACCTCGTTTTGAAGATCTACGGCAGATGCGGCTTGAAGATCTTCCGATGGATAATCACTCATTTAACTGGTGGGAATAGAGTATGCATATTTTTTTATATGGTCCTTCTGGTAGTGGAAAATCTACGGTTGGCAAATTGTTAGCTCAGGCTCTCAACTTGCCTTTTCTTGATTTGGATACTGAGATCGAAAACATTTCCGGGCAAACCATTCCCAATTTCATAATTGAGAAGGGAGAGAAAGCTTTTCGCAATATAGAAGCCATCGTTCTAAATGATAGTGTTAATGGTACAGAGAAGGTCATTGCCCTGGGTGGCGGAACGTTACTGCGCGATGAGAATCGTACCCTGGTCCAAACACATGGACAGGTGGTTTTTCTCGATGCAGACTTATCTATACTCTTGGAGCGGCTAACGTACGACACCAACCAGCGCCCTTTGTTGGCTGGCGAACTCGAAACATCACTCAAGTCACTGCTGAAGGACAGACAGAAACACTACTCCTCATTCCTTCTACGCGTAAATGCCTTTCAGTCACCAGACGATGTGGCCTGGGATATCCAACAGCGGATTGGGCGTTATTATCTCCACAGTATGGAGCCCGGTTATGATGTGTTGGTGCAAGAAGGCGGACTGGATATTTTCGGGGAAATGCTCAAGCTGCGAGAAATTGGCCCATCTTTATTGGTAGTAAGTGATACGAATGTTGCGCCACTGTACGCTGATAGAGTGTTGGCTTCTTTGCAAACAGCGGGGTATGCTGCTAATAAATTGGTCATCCCGGCTGGCGAAGCGTATAAGAACATCGAAACAGTTTCGTCTATATGGCGTGGATGCCTGGATGCGAACCTGGACCGAAAAAGCACCATCATCGCACTGGGCGGCGGTGTGGTTAGTGATCTGACTGGCTTTTCCGCGGCAACATTCATGCGTGGCTGCGGATGGGTAGCTATCCCGACAACCTTACTTGCGATGGTGGATGCTAGCATCGGTGGGAAGACTGGTTTTGATCTGCCGGAAGGCAAGAACCTGGTAGGTGCATTCCATCCACCGCGGTTTGTGCTGGGTGACCCTGATGTTTTATCTACACTGCCCGAGCGGGTTCTGCGTGCCGGATTGTCGGAAGTGGTTAAACACGGCGTAATCGCCGATCCAGATTTATTCTTTCTGTGTTCTCAAGGTTGGGATGTGGTTATCTCTCGTTTGGCAGAAGTGGTACGGCGAGGTATGGCAGTCAAAGTGAAAGTGATCGAGGAAGATCCGTATGAACAGGGCTTTCGTGCTGCGTTGAATTTTGGTCATACCATCGGTCACGCAGTGGAACTTGTCAGCAAATTCAACATGCTGCACGGCGAAGCAGTGGCTGTTGGGATGGTAGCCGAGGTTAAACTGGCGGAATGTTTATCAATAGCAGGTGTAGGATTGTCTGATACACTTGTGAAAACACTATCCGGTTTGGGGCTCCCGGTTGAGATCCCTGAAAATTTACCGCACGGAGAACTTATCCATGCCATGAAAATGGATAAGAAAAAGTTTGGAGGGATCGTTCGTTTTGCATTACCGGTAAAAATCGGTGAAGTTATAGTGGGAATAGAGATAGAAAATTTAGCGTCTGTTTTGGAGGAAGAGAAATGAAAGTTCTTATTTTGCATGGCCCTAACCTGAACTTGACCGGGACGCGAGAGCCAGAGATATATGGTTCAATGACCCTTGACGAGATTAATTCCCGGTTGGTTGAACAAGGTCGAAAACTTGGGATTGAAGTGACTTGTCAGCAGTCGAACCATGAAGGAGCGTTGATAGATGCATTACACGAAGCGTGTACATGGGCTGATGGTGTGGTTTTTAATCCTGGCGGGTATTCCCACACATCAATTGCTCTGCGCGATGCAGTTGCGGCGATTGGCATCCCTGTCATAGAAGTGCATATGTCAAACATCTATGCACGTGAAGAGTTTCGGCATCAGTCGATTATTTCAGCAGTATGCAAGGGCTTGATCGCTGGTTTCGGTTGGAAATCTTATTTACTGGGGTTAAAAGCGATCATCGAATAAAGCTATCAAGGTGAAATATAGATAACTATCACGATAAATATCCTATCACCCACAAATTTTATAAAGAAATTGCGCCACTATTTCTGATTCTGAGTACTTACCCTTCAGTATAAAACCCTGATTTACAACTCAAATTGGTGAGAAGAATTTAATTTTCACCGCTGATAAGTGAATGTGTAATCATTTCGAGAGGAATTTAATGAGCCAACCCAACATCAACCTCAACGATTTACTCCGACTGATCTTCCCTTCTGGGGATATTACCTGGCTGCCAGAGAGAAGAGAATCAGATCTTATGATCCAGTGGGTCTGCCTTGATGTTGAAAGTGGGCAAGAGGGTGATCTGTTGCTTTTACCATCAAACAAATTTGACCAAAAAAGTTTAAAGATCGCTGCAGAACGAGGGATAGCTGCTATTCTAATAGTAGGGAAAATTTCTGAATTAATAAATATCTCTCCAAGAATCCCCACCCTCTTGATTAAAACTCAAAAAGACATTCGTCAGATCCAACGCGATATCACAAAACTCCTAACCAGTAAGGATTCTGTTCTCAACGAACGCAAATTGCAAATTCATGCCAAACTAACAAAACTAGCTGCGGATGGTGTGGAACTGGAAGGCTTGGCGCGGGCAATGCTTGAAATCACTCGTCATGGAATATTAATCCATGACAAACGTCTGAAAATCATCGCTGAGGTTCCGTCGCCAGACCTACAGCCCTTTTGGGAGGGGATCACTGAACAACTCAGCCAGATCGATAACCTCCCGGCTCCCCTACAAGACAGGCGGCAGGCTGGTGAGCAAAACATTAAGCTCATTCAAAATATTTCAGGAGGAATCTCACGCGTGGTTGTTCCAATCACCGTAGGTAATGTAGCCAGAGGGTATTTGTCCGTGATCGGAATCGTAGGAACTCTCGATATTTTGGACCACCTGGTTGCAGAAGAAGGTGCTTTGATATGTGCCATTGACATGTCGCGTACAAAAGCGGTACGCGAAACCGAAAAGAAGCTTCAAAGCGATTTGCTGACAGCTTTATTACAAGAAGATCTTTCTCCGCGTGATGCAAAACTATGGATTGATGCAATGGGTTTAGATCAAAGCCAGGCCCATGCTGCTCTCCAATTTACCTGGGACTCGCCCAATCCACCTTCCAGAAGACGCTTGGAAACATTAATCAATGGAGAAGTTATTCGTATGGGAATAAGAGTTATCCTGAATCCTGCCGGGGAAGCTGTAATTTGCTTCTGCCAGGTTTCCCCAGATGACAAAGGCTATCAATTGGCTCTCGAATTAGGGGCAAACATCCTTGAGCAAACTAATAGTGAATACCCAAATTCTCCAGTTCGTTGCGGTATCGGTTCTCCTACTGCTAATCTAAATCTATGGCATATCTCGTTTAGAGAGGCCGGGTTAGCCTTGGACATGGCAACCCGTTTAAAAGAAAATAAACCATTGTATTACCCCGATCTTTCTGTTTATCGGCTTTTATTGTTGTTGGAGAACAACCCTGAACTCAAAGCTTTTCAAGAAGATACCTTGGGGCCACTGCTTCTGCATGAAAATAAGCATGAATTCATAAGAACACTGGAAGCATTTTTCGAACAAAAAGGGAATCTTTCCCAGACAGCTGAAATCCTTTTTATTCACAGAAATACGGTGTCTTACCGCCTGAAAATAATTTCAGAGGTTATCAATTTGGACTTAAAAAACTATGATTCAGTCCTGGCTGTCCAACTTGCCCTCAAAATCTACCGAATGATGCAGGGTAAAGATGAAATTCAATAGCAATCAGGTGTTAATTGTGCAACTTGCACAATGTAGTAGTTTCCTTTTTAGTGAAATTGCCAATGGACAAGATCATTCCCTTAGTGTAAAATATTCATAGAAAATAAATAAGGAAATATTTAACAAATGTCATCGTTCAACTTATCTCTTATTAGCTTCGCCTTATTGCTAGTTCTTATTATCGTCATTAAGAACCCAAATTACACGTGGGCAGCCAAGCTGATAAGACAAAGGAAGAGCTTGGACTAAACCAAAAGCTACTGGAAATTGCAGGGCTGCCCAAACAGGGAAGCCCTTTTTTGTTGTTTATTCAAAAATATGGAGATCAAGATGAAACCCAATAGACAAGACGCCAAATACAGCCGAGGAGATTTTACACGAACTTCAGAAATATTTTCTTTATTCTCTTATCGTTCTGTTCATATCGCCCTTCTACAAACCGGTAGTATAGAACAGGCTCAATCCGTTTTTACACAGCATAACGGGCAACATCAATGCCGTCTAATCTCAAACAAAATACAGAAGATAAATAAATCATATCAGGTGAATAATGCGGTCAGATAAGATTAAAAAAGGTTACGAGAGAGCGCCCCACCGGGCATTGCTCAAAGCTACTGGTGTAAAAGATGAAGACTTTGCCAAACCATTCATCGCGGTGGTGAATTCTTACATCGATATCATCCCCGGACATATGCATTTACAATCTTATGGCAAACTGGTCAAAGACATCATCCGAGAAACTGGCGGAGTACCTTTTGAGTTCAATACAATTGGTGTGGATGATGGGATTGCCATGGGACATTCTGGTATGAAGTTCAGTCTGCCTTCAAGAGAATTAATTGCAGACAGTATTGAAACCATGATTCAAGCCCATTGCTTTGACGGTATGATTTGCATCACAAACTGTGACAAGATTGTTCCTGGCATGGTTATGGGGGCACTACGTGTGAATATCCCTGCGATCTTCGTCTCAGGCGGCCCAATGGAAGCAGGCAAAACCCCGGATGGAGAAATTATCGACCTGATATCAGTTTTTGAGGGTGTCGGTGCATATCAGGCGGGGAAGATCAGTGAAAGCCAGCTTAAGGTCTTAGAAGATTTTGGCTGCCCGACTTGCGGTTCTTGTTCAGGATTGTTCACCGCAAATTCGATGAATTGCCTTTTAGAGGTTTTAGGTTTAGCCCTTCCTTATAATGGCTCGGCCTTGGCAACAAGTCAAGAGCGAATTGAGCTTGTAAAACAATCCGCTCAGCAAATTGTCAAGCTAGTTAAGGCGGATCTAAAACCAAGGGATCTTGTCACAAAACAAGCTATTGATGATGCCTTTGCGTTAGACATGGCGATGGGCGGCAGCACTAATACTGTATTACATACACTTGCTTTTGCCAATGAGGCAGGAATTGATTATTCATTGGAGCGCATCAATCAGATTTCCAAAAAAGTGCCTTATTTGTGTAAGGTCAGCCCATCGGGTAAATGGCATATGGAAGATGTCCATCGTGCTGGTGGAGTCCCAGCAATCTTGAATGAAATCGCCCGTGATGGAAAGACATTACATCTTGAACGCCTTTCAGTATCAGGAAAACAATTAGGCCAATCCATAAAAGGGAAAACCATATTAGACCCAGAAGTGATACGATCTTTAGATAACCCACACACTCAAACCGGCGGTCTTACGGTCTTGTTTGGTAATTTGGCTCCTGATGGTGGGGTTCTGAAAGCTGGCGGTGTAGCTGTATCTATGCGCCAACACACCGGACCAGCTCGGATATTCGAAAGTCAAGATGAAGCCATAAAAGGTATTTTGGACCATCAAATAGAGGAAGGAGACGTAATCGTGATCCGCTATGAAGGTCCTCGGGGCGGTCCCGGCATGCAAGAAATGCTCGCCCCCACCTCTGCAATTATGGGAATGGGCTTGGGAGAAAAGGTTGCTCTGATTACCGATGGGCGTTTTTCTGGAGGAACTCGCGGCGCTTGCATCGGGCATATCAGTCCTGAAGCTGCCGCTCGCGGTCCGATCGCAGCCCTAGAAAACGGAGATATTATCGAGATTAACATTGATCATAATACCCTTCACGTTAAACTTAGCGACGAAGAAATTCAAGAACGCATAGAAAAACTCCCTAAATTCAAATCAAACTCAGACAGCCCCTGGCTGAAGCGCTACTCTCGATTTGTAACTAGCGCAAACAAGGGCGCTGTGCTGATCTAAAAAAGATACGGAGCATAAAAATGAAATTGACCGGTGCAAAAATTATAAACGAATGTTTGGTACGCGAAGGCGTAGAAGTTATCTTCGGTTATCCTGGTGGAGCAATTATGCATGTCCATGATGCAATGCTGAACTATCCTATTCATCACGTGCTCACACGTCACGAGCAGGGAGCAATATTTGCGGCTGATAGTTACGCTAGGGTATCTGGAAAAGTTGGGGTCGCTATTGCTACCTCGGGACCAGGCGCTACGAACCTGGTCACGGGTATCGCAACTGCCATGATGGATTCTGTCCCGGTAGTATGCATAACCGGACAGGTTGCAGCACACTTGATCGGCGGTGACGCTTTCCAAGAGACGGATATGACCGGGGTTACTCTCCCGATCACCAAACATAATTACATGGTTACCAGCGCAGACGAACTTGCCCATGTCATTCGTGAAGCTTTCTTTATCGCTCGCAGTGGACGGCCTGGCCCAGTATTGATTGATATCTGCAAGAACGCTCAATTTGAAGAAACCGAATTCGTATATCCAGAAGAGATCTCCCTGCCGGGATACAAACCGCCAGAGCATGCACCAATGGAGGATCTGGAAAAAGCGGTTGAACTGATTGAAGGATCAGTCCGTCCGGTGATTTTGGCCGGACATGGGGTTCAAATGTCTGGCGCAATGGATGAATTAAAATCATTCGCTGAGAAGACACAAACTCCAGTGGCAATGACCCTTCTGGGGCTGGGTTCTTTTCCAGCTTCCAATCCTTACAGTCTGGGTATGATGGGCATGCACGGCGAAGCCTATTGCAATCAGGCCATCCAAAACGCAGACCTTTTATTGGCTTTCGGGATGCGCTTTGACGACCGTGTCACCGCTCATCTGCGGACTTATGCGCCCCGCGCACGCAAGATCCATATTGATATTGACCCTTCTGAAATTAATAAGAATGTCAAGGTGGATGTACCTTTAGTGGGCAATCTGAAAACCGTACTCATCGATATGATCCCTCTTGTCAAACCCAAGGACCATGAAGAATGGTTAGATCAGATCAATACCTGGAAAGAAGAAACTAAAGCTCGAGACATCCTAACCTGGCCTGATAAAGAAAAACTTCATACGGCTCACGTGATTCGCGACTTCTGGGAGAAAACCGCCGGTGACGCGATTATCACCACCGGCGTTGGACAGCACCAGATGTGGGCTGCCCAATATTACAAATTTGAACAACCTTACCGTCTGATCACCTCTGGAGGAGCCGGGACAATGGGCTTTGGTTTACCAGCAGCCATCGGTGCCTGGTTTGCTCGTCCCGATCGTGAGATATGGGTGGTGGAAGGTGATGGCAGCTTCCAAATGTCTCTCAACGAATTAGCCACCGTCGTTCAGGAAGGTGCCAATATAAAGATCTTATTAATTAACAACGGCTTCCTGGGGATGGTAAGGCAGTGGCAGGAATTCTTCTTTGACAAACGCTACGCTGCGACGCAAATCAGTGGACCCGATTTTATCAAAATAGGTGAAGCCTATGGGATACCATCCAAACGAGTCACTAAACGCCAGGATGTAATGGGCGCTATCGCCTTTGCTCAGGAGACTCCCGGACCAGTATTGATCGAATATCAGGTTGAAAAAGAAGACTCCGTTTTCCCAATGGTACCTTCTGGGGCTGCATTAGATGAGATGATACGCCGCCCAATTCCACATAAAAAGGCAAGTAAAAATAATAATAACGTAGGAGAATGAAAAATGCAGCATACATTAATAGCCAAAGTCGAAAATAAACCCGGAGTACTCAATCGAGTTGCTTCTCTGTTTAGGCGTCGAAATTTTAATATTGAGTCATTGAATGTTGGGCGCACCGAAAACCCGGATATATCCCACATGACGATCGTGATAGAAAACCACGACCAGGATACCAGCAGGGTTGAAGCCAACCTGTATAAGCTGGTCAACGTACTGGATGTGCAGGATGTGACCAACCAACCAGCGGTAACCCGTGACCTGGCTCTAATAAAAGTTGCAGCAGAACCTGACAAAAGATCAGAGATCGCTAACCTCGCCAATATATTCAGGGCACAGATAGTCGATGTTGCCCCTGAATCTGTGATTGTAGAGATCACTGGTACGGAAGAAAAGATCGAGGGCTTGGTCGAACTTCTCCGCCCGGTTGGGATTATCGAACTGGTACGCACAGGTCGAGTTGCAATGCTGCGGGGAGATTCTCTTGGCGTCAGGCACACTCCTGGAGCAAACGGGCATTCATCCAACTCAAATGATTCTAAAACTGGAAAGGATTAATTATGGCAACAATATACTATGCTACAGATGCAAATAAAGAACTAATCAAAGGTAAAAAGGTAGCCGTGATTGGCTATGGCTCACAAGGCCATGCTCATGCGCTCAACCTGCAGGACAGTGGAGTAGACATAAAGGTTGGCCTTCGACCTGACAGTAAATCAATCCAAAAAGCAAAAGCAGATGGCGTCTCTGTTACAACCGTATTCAAAGCCGCTCAATGGGCAGATGTGATCATGATGCTAGCACCAGATACCATCCAACCACAGATATACAAAGAAAACATTCTCCCAAATCTGAAAGCCGGAAAAACCCTGATGTTTGCCCATGGGTTCAATATCCGATTCAATACAATTATTCCTCCAAAAGATATCGATGTCAGCATGATAGCACCAAAAGCGCCGGGGCATCGCGTCCGTGAAATATACCAGGCTGGCGGTGGCACACCCTCATTACTGGCTGTTTTCCAGGACGCCAGCGGCCAGGCCAAAGAATTAGCGCTCTCTTACGCCCATGCCCTGGGTGCGACTAGAGCAGGTGTTCTGGAGACAACCTTCACCGAAGAAACCGAAACTGATCTTTTTGGCGAACAAGCAGTGCTGTGCGGTGGTATTTCCGCATTGGTTAAAGCCGGATTTGAAACCCTGGTAGAAGCAGGTTACCAACCAGAGATCGCCTATTTTGAATGTTTTCACGAACTCAAATTGATCGTTGACTTGATGTATCGCGGCGGCCTAAACTACATGCGCTATTCAGTTTCTGATACCGCTGAGCATGGTGATTATTACTCTGGAAGCAAGATCATCACTGAGGAGACCAAAAGCGTGATGAAACAGATACTAAAGGATATTCAAGTAGGTAACTACGCTGAAAGCTGGATTGATGAAAACCATAACGGGCGTCCCTGGTTCAACAAGGTCCGCCAGGAAGAGCAGGAGCAGCTGCTCGAAAAAGTTGGCGCTGAACTGCGAGAGAAGATGCCATTTATAAATCCGGTGACCGTGAAACCTGGGGAGTAATTTTATGCAAAATGATGTTGTAAGAATATTTGATACTACATTAAGAGACGGGGAACAATCACCCGGAGCAACTCTTACTTCAAATGAAAAACTAGAGATTGCCAAGACTTTAGCCAAATTGGGTGTTGACGTCATTGAAGCCGGATTTCCTGCCGCTTCACCGGATGACCTCAATGCTGTTCGCCGGATTGCTGTTGAAGTTGGAAATTCAAAATCGGGTAGCAATCCACCCCCGATCATTTGCGGTTTGGCCCGTGCCAATAAAAAGGATATTGATGCCACTTGGGAAGCTGTGCAGCATGCTTCCCGACCTCGCATACACACTTTTCTGGCCACATCACCGATTCATATGAAGTTCAAACTTAAAATGGATCCCGAAGAGATTGTGGAAAAGGTCCGTGAGATGGTGGCCTACGCAAAAACATACTGCGATGATATCGAATTCTCTCCTGAAGATGCTGGCCGCAGTGATCCTGAGTTCCTGTATCTTGTATTAGGGGAAGCCATCAAAGCTGGCGCCACAACGATAAACATACCAGATACGGTAGGTTACACCTCTCCTGAAGAATTTGGAGCATTGATCACAGGCATTATGAAAAACACACCGGGGGTTGAAAACGTGATCGTCTCAGTTCATTGCCATGATGATCTGGGATTGGCAACAGCCAATACGCTGGCCGGCATCCAGGCCGGTGCCCGCCAAGCTGAAGTGACCATAAACGGTATTGGTGAACGTGCTGGGAATACTTCTCTAGAAGAGGTCGTAATGGCGATCCGGACACGCCGGCAGATGTATAAACTGGAGACAAATATCGATACCACTCTTATCATCCGCACCAGCAGGATGGTTTCAAGCTACACAGGGATTCCGGTGCAGCCTAATAAAGCCATAGTTGGAGCCAATGCTTTTGCACATGAAGCGGGCATTCACCAGGATGGGATGTTGAAACACCAGAATACCTATGAAATCATGCGTCCTGATATGGTTGGCTTGAGCGCTTCCAAATTGGTGCTTGGTAAACATTCTGGACGGCACGCTTTTAAAGTGCACTTAGCCGAGATGGGTTATGAACTGAGCAAAGAAGATCTTGATAAGGCTTTCAAGAGTTTTAAAGATTTGGCTGACCGCAAAAAGAATATCACCCAGGTGGACCTCGAGGCTTTAGTTGCAGATCAGATATCTCAGTTGGAAGAGATTTTCAGTCTGGACGGGTTGCAGGTTAGCTGCGGCACAATGGGTTTGCCGACCGCCACAGTAAGAATTTGTGACCCGGATGGTGAACTGCATGTCCAGGTTGCTGTCGGAACCGGCCCGGTAGATGCTACCTTTAGCGCCATTGATGCAGTAATCAATTCACCAAACATCCTTCTGGAATACAGTGTCAATGCAATTACCGAAGGAATTGATGCAATTGGAGAAGTCTCCGTCAGACTGCAGGCAAAAGATGATTCTATTCCTAAGAGAAAATTACCGCATCATAACTTCTTCCAAACTCGTACTTTTGGTGGCCATGGTGTTGACACGGATATCATTGTTGCCAGCGCTAAAGCTTACCTTTCCGCATTGAATAAATTATTGGCCGCCAGTGGAAAATACGACAACCATGAAAAGAAAGCAAGTGTAAAATGAATCGAACACCAAATAAACCCCGCACTTTATTTGAAAAAGTTTGGGAAAACCATATTGTAGCGGAAGAAATTGGTGCTCCAACAGTTTTATATATCGATCTTCATTTGGTTCATGAAGTTACTTCTCCGCAAGCATTCACCGGTCTCCGGAAGCGGGGTCTAAAGGTGCGGAGACCCGATCGCACCATGGCAACAATGGATCATTGTACGCCTACAACGGGTTCAACAATTCTTGAAATGACAGATCTCATTGGTCAGGCACAGATATACCAATTGATCAAGAATTGCGAAGAATTTGGAATTGAACTTTTCAAATTAGGTTCACCTCAAAATGGCATTGTTCATGTAGTTGCCCCTGAAAGAGGATTCACCCAGCCGGGAATGACAATTGTTTGTGGTGACAGCCATACTTCCACGCATGGAGCATTTGGCGCCCTGGCTTTCGGAGTTGGCACAAGCGAGGTTGAGCATGTACTGGCCACCCAATGCCTGCTCCAGAATAAACCAAAAACCATGGAAGTAAAGATTGATGGCAATCTTAACCCTGGAGTGTCTGCAAAAGACATCATTCTGGGGCTGATTGCTAAAATCGGAACCGGTGGCGGTACTGGGTATGTGATCGAATACACAGGTTCGTTGATCCAGGGGCTTTCAATGGAAGAACGCATGACAATTTGCAATATGACCATCGAAGGAGGAGCCCGTTCCGGCATAGTTGCTCCTGATGAGACAACTTTTGAATACCTTGTAGGAAGAGATCGTGCTCCTAAAAACTCAAACTGGGATATTGCCCTTTCAAAATGGAAAACCTTGCCTAGTGATGAAGGAGCCCAATATGATTCCCGAATAGTTTTCGATATTGGTGATCTAGCCCCTATGATCACCTACGGAACCAATCCCGGCATGGGTATGCAGATCACTGATCACATTCCCGAACCGGATAAGATCACCAGCATGGAAGAACGCCAAACATTGGAAAAAGCATTGGCCTATATGGACCTTAAGCCAGGAATGAAATTACTCGATCATCCGGTAGATGTAGTCTTCGTCGGCAGCTGCACAAATTCCCGCCTTTCAGATCTACGCCAGGCTGCCAGGGTAATTAAAGGCCGTAAGGTTGCTGAGGGTTTACGCATGCTGGTCGTTCCCGGTTCACAAGAGATCAAGCTTAAGGCAGAAGCTGAGGGACTGGACAAGATCTTCAAGGATGCCGGAGCAGAATGGCGAGAACCTGGCTGTTCAATGTGCCTGGCAATGAATGGTGACCAGTTGGAACCCGGACAATATGCGGTCAGCACAAGCAATCGCAATTTTGAAGGTCGGCAGGGAAAGGGGGGGCGCACCTTTTTGGCCTCTCCTCTGACCGCGGCTGCAGCAGCTATAAATGGCAAGATTACCGACGTTAGAACTATGCTAAGGAATTAATTATGAGCACATTTAAGACATTCAGCTCTATTTGCATCCCCATGATGCAGAAGAATATCGATACCGACCAGATCATCCCGTCCAGATACCTCAAGGCAATTGATAAAGCCAGTGTAGCTGGTGGTTTGTTTGCCGATTGGCGTTACAACCCTGATGGCACAATCAATAAAGATTTCATCCTCAACCAACCTGAATACAAGAACGCTCAGATCTTATTAGCAGGCGATAATTTCGGCTGTGGCTCTTCCAGAGAACACGCACCCTGGGCAATCACCGGTTGGGGAATAAAAGCAGTCATCAGCACTTCCTTTGCTGATATCTTCAAAAACAATGCCTTAAAGAATAGTTTACTGCCGATCACGGTGAACGAAGAGATCCATCAAACTTTATTCGATCTGGTCGAAGAAACTCCAAATGCAGAGATAAACATTGACCTAGAGTCACAATCTATTATTCTTCCCAGCGGAGTTTCTTTAAGTTTTGAGATTGATCCTTTTGCGAAGAAATGCCTGCTAACCGGTATGGATCAGATTGACTATATTCTGTCATTTGAGAACCAGATCAGCCAATTTGAACAACATAACGAGACAATCATAAGCACTTAGATGAATCTGAAATTCGGGATTTGCCCATGCCTTTGCAAAAACTGGGTTTCGGAAAAGCTTGAATACGGGAGAAACTAATGAGGATATTTGTTTACGATACAACCCTTAGAGATGGCACTCAAAGCGAAGGTATTTCTCTATCTTGTAATGATAAGTTACGCATCGCACAAAAATTAGACGATATCGGAGTTGATTATATTGAATGCGGTTGGCCGGGTTCGAATCCGAAGGATGCTGAGTTTTACCAGCGCCTGGATGAGCTTGATCTCAAACATGCCAAGATTACCGCATTTGGCTCAACCTGCAGGGTGGGTTCCAAGCCTGAAGAGGATGCCAATATCCAGGCCCTGCTGGATGCCAATACACCTGTCTGTACAATCGTCGGAAAAACCTGGACTTTGCATGTAACTGATGTGCTTCAAACTACCTTGGAAGAAAACCTGCGTATCATTGAAGAAAGCACCCGCTTTATAAAATCACAGAACAAAGAAGTCATCTATGATGCTGAGCATTTTTTCGATGGCTTCAAAGCAGACAAAGAATATGCCTATAAAACTTTACAAGCAGCTGTAAATGGGGGCGCAGACACCGTTGTGGTATGTGATACCAATGGTGGCGCCTTACCGCACCAGATATCCGCAATCGTTGCACAAATTAAGAAACATTTTCCTGAGATAATACTCGGTGTTCACTGCCATAATGATGGCGCATGTGCGGTTGCAAATACCATGGTCGCAGTGCAGGCCGGAGCGGTGCATATACAGGGAACGATCAATGGTTATGGGGAGCGCTGCGGTAATGCCAACCTGTGCAGTGTTATTCCTAACCTTGAACTGAAGCTGGGACACACCTGCCTGCCAAATGGAAAACTTAAGGATTTATATGACCTTTCTCATTTTGTGGCCGAGATTGCAAATTTGTCACCCGATGAACATTTACCATATGTTGGCTCCAGTTCTTTCGCCCATAAAGGCGGAATTCATGTAGCCGCCATGCGAAGGAATATCGATAGTTACCAGCATATCGATCCTGAATTGGTCGGGAATAAAATGCGCACAGTGGTTTCCGAACTTTCTGGGCGCGGCAACCTGCTGAGCAAAGCGGATGAATACAAGATTGATATGGATGATAAAAAACATCTCAGTGAGCTCTTATCGCATATCAAAGATCTGGAATCGCGTGGGTTTTCATTCGAATCCGCAGAAGCTTCAATTGCTATAATGATGCGGCGCCAACAGAAAGATTACACCCCACCATTTGAATTGATCGACTATTCTGCAACCGTAGAACATAGAAAAGGGCGCGGCATTTTTTCTGAAGCTATGGTCAAGATCAAAGTAAATGATGAAGTCGTCCACACTATTGCTGAAGGAAACGGGCCAGTGAATGCCCTGGATTCTGCTCTGCGCAAGGGATTAATTACCATCTATCCTGAAATAGAACATTTTAAGTTGACTGATTATAAGGTCAGGATCATTGATGGTAACAATGGTACTGCGGCAACTACCAGAGTATTGATTGATACTCAAGATGACCACAATCACTGGAGCACGGTGGGGGCAAGCCCTAATATTATCGAAGCTAGTTGGTTAGCCCTTATAGACAGTATTGAATATGGATTGGGGATTTCATGAAAGCAAAGATTGTATTACTCCCCGGAGATGGCATCGGACCAGAAGTAATAGCCGTTGCCCAGGGTTTATTAGAACTGGTAGCAGAGAATTTTGGACACCAGTTTGAAATGGAAGAACATCTATTCGGTGGATGTGCCATTGACGCGGCCCAAAATCCGCTGCCAGCAGAAACGCTGAATGCCTGTCTGGAAGCCGATGCGGTTTTACTGGGTGCGGTTGGTGGACCTAAATGGGATCATCCACATGCGAAGGTCAGGCCTGAGCAAGGTCTGCTGGGATTAAGAAAAAAGATGGCCCTTTTCGCAAACTTGCGCCCGATCCAACCCCACCCTGACGTGCTCTCCGCATCCCCTCTCAAGCCAGAAAAATTGAAAGGTGTCGATTTTATCGTCGTGCGTGAATTGACCGGTGGTATCTATTTTGGAGAACCACGAAAGCGCCATCAGGTCAATGGGCAGACTCAGGCCTTAGACACAATGGTCTATAACCAGGACGAAATCGAAAGAGTGGCACATCTGGCTTTTAAGCTTGCTCGAAACCGAAGAAATAAACTAACCTCGGTTGATAAATCTAATGTGCTCGAAAGCTCGCGTTTATGGCGGGAGACAGTTGCGAAGGTCGCTGTTGAATATCCAGATGTGGATTTGGATAATCTGTTGGTTGATGCCGCGGCCATGCACCTGCTGACACGACCTGCGAGTTTTGATGTCATCCTGACCGCCAACCTGTTTGGTGATATTCTGACAGATGAGGCTTCCGTCCTGACAGGCTCTCTGGGAAACCTGCCCTCTGCTTCACTGGGTGATAATATGAACACATTCGGTAAGCCTCGCGGATTGTTTGAACCGATCCATGGGTCAGCGCCAGATATCGCTGGAAAAGGTATTGCTAACCCGGTCGGCGCGATCTTGTCAGCGGCGCTTTTGCTGCGCTATTCTTTAGGGCTAGACGAAGAAGCAAATGCCGTTGAAAATGCGATCAACCAGACCCTGGCTGCAGGATTCCGCACTGCGGATATCGCCAAACCTGGCCGGGATCCATTAAAAACAGATGCCCTGCAAAAGATCATCGAATCACGGTTTATGAAAACCATTTCAAAAAATACATAAGTGTTGGAGAAAAATATAATGAAATCAGAATATATATGGATGGATGGGAAGTTGGTTCCCTATGAGCAAGCAACAATTCATTTCTTAACCCCGGCCTTACATTATGGCTTGGCCGTATTTGAAGGCATCCGTTGTTATAAAACCGAAAAAGGCCCCGCTGTATTCAGGCTGAAAGAACATATAGACAGGCTGTTGATGTCCGCCCATGCTTTTGGGGTACAAAACTTCCCATACAGCAGCAAAGAATTATGCGATGCCGTCCATCAAACCATTCAAGCTAATAAGTTCTCATCTTGCTACATCCGTCCATTGATCTATTTGGCGGATGGGCCTTTAGGGCTAAACTTTGATGCATCACGCCCCGCTGTAGGTATAGCAACATGGGAATGGGACTCATTGCTTGGTAAAGAAAGTCTATCGAAGGGTATCCGCATGATGGTCTCCTCTTTTACTCGGTTACATCCTAACGTGAATCTCACCAAAGCCAAAATCTCTGGCAACTATGTCAATTCTATATTGGCAAAGACAATGGCGACCAGGATGGGTGTAGATGAAGCTGTAATGCTTGATCCTGAGGGGTTTGTGGCTGAATGCACGGGGGAAAATATATTTCTGGTAAGAGATGGAAAAATCTATACACCAAATCGCGCCACGGTCTTAGAAGGGATCACTCGCGATACGATCATTATCCTGGCGAAAGATTCAGGTATAGAGGTCATCGAAGAACCGATTTCGAGAGACCAGCTCTATATCGCTAACGAAGTATTTATTTGTGGTACAGCGGCTGAAGTTGTCCCGGTTAATGAGATCGATTTTCGCAAGATCGGGAGCGGCCAGATCGGCCCAATTACGAAGAAGATCCAAAAATCATTTACAGAAACTGTCCGCGGAAAAGGAAAAAGGTCAGAAGATTGGTTATCCTTTGTATCAGTGCCAGAACTCCCTAAGAAAACACAGGAAAAATAATCCTTTGAAAAAATAAGAAACGTGACAAACCGGTAAATGAATCTGCGTTCTATCTTCATTTCTTTTTCCCTCTAATGATAAAAAAAGCCGCTCATTTGAGCGGCTGACAGTCGGGGCGGTCGGATTTGTTGAACGGAGTGAAATCCAGACGGCTCACAATAACCCTGTGAGTTGTTGTGAGGTATTTTTCCGACCTCACGAACATGAAATATTATCCAGATGCACTAATTCAAACAGCCCATGATCGCTTAGGCTGTACAGATGAAAAGTTTTTCGAGATACTATCTAATGAACTCTTTGAATATTTTCCGGAGCCGCTTTTCCTGATGACAGCAAAAAAGGTTCTATTACTATACGTAACGGATGATGAGCGGTACGATGATCCCGGTTAATGCCAGGCTGACGATAATTCCCGTAAAGAGCAGATAGCGCTTCCCGTATGCCACCAACAGTGATTCGTCGTAATATTTGGCAACATCGTTGTCCCGATACATACTCAGCAAACCACGGATCAGTTTCTCTCGATTTTTCTTTCCGAAGTTTAACGCGGTAACAGATATGCTATTCACCAGCAAACTCATGATGATGAAAACCATCAGGATCAGGTCATTGGACGAATTTGCGTTTGCTGAAGATGCCTCTCCTGCCACCCCCGAGTTGACCCCCATCACAACAAGATTGAACATTATCGCCGTCACCACAAAAATCGTGTCTGTCCGCGTGTTTTGCTGCAGCTCGTTGACAATATGGTCGTGCACTTGTTTTAACATCATGTCCTCTTTCTGCTTGCCAATATATATTTCAAGAAAAGATGCTTTATTAATATTATACGGATGTGTCAATAAGAGATCACACCCACATCTCCATTAAACACCAAAAGCGCAGCTGACGCTGCACTTCAGGTGGCGCGGACAGGCTTCGAATATGCCTGCGGCATGTTTGAAGGTCTTTTATCACCACGACCTCACGGATTATGAAATGATTCCAATAAGGCTATGAATTCTAATAATTATTGAATCTCAAAACTAGCAAGATAATATTTTTGCCTTTTATTTGAATGTCTTTTTAAGAATTACTTTATATCACTACTAGCTGTAGTATTAATATTAAGATTATTAATCATTTTTGTTATTCATTACAATACAACTTTACGTGGCTCCTTTGGTTATAAAATAATTAATTATTCCAAAAACAATACCGGTTATTACACCAAGTGCTCCAATAATTTTAAGGACTATAACCGTAACATCCCATTTTGTTAATAACTTACCTTCATTTTTTCTTATCGATTCAGTCAAGCTGTCAAGTCTCGTAGCAAGGACGGCTTCATTTACCGAGGCAATTTTTTCAATTGTTGATTCATTAGGAAAACGGCGCTCTATCTCTTCGATTCGCTTTTTTAGTGGCAAAACTCTTTCTTCGACCTGCTTCTCTATCTCGGGCAGATTTATTATTGAGGAATTTATTTTCCCAATTTCAGAAAACGAACCATCAGCTTTTTGCGAGTGAACTAAATAATTTATGTATTTCTGCTTGGCAATTTCTGGAAGATCTGAAAGCAAATCTTCTAATAGGTCCACTTGGGCAGTATTTATTTTATTAAGTGTAAACATTTCACTGTCTTCTAAAATTTTCTTTCGATTATCTAGATATAAAGAAAAGATAATTCCAACAAGGGCAAATAACACACCCAGTAAACCCATCCATAATGAGAAATTATCTAGTAATTGAGGGTCCATAGTTAGCTCCTTGGTGAATAGACGAAACCGTAATCATTTATGTTTATTCCAAAATTAAATTGTTAAAACTGAAGTTGAAAATCTAATTGTTCAATTAATGTGTTTGTTTTCTATAACATAGCTTATCGAAACCACGACCTCACGGAAATTGAAATTTTGATTGTTTTCTTCAGACTCCACTGAAATAAATTCTCCAATGCTTCAATTTCATTTATAGGAGTTGAATCTTCAGGAAGATTTAAAAGACTCATTACACAACTTGTGTCCATTGTAAGAGATGGTACTTTCATATTCCACCTTTTGAATAATATTATACGCCAATATAAATTAATATTTGGTAAAGTAATACCATTATCCTTCAAAACTTGTATTTCTCTTACTTCAAGTTTAGCAATTTGGCAGGGACGCTTTCATAGTATCACCAAGAATATCAAACAGGAAAGGCGACTCAAGGTCTCTTATAGTAATTTATGGCAAATTCATAAAATATCTACTTATAACTGGTACAAAATTTGGGGCTTTCCAATTATTGACAATAAATATTTAGTCCTATAATTATCTTGAATGGCTAGGCAGGTTCTATGATTTCACAAAACCAATCTTTGTTTCCTATGGATGAATTCGAAAAAAAGAAATATAGCTATAGTCAGTTAATATTGTTTTCACAATGCAAATTACGATACGAACTGAAGTATATTAATAAAAAAATACGCCAAGACCAAAGAATGACATATTACCTAAGTCTAGGAAGATCTTTACATAAGTTTTTTGAGGTTTTCTTTAAGAATAATAAGTATAAGGAGTTAGAAAAAGAAGCTATCGAAAACATCCTTAGAGATTGTTGGATTCCTAATGGTTTTAAAGATTCAAACGAAGAAGATATATGGTTTGATCGATCCATTCGTATGATCAAGGATTTTATTAATGATGGAAGATATATTAATAATCCTTTATTAATTGATCAATCATTTAAAACGGAAGTTAGTGATTTTGAAATAAGTTCGAGAATTGACAGAATCGACAGAATAAACGAATCTGAGTGTGAGATTATTGATTATAAGGTTGGTGAAAGTGTAATAGATTTCAATATTTTCAAAAATGATTTGCAGTGGGCATTTCATTATCTTTCTTCAAAAGAAGAATTGATGAATTTATATAATTTAAACATAGTTCGAATAACTTTTATATTCCTTAATGCCAATGAAATTCAAACAATAGAACCGGAAATTAAGAATATTGATCATGCTCGTAATCAAATAATCAAAATTGTTGAAGATATTCAGCAAACAACCGATTTTCCTCCAACGTTTAATAAATATTGTGTGGATTGCAGATTTCTATGTGAAAAAAGATTAGAAATAAAATCACAATTAAGCCCAAAATAATTAGAGCAAATAAATTATTATTAACCCATAATAATTTCGAGGGAGTTAATTTCTCTTATTTATTATTACAGGTAATTGTTTTTCAACAAAACTATTTCAATATCATCCTTATAAATACTCAAAAATATCTAGAAAATTTGCAATTCACAATATCAATTCCATATAGTTTATATGTATTCATTTTCTTTATGAAAGTTTGATAGAAGAATCAGAATAAACCGTCAATAAATATTTTATCGCTGATAAATATTTATTCAATTCCAATACGTTTCTAAGGCAATCTAATCAATCCTTGATCCAAATTTTCGATAATCGTGTGTTGTTTCTTGAAATCCTTAATGCATTTTTTTAGAAATGATTATATACTAACAAAGAATATTGCTTTCTATCTATACATCAAGTGATGCAAAGGAAAAAATGCCTAGTGATAATAAAAAATCGAATGAGATTCTAAAAGCGAAATCATTTAATGATTGGATAATGATTTTCTATGAAGAATGCGGTAGAGAAATAAATTTAGCTTACTCAACATTGAACCAAACGAATAATTGGGCGATTGTGATTTTTATAGCGAGCATTTCTGCGATAGTAGCAATATTCAATAATAATTCATCCAATAATCAAATTACATACAGAATAAATATTCCAATACTTGTAATTTCCATATTAATCTTTTCATTAAATATTAGGTTCTTTATTAGAGCAGTACTGTGTTACATAAATTTGAAGAGGTGGAATTTATTTCAATGTAGTGCACCCCTTAAGTTGGACAGATGGGATAATTAATAATACAGGAGTGCAGACATGCGAACACGCAGGACATTTAAACCAGAATTCAAAGCCAAAGTAGTGTTGGAGTGCATCAGCG
>SDBT01004543.1_pt1 | contig 23536 bp, 36 predicted proteins | sample 2277101 | NCBI WGS metagenome assembly SDBT01 (sample SAMN10404973, study PRJNA504765) | marine sediment metagenome | isolation source: marine sediment core GS10_PC15, 103 cmbsf | place: Arctic Ocean: Southern Knipovich Ridge | collected 2010 | reverse complement strand
CATCGCAGGTGCGTTCGGCAGCGCGTTCTACAAGCGGTCATCGTCCAGGACGCAAGGCCAACTGGCGGTCACTAGAGCGGCTGCACAGTCCATTGGCCGTGCAATCGAGCTAGTGAAGAACGCAGGCGCCAACCCCGGCGTGGTGGACTTCAATGACCAAGCGACCAAGAACACGCTCAGGGCGACCATGGGCGCCGAGGCTATCAAGCTGGTGAATGAGGGCAGAGGAAAGGCATCCTAAGTCATGACCTTTAAGCCCGTCAGCACAACCCGCGATGTCGATGGCAATACCGGACGGATCACCGCTGCGCCACGGTTCTTGCAGTTCGACGGCATAAGCTTCACGCCAATCGACGATCAGATCATTACGACGCTCGATCGTGGTTACATCGTCCGTGATGGGCAAGGGGGATGGGTACAGATTCAACCAGACCTTGGCACCGCACGGGCAATCGGTCGTGGTATCACACGCGAGGCGGTTGGCAGGCACTTTGGCCCAACTGTGGCGATCGCAGAGATACCTGACTTTATGAGATGGTTGGTGACCGTGAGTCCTGACGCCAAACGATCACCAAACGGCGATGTATTCCTACGCACGATCAACGGCGTGGGTATCGGCATGTTCTTCCAGGCTGACTGGGGCGGCATGATGACCCATGATCGGGGCGAGATCACGCTTGACACACGCCAGCGTAAGCAGGACGCACTAGCCAAAGGCGAGACGAGCCTCAATCTTGACCCAACGGCGATCGTGTTTGCGCACAGTGTGTTACAAAGACTGGCCCAGATTACTGGTTGGGTAACTAATCGCGATGCTGTTTCTGCGGTTACACAGAATCCTGCCGACTTTCAGATTCAGGCATCAGTAGTTGGTCCGTTTACGAGTATTGAGCGTATCGCGTTGGAGTTCACAACAGAGGGCGTGCCAGCAGTATCGTCTGCGGTGCTGAAACTCGTCCAAGTGAGCGGCCAAGCGATAAGTAAGGTGCATGTCTCGCAAGTGGCGGCTGGTTTCGCGTCACCAATCACGACGCTAGGGAATTATGGTGCGTGCAAGACCGCCTATGAGACAGACCCGATTGGCGTGATGAGCGCTGGCGGGTTGTTGGATGTGACAGCTAAGTGGACCGATCCGTTCGAGATGGCGTTAGTGCATACAGATGACGAAGCGAATGTTACGCCTAGCACATCGCAGATCGTGACAATGGCCGCGCCAGGTTCTGGCGTTGATGAGCCTACAATCACGTATACTGCACTAGCGACGATTCTAGGCTTTGGTCGTCAACACAGAGGCTTTTACCGTGGAGCTTACAGGGGTCACACATGATTATCGAAACAAGTAAAAACACAGCCTTTACCCTGGTTGTCCCTATGGTTAGTGTTGCAAACCCGGAGACATTCCTAACGGGCGAAGTGGCGAACAATCTCGCCGACACGGCCTTTGAGCGCGATGACGGAGACGCAGCAGACACATGGACTGCACTGCCAATAGCCGATACATTCACAGAGATAGGTACAACGGGCGTGTATAACATAACATTGACGGCTGCCGAAATGAATCACGATTGGGTGTTCATCAAGGTGACGTCTGATAACGCGGCCGACACCTTCATAACCATCCGGCTCGGTAGCGGGCCACTCAAAGACATTCGTGACATCGATCAGTCAACCGTACATTAGGGGCAAACCTATGGCGACAGCGAACAGTAAGACACCGATTTGGATCGGTAGTGCGGTGTTGGTAGTTCTACCTATGATCGCATGGATGGGTAACATTGATCGTAGGGCGGGAGTATTCGAGACGCGGCTCAATGTGATCGAGACGAACTCGCAAGCATGGAACGCGACGAGGCTGGATATTGCGACGATCAAAGAGACGCTCAAGCATGTTCAGAACGATATCTCAGAGATCAAGTCGAGCCTTGGCCATGCGAGATTGATGGTCGATCCGAACAGCGCGCTAGTGAAACGCTGATAGCAAGGAGTCTGCACCGATGGTGCATCCGAACAGTAAAGCGAACTTGGCTCCACCATGGCCAAAGGGAACATCAGGCAACCCAGGCGGCAGGGCAAAGGGTATTCAGCTACAGACTTTGTTGATACAAGCGCTCACGGCTGATGACAACAATCTCGCTAAGAAAGTGGTAATGGCGGGGATTGAGCAGGCGCTTGACGGTAACGCTCCTATCTGGAAAGAGATATGGGACCGGGTGGACGGCAAGGTGAAAGACCGGTTAATCAGCGAGGTGCGGCAGATCATCCAGGTGGAGATACCGGGCGAGATCAAGGACGACGAAACGAAAGGAGACGACGATGGGTAAGAATACGTGCGTGAGTTGTGTTGCATTCAACGGCGATGGTGCTTTGTGTAATGGTGGTTATGTTTGTGTAGGCTCATCCCAATGGTGTGAGAAAGCTAGGGCTGGCGAAATCGAGAAAGCATGCAGGCCCGGCGCAGTGATAATCATCGACAAGCAGGCATCCAAGGAGCGGTATCTCAGGATTGAGCTTTACGAGGGATGCGGGTTCAAGGTCGGTGATGTGAGCGAGGAGGAGTTTGAGGCTGACAAGGCGACCGAGGTGCATGATGGGTGACAAGACATGCGGCACGTGCCTGTTCTATGGCAAGACGAGGGAATGTAGCTATAGCGATTTGAAGCCAGCTTGTACAAGCCGATTGCATGGCCACCTGTGCAAAGGCGCTGAAGATGTGTGGCCCTGTTGGAAAGAACGAGGCGAAGAGGAGCCCGAGCCAACGCTGACCTGCGAGACGTGCAAGTCGTTCCGGTTGAAGCCAGAGAAGTTACGGACAGCCGAATACAGAGATATCGGCAACTGCAAACTAAACCCACCAATCCATATCACGTCGGGGAGTATCTCGATGTGGACAACGCCGCCTATCAATCCGGGCGATGTGTGCAGCCACCACGAGCCCAAAGACAAGAGGACGTCAAACGTAGGAACGCCCGTTAAGGTGTTGCTATGACTGAGCCCACCATAGCCCTAGCCGCCCTGCTCGGATCAGCGCTCGTCGCGTGGGTGATAGCCCGGTGGATGGGCTGGGTGGACTGGCGGCGGATGGCGAAACCGAAAGGAATAGACTCATGAAGAACTGGCGAAAGAATCCGTGGATAACGTGGCCGCTGACGAGTGTCTTAGTTATCACAATACCAGTGTGGTTTGTGCCGTTTCTTATAGGATATGTTGCGTTCTTGTGTGTCAAGCACATAGGGATCGCAATACACCACGACCTATCAGGCTCGGGAAACACCAGTTTTGTTGGCCGACGATTCAATGACTGACGCCACGACCCTAGTCCGAATGCCGCCCATGTACGCCAAGCAGCATAAGGCCGTCTCTGACAAGGCGCGGTACAGCGTCATCGAGGCGTCAACCAAGAGCGGTAAGACGCTGGGCTGTCTAATCTGGCAGGGCGCACGCGTCATGCGTGACACGCAGGCGATGAATCATTGGTGGGTCGCGCCCTACTACGGCCAAGCGAACATCGCGTACAACAGGGCCAAGCGGATGTTCAGGGGCGTATGCCAGACCCACGAGCAGGAGAAGCGACTGAGCTTCACCAACGGGGCTATCTGGTGGTTCAAGAGTGGTGAGAAGCCAGACGCTCTGTACGGTGAGGACGTGGCTGACGTCGTGATCGACGAGGCTACCCGTGTGCGTGAGGAGTCATGGTATGCAATCAGGTCCACGCTGACGTTCACCAAGGGTCCGGTGCGGATCATCGGCAACGTGAAGGGCCGCCAGAACTGGGCGTACCGCATGGCACGCAAGGCAGAGGCGGGCGAGGAAGGCTACGCATTCCACCGAATCACAGCACAGGACGCGGTAGACGCGGGACTGTTAGATCAAAAGGAGATCGACGATGCCAAAGGAGCGTTACCTGAGCACATCTTCAATGAGCTCTACCTTTGCATCCCGTCGGATGACGGGGGGAATCCGTTTGGGCTTAGCGCGATTGCGAAGTGTGTGGTATCGGATACCACAGTCGCAACGCCTGTCGTGTGGGGTGTTGACCTCGCGAAATCTCAAGACTGGACAGTGGCTTGCGGCATCGATGGCGATGGCCACGTCGTGGGCCTCGAACGGTGGCAATCTGATTGGGGAGCAACCCGCACGCGATTACTTTCATTGCTGGATGGCGTCCCTGCTCTCATCGACTCAACCGGTGTGGGTGACCCCATCGTCGAAGACCTCCAACGCAAACACGGGAACATCACCGGGTTCAAGTTCTCATCCTCCAGCAAGCAGCAGATAATGGAGGGTCTAGCGGCAGCGATCCAGCGACAAGAGATCAGCTTCACAGAGGGTTGGCTATCAACAGAGCTTGAGACGTTCGAGTATGTGTACAGCCGAACGGGCGTAAAGTATAGTGCCCCCGAGGGCTTGCACGACGACGGCGTGTGTGCGTTGGCGCTGGCAGTACGCCACAAAGCAACGGCAGGGTGCCTACAATTGGGAGTCCGGGTCATCGGCGGTGAGGCTGACCCTGTGGACGATGAGCGGTTCTGGCAATAGGAGTATCAGCATGGGCATACGTAATATGTGGCCGGTCGACTGGCTCATCAGCAAGGCACAACGCACACCGGAACGTTACCTTGAGTCGAGCATCCGCGTGATCGAGGGGTCAGGCACGCTCGGCAAGAAGGCCACGCCGTTCAACTACCAGCTTGCCGTGGATAAGTTCAGGTCATGGGTCTACGCTGCTGCCATGCTGAATGCTCAGGCGGTGTCGTCTGTGCCTCTCAGGTTGTACGTCAGGAAGGCCAGGGGGGCGCGTAAGGCGTTGTTTGCAACCCGACCAGTAAGCAGGGCACAGAAGGCGTGGCTACGCGGTGACGGTGCTATCAGGCCAAGCGCTGGCGTTATGCAGCGAGCGATCGAGTTCGCAGACGACTTCGAGGAGGTCGTCGAGCTCCACCCTGCCATCGAGGTCTTGCGGCGTGTCAATCCGCACCTGAACGGGTTCAACCTAACCACGCTGCGAATCCTCTACCAAGAGCTAACGGGCAACGCGTATCTGCACCCAGTCATCGGCCAGCTTGGCGTGCCTGTCGAGCTATGGCCTATGCCTGCCCAGTGGGTGAGCGTCATACCTGACCGCGAACAGTTCATTGCGGGCTATGTGTATGGGCAGACGACGGCCGAGGAGCAGACGTTCGAGCCAGACGAGGTGATCCACTTCAAGTATCCCAACCCCGATAACCTGTTCTATGGCAAGGGGAAGGTTGAAGCGGGCTGGGGTGTTATCAACCTGCAAGAGTCCAAGCGCGTGATGGACGCGGCGTGGTTCGACAATCAGGCTAGGCCCGACTATGCGGTGATCGTTAAGAGCGGAGCAACAACAGAACAGCTTGACAGGTTCGAGAACCAGATACAGCAGAAGCTCAAGGGCAGGGACCGCGCTGGCAAGTTCTTGACGCTGACGGGCAATGTGGAGCTAACGCCCCTGAACTTCCCACCGAAGGATCTTGGCGACTCACCCGAGATCGTCGAGGAGATCGCAGGTGTGTTCGGTGTACCCGTTACCAAGCTCAAGGCGAATGACCCCAACAGGGCAAACGCTGAGACGGGCGACGCGGGCTGGCTCAAGGACACGATCTTGCCTCTGACGCTCCAGGACGAGGAGAAGCTCAACGAGGTATACCTGCCACTGTTCGGCATCGAGGGGGATCATGCGTTCTTGGCGTATGACAACCCGGTGCCACAGAACAGGCAGTTCGAGCTAACCAAGCAGTCGACGCTTGTGACGAGCGGCATCATGACCATCAACGAGGCACGAAGCGAGAGCGGGATGGAGCCGCAAGAGGGCGGCGACGTGCTGCGTGTCAATGGCCAGTCGCTTGAGACGCTGGACACCGTGCAAGATCCGTTCGGCGGGTTTGGCGGTCTACTTGGAAACTCACGTGAGCCGGCGGCAATTGCGCGGCCGGCCGAGGCTATACAACCTGGCCTGGTGGCAGCATCGCACGGCGCCGCATTGACCAAGGCTTTGGAGTCGCTGAGCGTGGCTATCGGGTCGATGAGCAAACACGATGACACTCACACTGACGACGATAGCGATGATAGCGATGACGATGGTGAGCCTGATGTTATGGAGAAGCCGCCCGAGCCGAGTGATAAGGGTAAAGTACTGAGCCACACCAAGATCATGCATGACGGCCATGATTGCGGGTGTGGCGAAGGCCATCCCGTTAAGGGCCAGATACCGACAAGGCTTGGTGAGTGGATGACCAAGCAGGAGGAGGACGACGGTGATGGTGACGCTGAGGACACCGAGCGAGAGGGCGAGCCGACATCGGTAATCGCCAGGATGACACGCGAGATCGCTGCTATTTTGGCTGATATGCAGGCCAGCGCGATTGCGGAATACGAGGCGATTGGGATCAAGAGCAGATCACCCGTGCGTACAAAGGTCATCGTCGAACAGCTCTTACTCGAATGGCGGAAGAACCTTGGCGCGATATGGGATCTGGTCAAGTTCACCCTTACCAGTAGCCTTGAGCCAGAGATTCGGTTTGTGCTCGACCAGAGCGGGCAACGATCACTGGAAACGCTGGCTACCGACTTCCCTGAGATATCAGCTGATCTTGTTGGCAGTGTGTTTGATGTGACCAATCAGAACGTGGTCGAGTTCATCGACACCCACCTGATTAGGCTAACGGACGAGATCACAGCCGCGTCCCTTAACCACATAACGCCAGTCGTTCGTCAGGGTATCTCTGAGGGCTGGACCACGCGGAGGCTTACGCAGGAGCTTGCGTCCACAGGCCAATTCGATCGGGCACGCGCAGAGCGTATCGCACGCACAGAGTCAGCAACGGCGTACATCGAGGGCGAGCAGTTGGGCTGGCGACAGTCGGGCGTGGTGGTTGGCAAGGAATGGCTCCTAGCGCCCAACGCCTGTGAGTTCTGCCGAGCGGTCGCCAAGAGCTTTAACAAGTCCACGCTTAACGGATCTTTCTTGCCGCTGGGTACGGATCTCAGGGGCCTTGATGGAGGTACGTTGAAACTTGATTATCGATCGATTACCGGCCCGCCACTGCATCCGAACTGTCGGTGTGGTACGCTGGCTATAATCGACTAACAGCTACAGGAGTGTTTAGCTATGACTTCACCAGTACAAACGACAATGCAAACCCAGTTTGGCGGGATCAGCACGTCAGAGCATGACGGCGCCGCGACGATCCACACCAATATCACAACGGACTCGGAGCAAATCAGCGACATGAGTTCGTTAACGGGCTGGGCTGTGATCGACGCAGACACTAGTAATATCACGCTAAGGACAAGTGGTATCATTGGTGCTGGCTCGCTCCAGTTCGACAAGAGCGGAGGAACGGCCCAGATCGGCGGTATCTGCAAAACGCTTGATACTGTCGTCGACGCAACTCGTTACAGCCATCACGCTATCGTGGAGGGCGTGGTGTCAGTGACAAGCCAGGCACAGGTAGATTTCGCGTTTATTCGGCTGGGTGACGATGCAAGCAATTATGCGGAGTTCCAGTTAGTGCAGGGCTCGATCGTGAACAACACATGGAGCCGTCTGTCTGTTGCTGTTGATAAACAGCAGGTGACGGTAGTTGGCACCGGCTTGAACCTTGGCGCCATAGCTTGGGCGTGCGTGGGTGTTAGTATGTCGGCAAACGCGAACACGCTAACAGCGATCAAGTGGGACTTCATAGACATCAACTCGACGTTGCAGACGGCAACCTAGACAGGAAACACCCCATGAAGAATAAGCAGAAGCAGATATCGGCCGTCTTGAAGGCTGGCGAGTCCGACGGCCACACGTTCAGCGCGACCATCAGTACCAACGCCGTCGACCGCGATGGCGAGGTGCTGCTGCCCGAGGGCATGGACGCCAAGGACTTCAACGCTAACCCGGTGGTGTTCTGGAATCACAACTACGAGAAGCCCATCGGGCGGGCCACGAAGCTCGCCAAGACCAGTGGCGGGTGGACGGCTGAGGCTACACTGGCGCCACGGCCCGAGACGCATGAGGGCGAATGGCTGCCTGACGTCGCCCACGCGCTGATTAAGGCGGGCGTGCTGAATGGGGTGTCGGTAGGCTTCGCCCCCGTCGAGTCTCGGCGCCCGACCAAGAAGGATCTTGAGACGTTTGGCGATGACCTGCAACAGGTGTACACGCGCTGGAAGCTGCTTGAGTTCAGTCTCACGGGCTTGCCATCCAATCAGGAGGCGCTGGTAACGGCCGTTAGCAAGGGGGCGGTGAGCGCGATTCAGTGTAAGGCGATGGGTCTTGAGGTTCCCGAGGCTAAGACCGTGACGCCCAAGCGCAAGGCGATCGTTATCGTAAGCATGTACGCACCGCCCGTCGTCAAGCCGAAGGTATCACAGGCTGACATGGTGCAGAAGATGGTAGAGCGTGAGCTCCAGAAGGCTCGTGGCGTGTTATGGGCGTAGAACAATCAACGAAAGCAATAGCAAACCCGTACATGCCGACATGGCACGTGAGGTGGATCGGAGAGATGATGGCCGCCTTGAAAAAAGCTGGTAAGCCAGTGAATCAATGGACACTATCTCTTGTCTTTTGGGGGTGGTATCGGGCGGGGATAATTGATGGTAGCGATATGAACTCATTTTTATGGCTCGCAATGTGTAAATATCCAGGCGATGGCTTTGTTCCAAAGATGATAGATAGATGTGTCGCCTATGACGAGTCGATTGGTGTGGAATCTGCACAGGATATGAGGCGTAGGGCTTGCATCCTGCCACCGTGATACTTGACTCGTAGGCAACCCGCACTATGATACCAATGCTGGCGTTGCAAGCCGGGCTTGACCCGGACCCGACGCACTGTGACAGCCGGACACCTCTTTGGCCAGCCGGATACGCAGACGAACAGCAATCCCCCCGACGTTCGGGAGGTTGTTCTGTCAAATGCGTATTGAGGGCTGACCAATGGAATACACACTCAAATACTTTCAGGAGCAGTGCCTGCCACTGATCATGAAGTCGCTTGGGGCAAAGCCTACCAAGGCTGCTATCCGCAAGGGCATCGGCGCCTTCCTCAAGCAGGGCGACGAGGAGTCAATCCCTGTCGTCAACGAGGACGGCGAACCTGTCGAGATCACAGAGATCATCCTTGTGGGCGCTGAGCCTGCCGAGGAAGTCGTTGAGGATGAGCCTACGGATGACGAGATCCCAGCCGAGTCGCTCCAGCGTACCGTGGCGCTTGCCGTTAAGAAGGCTCTGGCCGCTGACACCAGGAGTCGCAAGGCGCCTATCGACGGCACCGTATCGAACAAGGCGTACACGCTGCCCGCGACCGTCAAGCGGTGGGGCAAAGTGAAGACGTTTACCAACACCGACCAGATGGACGCTGAAACCAAGGCGTACCGCTTTGGCCAGTTCTTCATGGCGTCGGCAGTGGGCAATATGAAGGCTCAGGAGTATTGCCGAACGCATGGCCTACCCCTGACACGAGACACCAGTAAGACTGGCGATGACACCAAGGCGATGTCCGAGAACATCAACGCGGCCGGTGGGTTCCTCGTCCCCGAGGAGTTCATCAACGATCTAATCCTGCTCCAAGAGGAGCACGGCGTTGTCCGTCAGGAGTTCGATAGCTGGCCGATGACGAGTGACCTGGCCATGGTGCCACGTCAGACGGGTGGCCTTACGACCTTCTTCGTCAACGACAACAATACGATCACCCAGAGCGATCTGTCGTTCGATCAGGTCCAGCTTACGGCTAAGAAGCTGGCCACGCTGACCAAGATTTCGAGCGAGCTTGCAGAGGATGCGCTGATTAACATCGGCGATCGTGTTGCTGGCCAGATCGCCCGTGATTTCGCGCTCAAGGAGGATCAGGCTGGGTTCATCGGCGATGGCAGTGCGACGTATTCGGGCATCACCGGTGCGCAGATCAAGATCGACGACGGCACCCATACGGCTGGCATTTCAACGGCCGTAACAGGCAACACAGCGTTTGGCACGCTTGACCTTGCCGACTTCAACGCCGTACATGGCCTCTTGCCGCAATTCGCCGAAGGTAACGCAAAGTGGTACATCAGCAAGGCTGGGTTCCACAGCTCTATGGAGCGCCTGACAACTGCTGCTGGTGGCAATACACGTGACACGCTGGCCAATGGCAAGACGCAACTGATGTTCTTGGGCTATCCCGTGGTGATCGTTCAGGTGATGTTCAGCACCTTGACGGCATCGACAGCCCAGATTGTTGCATTGTTCGGCGACATGACCCAGGCTGCGACGTTCGGCGATCGCCGTGCGCCCGCAATCGCAACCAGTACCGAGGCGTTCTTCACAAGCGATGCTTTGGCAGTGCGTGGCACTGAGCGGTTTGACATCAACGTCCACGACTTGGGCGACACCAGCAACGCTGGCCCCTTGGTCGCACTCAAGACGCCAGGTAGCTAAGGAGTTTCAACTATGACTGTACAAAGCGCAAATACCCGCAAGATCATCATGATCTCTAACACGAGCGTGACCGCTGCCGCGACGGCTTCGGGCGTTGTGGACACCATCGGTTTCGACTTCGTGACCATTGACGTGTTGGTGCCGACGGCTGACGATACCGCTGGCGAATTCTCAACGTGTGAACTGCTGGAGGGCACTGTCACCAACCTGTCGAGTGGCACGACCATTAGCGGTGCCGTCGACGGTGTTGATTGGACCATTCCTGCCTCTGTGGCGAGTGGTTCGCAGATCTTCACCTTCAACGTGGACACTCGATACACCGAGCGGTATATCAGCATCAACATCAACCCGCAGACGACCATGATCGTTAACGTGCTGGCGACGTTGTTTCGTGCGGAACAGGTGCCAGTGGGCACGACCGACACGAGCATCGACGCGATCATTAACGTGACGCCGTAACTAACCAGACTCCATCACCCGGCTCGGTGGGTAGTTCGGCCGGGTCGGGTGATAGAGTCGTTTTTGATGATGGAGTACAAACGATGGCAGACGAAGGGATCAGGCTGAATCTGGGCGCCGGTGCCCATCCGATTGAAGGCTACGAGAACATCGACAGGAAGACAGGTGGCGAGGCGTTCCCGCTAAAGTATGCTGACGAAAGCGCTGAGGAGGTTCGGGCCTCCCACATCCTTGAGCATTTTAGCCACACAAACACCATGCAGGTCTTGACGGATTGGGTTCGCGTGCTCAAGCCTGGCGGGTGGCTAAAGGTGGCTGTGCCCAACTTCCGAAAGCTCGTTGAGGCGTATGTAGCGGGCGACCCCATAGGTGGCGCTGAAAAAATGCAGGGCTACATCATGGGCGGCCAGACTGACGAGAACGACGTACACGCGGCGATCTTCGAGGAGCCAGGCTTGAGAGCGGCATTTGAGGAATTGGGCCTTGTGAACGTGGCGCCGTGGATCTCAGACCAAAAGGATTGTGCGGCGCTGGAGGTGTCGTTGAACATCCAAGGTCAGAAGCCAACGAAGCACCGTGCTGAACGCGATGCTATCGAAGCAGAGGCAAAGGCTAAGGACAACGACGGCGATGACCGGCCCAAGGCGTGGCGTGGCAACCAGAGGTCCAAGCCCGGCAATATCTTGGGCCAGAAGATCGTGGGGCTATTGACACATCCACGGTTTGGAATCATGGACAACATATTCGGGTCGTTAGTCGCATTCGGCGCGCACAGCATTCCGCTACAGCGATCCGATGGCGTGTTCTGGTGTCAGGCTCTGCAAAACTTGATGCAGAATAACAGCACCGAACCCGACATCGTGGCAACGATGGACTATGACTCGCTGTTCACCAATCAGGACGTGTACGACATGGCCAAGCTCATGAATGAACATCATGAGGTGGACGCGTTGTTCGCGCTCCAAATGCGTAGGAACTGCACGTCCGCGCTGTTGAGCAGGCGCGACAAGGCCACGGGTGAAATGATTACACGCTTTGACTCACGCGAAATGGAACGCGAGCTCATGGAGTGCCATACCGGGCATTTCGGCTTGACGATGATTCGTACATCGTCACTCAAGAGGATGCCATTGCCATGGTTCTGGCATCAGCCAGGCAGGGACGGCTCATGGGGCCACGAGCAAGGAAGTATTGACGCCGATGTATATTTCTGGCGCAAGTGGTCTGAGACAGGCAACACCTGTTACATGGCGCCGCGTGTGCCAATTGGCCATTTGGAACTGGGTATTACATGGCCTTCGCGTGAAATGACGCCTATCGTACAGAACATGCAAGACTACCGATCATTTGGTATTCCAGAAGGCGCACGGCCAAAGGGGCTGATCGCATGAGCACAACCGAACGAATCCAGTTACTTCGTCATTGGATGAACTGGGCACCGGGTAGTATCCTGGAGGTCAAGAACGTAGGCCGTGGCGCCTGCAAGACGCTGATCCAGCGTGGCGTCGCCGAGTGGCTACCAGACGAGCCGGAACACAAGGCTGTCGAAGCACCACCACGCGACAAGTCCATGAAGCGCAAGGCGACGCGCAGGAAGGCGGCGGCGCATGGCTAACGAATTCAACCTAACCCTGCAATCAGGCAAGACCTGCTATGTCATCGTGCGGCGTCGATCTGACGCCTTCGCGTGGGACGACACCAATAGCGGCTTCGAGACGTGGGATGACGGCTCGATCGACGACTACGACCTGCCGTTGACCGATGACGGTGGCGACCTGTATTCGGCTGACTTCCCAACGGCGATCAGTGCCGGCACTCGGGTGATCGTCAAGTTCTACGTACAGAAGGCGGCTAGCCCTGCGATCACCGACCTGCTGCTGGGATCACGCGACATCACGTGGAACGGCTCAAGTGCCAGCGAAGGCGGGTCCATCACGCTCGACGCCCGGGCGCTCACAACCTTGGAGAGCGTCAAGCGGTTCATGCACAAGACCGACTCGGCTGACGACGACTTCCTAACCGAGCTAATCAACCAGATAAGCGACAAGATCGAGCGTATGGCTGGCCGGCGGTTCGCATCACAGACCTACCACGAATGGCACGACGGCACCGGCCAGCCGATCAAGGTCCGCAACTGGCCGATCATCACCTGTCAGCGCGTCGCGTTCGGTGACGCCAACGCCTTTAGCTTGGCGTATACGGGCTCAGCCATCAGGGCCACTGTCGACCTGTTCCGCGACGACGATGGCGCCACAGGCGGCGTCAGGCTCCACAGCACCGCAGCCAACGGCACCGTGACCACGACTACCGAGACGTTTGCCGACAATGCGAGCGCTTCGGCACTGGTGACGGCCTTGAACGGCGTGTCGGACTGGACGGTCACGCTGCTGGAGGATACGCCGTCGCTGGACCTAAACACCGACTGCGGTGGCAACGCGAAGGACACGACCGTTAATGTGACGTTCCCAGACACCGACAACGCCACTGCACGCATCGACAGTAAGCGGGGGCTGATCACAGGCGTAACGACGGGGGATTGGCCACAGAGCGTTCTCGTCCACTACACGGGCGGGTATGCGACGATACCGAACGATGTGAACCTACTGGCCAACGAAATGGTCAACGCGGCGTTTACAGTTGGCAGGCACGACCCCAACGTGACAAGCGAGAGTTTAGGGGATTACTCGTATTCGCTAGCCTCTACGCTGGAAATGACAGAGCGGTGGGCGGGGTTGCTGGCGCCGTACATGGAGATCCGATGAATTGGCATAGGCTGTACGCGTTCGTGGCGGGTGGTGTTGTGGGCTTTGCCTTCTGTCTCGTGCTGTACGCCATCACGCCCAGGTATCAATCACGGGTCCATTATGTGTCCGCTGAGATCGTAAGGTCCAATCAGATCCCGTCCGGCGGCAAAGCCATCATCGTTACCACGCTCCAAGATACATACGGGAATCTGTATGCCCGCCCTGTGTGGATCGCACGCGACGGCGAGCGTGTCATTCTTGAGGTACGCGAATGACTGGCGTCCCTGTATATCTATTGGACAAGACGATTACCGTTGAGCGTGCAACGTCAGGCCAAAACGCACAAGGGTTTGAGACTGAGACGTGGGCGAGTCACCTGACTGGTGTTGCTGCCCGTGTCCAGCCCATGAGCGCTGCTGAGGCGTTGCGGTATGGCAGGGAGTCGACACGTAGGATGTGGCGGGTGTTTGTGGCGCCATCGAACGACATTACAGAGCTTGATCGGGTTATCTTCACCGATGCCGCTGGCGAATCTCATACGTTGAACCTTCAAGAAGTTGTGGATCTGCAAGAGCATGGCGCCGTTAAGCGGCTGATTGGTGAGGAAACGCGATAATGGCTGGCCCATTTGAGGTACAAATCACCGGTGGCCAGCGTCGCACGTTTCGTGGCGATGACATCACGACGACCGTGACGTGGAATGCGGATCTTGTCAAACCACAAATAAACAAGGTGCTGGAGGCCAATATCATGCGTGCTGCTGTGTTCGCTCAGAACTCAGCCAAGCGACTGATGGCGCAGCCCGGCACTGGTAGGTTGTACAAGAAGAAGGGCGGCCGAATCCATCATGCATCGGCCCCAGGCGACCCGCCAACCATCGATACAGGCACGTATAACAGATCAATCCAGATTGACGACACGGATCTTGACCGGCAGTTGGTCAGGGTGGGCACGAATCTAGGGTCAGACGATGACTCTACCGTGGACTTCCCATACCCCGTCGCGTTGGAGTTTGGTACACGAACGATCGCCAAGCGACCCATGTGGCGTCCCCTGCTGTTTATCGTTCGACGGTTTATTGAACAGTTTATCTTGCCACGCATGAGGCGTGAAATGGAACGGGGGTTTAGGCGATGAGCTCTCAGGCTGCAATGCTTAAAGGCATCATTGACAAGCTCACAGCAGACCAGAGCGCGGGGACTCTGTACGATGATCTGGGCGGCACGATCTTCATATCGCAAGCCAAGCAGGACGCGCCTTTGCCGTTGCTCATTGTGAGCATTGTCGCAGACCCTCCATTGCGGTTCTTTGGCGCCAACGACATAGAGGCTATCATACAGATCGATTTGTATGGCTCCAGGCCGGAAGGTTCCACGTCGATTTCTCAAATGAGCGACAAACTGTTCACTCTGTTAGACAATGCGGCACTGACAATCACGGGTTTTGTTGGTGCGAAAATGCACTGCGACGAACGGGGCGTGTATACTGTAGAAGAGGACTCTAATAGAGTCCGTAGCGAATGGCGTCTTTGGGCGAATGTAGCCCCAGCCCCCTAACAGGAGTATCAATATGGCTCTGCAAACAATACAAGGCCTGGGGGGTGATGTGACGATGCCTACCGGGTTCAACTTCAAGGTCACGCAATGGTCTGGTGATTGGATTACCGATGTCGTCGACACAACGGGTTTCGTTGACGGTGGCTTTCGCACGAAAGAACCCGTCATGACTCAACTCAATGGCTCGGTAACGGGCACAGGCGAATTTGGCGCCGCTACCACGGCACCCATTCCAGCCAACTTAGTTGATGGTTCCGCGATGTCGACGGGCGATCTGGCAGAGGCGAAAGCAACGATCACGCTCCTAGCAACGACAGGCTGTAGCTACGCATTTACAGCCGTGATGACGCGGGTATCGTTCACGCGGCCAGTTGACGGCAAGATGGACGTCTCGCTTGACTTTGAGTCTAGCGGGCCGATCACCCAGGTCTGGGATGAAACACCCTAACAGGAGTACGAACAATGCCTCTACAAACAATACAAGGGCTCAATGGCGATGTGACTATGCCGACTGGGTTTAATTTCAAGGTCACACAGTGGTCGGGCGATTGGATAGTCGATGTCGTCGATACAACGGGCTTTGATGACGGTGGCTTTCGCACGAAAGAACCCGTCATGACTCAACTCAATGGCTCGGTAACGGGCACAGGCGAATTTGACGCCGCTACCACGGCGCCACTTCCTGCCGCCTTGGCTGATGGATCTGTGATGGCCACTACCGATCTTGACGCCGCCAAAGCCGCGATCACGCTCACAGCAACAACAGGATGCACGTACGCGTTTACTGCCGTGATGACGCGGGTATCGTTCACGCGGCCAGTTGACGGCAAGATGGACGTCTCGCTTGACTTTGAGTCTAGCGGGCCGATCACCCAGGTCTGGGATGAAATCTAAACACGAAAGGGTAACCGATGGATTTGACTACAGCAGCATGCGCAGAAGCGGTACGGATGGTTGGCGATAAGGAGCACAAGTTCAAGCTCCTAAAGCTCAACGATCTGAGCGATCTATTGTCACGATGGCGGGCGCGCGATCGCAAGCAGTTGATGGACACTCTTGAGGACGCCGGAGCGGATAATGAGGCCAAGCTCACAAACCTCCGCGCGTTTGACGATAGGGTGTCTGGCCTTGGCGATACGCTCCGAATGCTGCCATCACCCGACGTTGCACGCGAGATTATCTGCTTGAGTATGCAAAAGACCAAGCCAGAGGCAACGCTCGAAGACGTTGACGCTCTTAATCTCACGCCGCTGGATGACTATATCGGCCTGGCGTGTGAGTTATGCGGCTACCAAATCGGGACCAGTGATTCGAGTGGCGAAGATGGGGAGGCAACGAAGGGCACAAACCCAAAAGCGTAGACGAATACGATTGGATGTTAGGCGCAGCGATGCTCAGACACTTCTATTGCATACCAGACCCGTTTGATCTGACCTGGCCTCAGTTCTTTGGCTATCTCAGCCGAATGGCAGACATCACAGAGCAGACGTCAGGTTCACGGGACCACAAGGCGTTTGTGGAGCGCATGGCTGCAAGGTCTAAGAGAGGGCGTCATGGTTGAACAGGGCGGCACAGTTGGAACGCTGAACATTGCCATTGGCGCGCGGCTCGACAAGCTCGACAAGGGCTTGGACGAAGCGCGTAAGCGAACGGAGAAGGCGTCCGCCAAGATCGCGGCGGCGTCAGCGGTATCATTAGCGGCCATCCCCACAGCCGCCGACTTCTTGAGAAACAGCGCGGCGGTGTTAACGACCCTGCGGGCGATGGACCGGTTAATGGACGCGCTGCGGTCGAAATCCGGCAGCGTGTTTGACGGGTTCCAAGGTCTACGAAACGCCAGCATTGAGATTGTTGATAGCGTCAATTCAATGGTCCAAGCATTGGGTAGCCTTGCAGTCTCTAAGGTTGCGGGACTCGCCAATCGCCTTGTGGGCCTTGAGTTTGCGGGACGATTTACGCGGGATGATATTTTCGGCATCCAGTTGTCGCAGCAGCGCCAAGCGATCAAAGACCAGATAGGGTTACTGGAGGTCAGCGGCGACCAGCGGCAGGCGTTGCTAGCGAAGCAATTGAGGAATCGTAGGCAGATCCAGTTGAGCGCCCTATCTGCCGAGAAGGCAGACATAATGGCCGACATCGAGGAAATCGCAATCGCCGAGCGGTCGTTTACGTCAGCGGTTTTCAAGGTTCTCGACCTTAATCGATTCGGAGAGCGCACAGGAACTATTCTCGCTGGCCTTGAAAATGACGTGAACGAAAAACGCGAGGAACTCTTACGCACTGGCCCGTTGGCTGTGAGGCTGCAAACCATCCAGTTACACGAGAAGGCCGGTCAAATACTGATCGATAAGGAGTTTGACGCCCGTATGAAGGCGTTGCGAAGGCGACAGGCAGAGGAGTTGCAAGCACGCCTTGACGCATCAGCCAAAGCCAGGGGCGTCATAGCGGACGCCATCAGACGTTTTGCCAGTGGAACACGCGCGAGTATCTTCGACCTCACAGAGCAAGGGCAAGGGACAGAATCGGCCATCAGGCAGGCACAATTGAGGATTTCTGGCAAGACTCTCGCGGCCGACACCGAGCAAGTTACAGAGCGTTTCAGGCAGCGGATCGCTGTACTGCAGGAGTTGATCGACATCAGCAGGGGGAATCTTGACTTTGGCAAGAACACTCAACGGCAAATCGAAATCGAGCGGCTCAAGCAATTGCTGGCGCTGGAAGTCTCGCTATTGGAAGTTGCCAAGGAGCGCAAGGCGTTCACACGTGCCCAGGTGGTGCGGGCCGACTTGATAAAGATCGGGCGTGGCCCGTTTGCAAGGCAAGAGGAGGTCGCGGGAGGTTCTCCGCAGAGAGTGCAATCAGACCAACTACTGACGCTGAAAGTAATATCCGGCACGCTGGCGGCCTTGCTGGCGCAATCGCAGTCCAACACAACACAGGTAGCTCAGTAATATGGCCGATCCTATTGCAAAAAAGACGTTAAACGGATCGCGTGCCTCAAAGGACGACCAGGGTCACGTCTTCGTTGTCGACAGTTATTTCGTCAATGGCTTAGTGGAAGATCAAAACCTCTACGAGCAAGCTCTTGACATTGCACAACTACCAAAGTTAGGTGACGCCCATCCTAATCGAGAGACCGCCGTCGTCACAAGCGTCGACATAGAACAATCGGGCGGCACGAATAACGCCCTGGCAAAGATAACCTATCGCGGAACCACTGATACCACGGCTTGGCAAATCGGATCTAACGCAGCTCAGGTGGGCACAGACTTTGACGTTAACGGTAGCCAAATCACGATCGCAGATTATACACATGTGCCGACAGGCGGCTCCTCGACAGCTGTCCCTGGCGCAAACGTCACGATACAAGTTCTGCGACCAAAAACCTCTGTGCGACTTGTCAAAACGATCAATGTTGATGCGTTAACTCAATCAGCGGTATGGACTGGTGTATGTAATGATGGCACATTCTTAAACACGCCAGCCTACACATGGTTGATATTGGGAATCCAAGCGACATTGATAGGCGAGATAGACAGCCAACCCCAAATGTGGACAGCCACTTATGATTTGGGGTATCAAACGCAATTCGTCAATGGCGAGGAGTGGGGATGGCGCCAGCTAGCGGTCCTGAAAGACGCTTCTGGCGCGCCAACCAAAGGGCAAACATTGCCGACACTGGCAATCAGAGATGGCAAAGGGACGAAACTTGTGGACCCATACCTAACAGGTGATTTTGCCTCAATAGGATTGCCATGATAAACAACTCGTCAATTGACCTACCGGAATTCGTTAGCGGGCAAACGCCGTTGACAGCCGATCGCCTCAATCAAGCTATCGGTCACGCCAACTCCAACCGTACATTGGAAGGCGGGCCAGGCATTGAGGTCACCAAGACGCCGACAGGTCATTTAATCGCCCGTACACCGCAAGGCGCCATAGGCGAAGTCAAGTGGTTTAGCTTGGTGACGACGCACAAAGACCACCATATCTGTGGCGATTTGGTGCCTGACGGCAGCCCAGAAGCTCGGTTGGTAGCGTCAAACACGATTGTCGTTAAGCCGGAGGAACTGAGGCAGACAAAGTATGATGGCAAGATTCGCGCCAATCATCTAGGCACGTTTTTTACATATACCTACACCGATTCGCAGACACGGGACTCTAAGCTGGTAACCGATCCAAGTGACGTAGAAGCACAGGTTGTCATCCCTCATTACATCGAGAAACAGGGCAGCGTAAGTGGCAGCGAAATACTTGCCATCAGGCTTGGTCCGGCACTTGGCATTGTGGTAACAGTCGGGTCAAATTCGCAGGTTGCAGAGTGGCTAGAATTCAACATTGCAGGGCGTGCGTGGGCGCACGAGTTGCCATCATCATAAGAGCATAGGTTATGAGCAGCGAACGCAATAGCTTTGTCAAGACACCGCATGATGCATTTGCGAAATCGCCTCATGGTGCGCGTGTTACGACTGTATTTACACCGCTGCCTCCGAAAGAAGTTATTACCACCAGTGTGCATATCACGGGGTTTTCCAAGCCATTGACGTGGTTTGCACAGTCAAACGGCGCGCCGTTGCGGTACGCTGGCGGCACGCTTGACGATGGCGGTCATACACGTGGCGGCATTTCAATGGACAAAGATTTTAATGTATATAAAGCACACACTGGAGGTTCGCCAGCTCATGATGTCTGGAAATTCGCCCAGAATGGTGCGTTATTGTGGGAGGTTGGCGGTTTTGCAACGGTAGTTAATGTCGCTGCCGATAGCGGTGACAATCCTTGGGTCGTGGGTGCTGATGGTCCAGAGGATGGGTTTCGTGCAAGCCTTTGGAAACTAGACAAAACAACTGGTATAACGCTCCAGACGATTGATACAGGAATGTTGATTGCGCTTGATGTTGCACATTCTAAAATCGACAACGGTGTTGTCGTCTGCGGAACAGCTGAAAATACATCAGGACCAAGACCTGGAAAGAGCTCAGACAACCTCAAAAAGTATAATAGCGCCGGCATACTCCTGTGGTCTGTTCTGGCTCCTGGACCACGTATTGGTACGACTGTAACACGCGGCAAATCTGGTCATGCCGTAGCCGTGAGCCCATTAACCGGAGACGTTTATGTAGCAGGTGACGTAACATTGATCTATGATGGTCCGTCTGCGCCACCCACAGAAAACCTCGCTGCGAATGTGTTCTGTTATACAATCGACGGGGCGTTCAAATGGTCGGCAGAGGTACACTTTCCCGATGACCGTGAAGGCCCAGGAGTGCATTCCGGCAACGCACTGCCTGGCATCGAATTAGACCCAGGCGGCAATGTCTATGTGATTGCCGACTATGGTGTCCCTGATGGTCCAACAGTCTTCAAGCTCGACAAGGATGACGGCGCAATATTGGATAGTTGGAGATCTGGCTTTAGGCAAAATGCAATGATCGCAACGGATTTGGATGGCAATGTATACACAACAGAGGTTGGCGCAATAAACATAGGAATCCTTAAAAAATGGGCTGCAACCACATATTTATTATTATGGGAGTCTGTTAGCGTGTCGACTTTCGCAATACATCCAAGCAGCATTGCCACACGACCACTAATGGCATAAAAGGAATACAGCTATGGCTACCAAATATTGGCAAGGACAATCAATTGGTGTTCAGCAGGTGACCACCGTCACGGTTGGCGGTACGCTCGCGGGTGAAACGTTCACCATCAGCGTGGGCGGCATTGTCATCGCTACGCATACAGACACAGACACGGTGATCGCCACTACTGTCGCCGCGCTCGTGAGCCAGTGGAACGGATCGACCAATATCTACGCGACTGGCGTTCTAGCGGTTGACGCATCTCCAGATATCACGCTGACGGCTGGCACAGGAGGCATACCATTCGAGATCACGCTTAACACGCCGGGCGGTTCTGCAACCCTCGGCCAAGCCGCGACAACGGCAAACGCCGGGCCCAACGTCTATGACCTGGCGACCAATTGGTCTGATGGCCTAGTGCCGGGCGCTGGCGATACGATCGTCTTTGAGAATAGCGCGGTATCCGTTTTGTGGGGGCTGTCAAACGCAGGCGCCACGCTAACTGAATGCCGTATCATGCAGTCCTACACTGGCCTTATCGGCTTGCATCATGCGAAATTCCAAACGAGCGCGACAACCAACAGCACGATATTGCCAGAATACCGCGACGATTACTTGGCCATCGATTGCACGCTCATCAGGATCGGCGAACACTGGGGCCAGGGCAACCCGTCAGGCTCACAACGAATCAAAATTGACAGCGGCACGGTCCAGAGCACGATCAACGTCTCAAATTCCGCGAGCAACAGCGCCGACGGCACCCTTGAGCCCATCCGCTGGAAGGGCACGCACATCGCGGGCTTGCTCAACATCTTCAAGGGCCGCGTGGGCATTGCGACCACCAGCGCTGGCGAGGCCGCAATAGTTGCCGAGTTGAACGTCTCACACCTTGGCAACGTCGCAAACGACGCGAAAGTATCGGTCGGGCCAAATGTGACGCTGGCGGCCGTTAACCAGTCTGGCGGCGTGATGACGATCCAAACGGCTGGCGCGACGTTAACGCAACTGGCTGGGACCACACGCACGACAGGCACAGGCGCATGGACAACCGTCATCGTCGGCGGCGTATTCATCGGCCAATCGGCCGGCACAATCACGACCCTGACCATCGCCGCAGACGGAAAGGCAGATTTCAGCCAAGACGCCAGGCCCAAGACGATCACCAACATCGACATCCACAAGGGCGGCAACCTGAACATCGCCAACGGCAACCCGCAATCAATCACAATGACCAACGGCGTGGACTTGATCCGGGCAAGTGACTCCGACGTGACACTCGATTTCGGCAATCACATTTCGATCGCCGTCTCCGCCATCTAACCATGACATCCGTCTCCTTTCGGCCCTCGCCCCTGGCTCCCCCAGTGGCGGGGGTTTTTCGTTGCGTGCTGGGCGTTAGGGCGAAACAGCCACGGTTACCCCTTGGGATGACGAACGCCTTAGACGCGATCCTGGGGCGATTATGTGCGTTGCGTTCTCTCGCCGTGGAAAGCAAAGTTTTCTCGATAGATAACTCATTAGTGGCATTGCCGTTACGTGGTGCTGTTGCGTTCTTTGCAAGAATCTTCGCTAAAAACTGGCGAAACCTATTGCAATTGCCGATGATGGTGCTAGTATGAGAGCGTCACACGAAAGGAGCAACCATGCAAGTCATTTACACACACACACACGAGGCGATGCAGGCTGTTTGCAAGCTGCTGGCGGACGACTGTGGGGGCAAGATGATGACCGGCCGTGGAACTTGGACGAACGACGCGAACAATCCTTTTTGCGTGGTCGTTCCGGCAGATTGTGAGACGATCAATCACAGCGACCAATGGCTTGCTGCAGTGGTTCATTGGCCATCAAAAGCGGATGACGCAGGCCGGACTGCGAGACAGTCATGACAACCAACGAAATCACCAAATGGACCATGCGGCCAGACTCATGCATCGAGCAGCGTGGCGGCGTGTGGTATGTCTGCGTCGACAGCAGCGACATGGCTGACCCCTTACGCTTCAGGAACTACGGCAAGGGGCTGGAGGTTATAGACGTGGCGAACGCTGGCGTGCATGGCCCATTCGATTCTGAAACCAACGCGAGGCTATGGCTTTGCGAATACGACGAGGAGTCCCCCAATGGCTGAGCAGTTAGGCCAGGCAGAGCCGAAAGTTTATGTACGAGTCACCAAGGTCGGCGGCGATCCCAATGCAAAGGCTGAGTGGCACCGGGCGTTACCAGGCGTGACGATAGCCGATGTGTCACGGGTGCTCCTCGCAGAGTTCGGCACAGCGGAACAGAAAGCCAAGGCAGGCACAGAGTCCTAACACCAGCCCGGCCGCGAATGGAGGCAACGCCGGGCGAAAGGAGCCGTGATGACCTTGTTTGAGACCCTGATGTATCTGATGGTGCTGGGTATTTGGTCGATATCCGTGGTGATGCATATCTTAACGTGGCGACAGAACCGACGGATCATTGCGGCGGATAAGAGGCGTGGCCCATTCGTTAGATACCAGCCACCGCCACCACCGACGCACGTCAACTGTATGTGTGAACAACACGAAAGGAGCGACAACGATGACGGTGGGCAAACGAACAACCATGCAGATCGAGCTTCGTGAGACGACGCCAGAACAAATCCGTGCTCTGACTAATGAGGCACGCGACGCGTCTGAGTCCGAGACCGGACAGCCGGTCCACGAGATACCCGACGATGTTCTTGAGAAGGTGTGCAATCGTGTTTTGGCCGCTATGAAGGCGAATGACTCGAAGCAGACCACGACGCACGAGACCG
>SDBT01004542.1_pt1 | contig 23536 bp, 13 predicted proteins | sample 2277101 | NCBI WGS metagenome assembly SDBT01 (sample SAMN10404973, study PRJNA504765) | marine sediment metagenome | isolation source: marine sediment core GS10_PC15, 103 cmbsf | place: Arctic Ocean: Southern Knipovich Ridge | collected 2010 | reverse complement strand
ACGTCTTGGTTTGGCAGTGTGCCCTTAGCCATTATGTATTCTACGCATGAATCACGATTATTCCCCGCTGGGAAGGTGCAGGGCAAAATTGTGCCGCCTTCGTCAGCAGCGCGAATATCGAGTACGCCGCCGATGATATCAACGCGATGTTCCATAATCTTTAATCCCATGCCGGCGCCTTCGGCCTCGAACTCTTTGGGAAAATCCTGCCCGTCACTCTTAACCGTCAGCACGCACTCATCTTCACCGCAGGCCAACACCATCTCGACATTCTTTGCCTTGCCGTGCTTAACAGCGTTAATGACCGCCTCCTGGACAATACGATAGATATGAACCGCTACCGCAGCATCATCCATCCCGTAAAAGTTGTCACACCCAAAAACACAACGGATACCAAACAAGTCGCTTTTTTTTCTTGCCAGTTCCTCTAATGACGACACCAGGCCCTCTGGACTCAAATCCACAGGGCCAAGCCCCTTTACCAGGTTCCGAGCCTGCTCTGTGGCTTGTTCCACCAGCCTGGCTATTTTGCCGACGTCGGCTGCTTGCTTCAAAGATTTGCGGGCGAGCTTTCGCTCCAACACCTTGGTCATAAAGGCAATGCCGGTAAGCTGTTGCCCGAGACTGTCGTGCAGTTCCTCGCCAATCCGTCGCTGTTCTCGTTCGCTGACGCTCAAAATCTCTTTTTCCAAACGCCTGCGCCCCTCAATCGCCGCTAACAATTGCTCATTGGCTTTGGATAGTTCCGCCGTGCGAATCTGGACAAGGTCTTCGAGATGCCGGTGATATTGTCGCATGTCTTCTTCGGCGCCGTCGCCCCTGGCAATACGAATGCCGTACAGGTTGACATATTCAGCATCTGCAACAGGCGCGATTATGAGCGAGTAGATTCCATCCCCACAGGAAACCTCAAGGTCTTCATTTGAGCCGCTCTTAAGTGCCCGCCGAATGTACCGATTCCAATGCTTCGGTGCGCCCGAGCCGACTTCGCAGCCCAATTCCCTCAACAATTCCCCGCCGGCGGGATTGGCATACTGGATTGTGCCTTCTTTGCTGATGCGCAGGACAGGATTGGGATTTTCCAAAGGAAATCTCGCCAAGGCCTCCGCCTCTTTGCGCTCAGTGATATCACGCCAGGCAGCCGCAAAACCGTCACCAAGCTTTACAACCCTGATATCGAATGCCCTGATAAGATGCTTTTTTTTATAAACGTCCTCGTAGATTAGGGATTCTTCCACAAGTGGCTTATCCCTTTCTACCACCTGGCAGTACATGTCAAAAAGCCCCGTTTCTCGATGAGCCGGCAGCAATTCGAGAAGTCGCTTACCAATCTGCTCCTCTTTGGCCATATGGTTGTTTACGCAAGCTGCCTTGTTTACATATTCGATTCGGAAGTCTACAATGCCGCCTGATTCATCACGGATGGCAGTGTAAATACCAAAACAATCCAGCATGTTCTCAACCGAAGTTCGAAACCGCTCCTCGCTTTCCCGCAGCGCCTCCTCTGCACGCTTGTGCTCGGTGATATCACGGTTCAGACCTATTATCCCGATGATATTGCCATCCTCATCGCGCCAGGGCACTTTTGTGCTCAGGTGCCATTGCACTCGGCCGGAGTCATCTTTGTAACACACTTCCTGATTGATAATGCCTTTTCCGGTTCGCATGATTTCCAATTCCTGGGCGCGGTATTGTTCCGCAGCTTCGGGCTGCAGAAAATCAAAAGCTGTTTTGCCTATCACCGCTTGTGGGCTCTCGGCCCCTAAATGACGGGCACAGCCGATGTTGGCGAACACAAAGGCGCTATTAATGTATTTCACGAAGATGCGGTCGGGCAGATTATCCACCAGGGCACGCAGCAAATTACGTTCGTCGGCAAGCTTTTCCTCCACCCGCTTGCGCTCGGTGATATCACGTGCTGCCGCATAAACAATACCATTTACAGAAGGGGTTGCCTGCCATTCCAATATTCTATATGAACCATCTTTGTGTTTATATCGATTTACAAAATTTGCTACAGGACCGCCTTTTAACTGCCTTGCCACCTCTTTGTTTGTAGATTCCACATCATCCGGATGAACGAGTTTGGCCCAGCCCATCTTAAGAATCTCTTCTTGCGTATAACCCAGAACTCTTTGGCAAGAGGGACTGACTTTAAGGAATCCTCCTTCAGGAGTGCAAACACATATCATATCCGGAGAGAGGTTAAATATGTTCTCTAATTCCTCTTCCGCCTGCTTGCGCTCCGTGATGTCCGAGACCACATGTACTGCCCCTGTCAATTTGCCATCGTCATCCAGCAGCGGGTCAACGGTAACTTGAAACCACTTCTCGCCAACGCTTAGCTCCATCTGCTCGCGCTTCAGTGAACTGCGCATCCGCACGAAAGGACAGCCATCCAGAGGTATTGGGGAGCCGTGTACTATTTGGCAACAATTTTGGCCGACGAATTCTTCCGGTATCCCGGAGAAAAACTTACCCATTGACTGATTGCACTGCAGAATCTTCGCATCGTTATCAAGAAGACACACCGCGTCCATTATCCCGTCAAAGGTTGTCTGCCACTGCTGCGCCGACTGGCGCAGGGCTTTGTCCATCTTATGCTTGTAAAGAGCCATCTCGATATTAGTGTGCAATTGTTTCTCATCGAATGGTTTGGTGATGTAACCAAAGGGCTCGGTTATCTTGGCCCGCTCTATTGTCTCGCTATCCGTATAAGCGGTAAGATATACCACGGGGATATCGAAACGGTCGTGGATTTGCTTCGCAGCGGCTATGCCGTCCATATCTCCTTTCAATACTATATCCATCAGTACCAAATCCGGTTTCATCTCGGCCGTTTTTTGAATGGCTTCGAGGCCGGCTGAAGCAATACCGGCAGCATCATATCCATAGCTTTTCAGCGAAAGCTGTATAGCCTTGGCGACAATGGCTTCATCTTCAACAATCAGTATCTTAGCTTTTGCCATTTTATTCCCCCCCCTGATTGTTGTTCGGGCCGGCAAATGTAATCTTAAAAGTCGCTCCCTTCTTAGTATCAACCTCTATTGAGCCGCCTAATTGTTCGGTTAACATAATTATCAACTGCATACCTAACGATTTGGTTTTTTTAAAGTCCAGACCCTTTGGCAGTCCAACGCCGTCATCTTTTACGGTCAAGGTAAGCTTGCCGGCTTCGGCCGAACGAAGCCCTATGTAAATTTGGCCTTTTCTGCCCTTTGGAAAGGCATGTTTCAGGGAATTTGAAACGAGTTCATTGATAATCAAGCCGCAGGGAATTGCTGCATTGACATCCAGTAAAATATCTTTGATATCTATCCTGAATCGAATCCCATTACCAATCCCATGAAGGCTAAGCAGATAACCTGTCATGCTGCGTACGTATTCGGCAAAATCAATCCTGGCTAAATCCTTCGATTCGTACAATTTTTCGTGTACCAGCGCCATCGACCTGATACGGTTCTGGCTGTCGGCAAACACCTTCAATGTGTGCCTATTCTTTATGAGTCCGGATTGAAGACTCAGAATACTCGATATTATCTGCATATTATTCTTGACCCGATGGTGAATTTCTTTTAGGAGCACCTCCTTTTCTCTAAGCGATGCTGCAATTCTCTCTTCCGCATGCGTACGCTCAGCAACATCGGCCTGTAATTGTTGGTTAGCGGCCCTTAACTGCTGCTCACCCGCCATTAACTGTTGGTTAGCGGTTTTGAGTTGCTGTCCGCTCGCCTGCAACTGTTGAATGGCGGCTTTGAGTTGCTGCTCACTCGCTATTAACTGTTGGTTCGCGGCTCTAAGCTGTTGATTAGCGGCTCGTCGTTCTTCCTCTGCCCGTTTATGCTCAATGACTTTGCCCAATCGTTCTGCAAGGGAGTTTATCAGATTCCTCTCTTCGGTCAGGAACGGCCCTTCGTCTAATTCGGGCATCTTCCTGCCATAATAAATCTCTATCGTACCCGCCTTTTTGCCAAGCACCTTAACATCCGCTGACTGGACCCAGTTGGTTTTTTTGAAGTTGGGTGTTTTGAACCGTCGGCCTTCAAAGACCACTTGGGCGCGTGTAATATCAGGATATTGCCAGGCGGGCGGTATGAGTTCGGCCAGACCCTCGAAAATCTGTTCTAACGTTATATCCGGCTGCTCGACAAGCCGGCTCAGGCCGTAGAGGCAATTAAGCTCCTTTACCCGCTCTCCCAGGTCAAGGTTGAACCTGCGCAGCTCTTCTTCATTTGCTTTAAGCTGCTGATTGGCGGCCCTTAGCTGTTGATCGCTCGCCTGCAACTGCTGAATGGCGGCTCTAAGCTGCTGTTCATTCTTTATGCGCTCGCGTATAAAGCGGCCAAAAGATATACCGACCAACACCGCAAGAGTTGCACAGACGATTATCAAAACAATCTGTACGATTCGGAATTTTCTTAAATCCGCTCTTATTACTCTCTGAAGTTCGGTTTCCACCTGGTCGGCCATTGTCATGACCTCGGCAAAGACATTGTGATATCTCCGCTCAATCTCACTGTTTAGGGGGGAGTCTTGGGGAGTCTCGTATCTCTTGACCGCAATGTCGCGGAATTCGGCTAACTTGGCCACAAGAGTTTGGATTTCGCGGCGAAGTTTGACATCCTCAAGTGGAATAAACACACCTTCGGCACTTTTGCCGCCTGTGAGCATGGCTTGTGCATACCATTCGGCGCTATACTGCAGCTTCCAGATTTCGTTGATGTCCATGGCCCTTTCACCGCTTATCATTTCTTCAAGCCACAGATGAGCCTGAGCTGTCTCAAGCCTGATTTCCATCGTGGCGTCTATAAGCGGCGTGTGTTTCGCAGCCATACGACTGCCGGTGTTAAGGATGTAGCCCATTGAACATATCACTACTACTGCGAAGAACACCACAAGCACGTACATCAACCATACTGAACCGACCCTGTGGCTTTTGTCGTTCGCCGCCCCCCGTTTCTGCTGTCCCTTGGCCGGCGAACCGTGTTTGGATACTCCTTTTGCTCTGTGGGCATCTCTGGCCATAACCAATTCTGCCTCCGGATTACCTGTGCTCCCGTTTGAAAATAGTACTCAGGCCCCCGGCCTGACAGTTTTCTCTTTCCAAAGCTCGCCCGAGCAAACTCCAAAGAAGCATCGCAAGTTATGAGCATACTATACCACAGATGCAGAAAAGCAAGAAAATCTCCCCCGGATTGCAGATTTTTTTACCCCTCAACCAACGCAATACGCATCACGCTTCACGCATCACGATTACCTCACCTCCCATATTCCCCCGCATGAACATCACAAAGCCAAAGAAAGCAATGCCACTGCCGATTCTTTACCAACGTATGTTCAATACGTTCATCGCTTTTTGCAAATTTTTTGATCCCTCAACTGATCGAATTGGCCACGCCCAATACGTCCACCATCTCTGCTACATCATGTACCCGCACAACCGAAACCCCCGCCGCGGCGGTCAGAATGGTGTCCAACCGCTCATGACCGCAAAGATAACTGCGATTATCGCAAGAAAAATAATCATCTCTAACATCGCCAGGCCTTTGGGATAAGAATGCTTTATGTTTCTCATGGTTAGCTCACTACTTTGATTCCACATAAATTTCTCATAATCCCATACTGCTATGGTCGCAGTGACCTTGTGTTTAGTATCGCAGCCCAACCGTCATTGTTGGCTCCCTGATAAACAACCAGAGAACGATTGCCGGTGGGCTCATATATCCTTGCAATAGTGGGTGTCTTTCCTCCAATCGGATCAAACTCAGCCTGTAAACCTGAAGTAATGGTCCAATCGTCCGTATCAACGGTAAATACATTAGTCCACGCATCGACTGACGGCCCTTCATAAACACAAACATAAGAGTTACCCGTTAGCTGCGCCAAGTCAGGAGTTATAGCTTTGGACAAATCATAATTTAGAACCGGCCCCTTGGAAATGTTGTTTAAGATACTTACGATCAATACGACCGCATAGCCGTTGTCATTCCAACCTGAGTATGCACAAAGAAAATGTCTAAGATCAATCTGAATTAGTGCGGGTGTTTGTCCGTTTGTTGAATCATACTCGAATTCAGATGCCTTTTGTATTTCATAGGTGCCTGCATTTACTTCCAGAACGACTGCCCAGCCGTCATTTTGTGGGCCTTCATAAACACACAGGTAACGTGTATCTTCGATCCCGGATATAGCTGGAGTGTTGCAAGACTTGGTCTCGAATTCGAAGGTACTTACAACGCTTACAGTGTCGCTTGCCGTATCGACCTCAAATACTACTGCATAGCCGCGGTTACCTGCCCCCTGGTAAACACAGAGAAAGTGGGTGGCGTCAACTTCAGTAAGGGCGGGAAATTTCCCTCCTGTAGGCGCAAACTCCAAAGGAGCTCCTCGTGACACTGTCCAATCGGTTTCATTTACTTTCAAGATGACCGCAAAGCCATCATCATTATTTCCATTGTAGGTGCACAAATAGTGCTCATCATCGATTTTAGCCAATGCGGTCTGGTCCCCCTTATACGTGTCATACTCAAAGGGCGTTTCCCTGTTCACCGTCCAGTCGGTGGTATTTACTGTTACGACAACCGACCATCCGTCTTCACCGGGCCCGGCATAGGCACACAGGTAATGGGTATTGTCTATCTGCGCCAGATTCGGGTTCTGTCCAAGGACCACATTGAACTCAAGAGGTGAGTCAGGCTCTACATAGACTGGGGGAAGGTTGCTATCGTAACTTGATCGAAGATAAGCGGAAGCAGTAAAGGTCTGGTCCTGGCCCGGGCCGGCGTTGGTCAGGGTAGCTTCCACTCTTACGCACCGGATATCGCCGACAGTTGTTATGGGAGTATCCAAGTCCTGGGCATCGTAACAGGTAAACTGCAGTTGGCTGACCGGGCCGGCTAAATCGGAAAGGTTTCCAACAGGGCCGAATTCGACGATGTTATCAGCACCAATCTCATATCGATAGGTGACTGAATCATTACCTTCGAACTCTATATAGCCGGTAGTGTCAGCCGGATCGCTGACTGCTGTTATCTGAATTGCCTTTGAGAGATTACGGTTCAAATAGCTTACCAGGATTCTGCCGTTTTGGATTGCCTCGGCAGTAGCGCGCTTTGAGGCCCAACTGTTTTGGATGTTTTTGAACTGGGGCAATACGACCGCAAAGATGACTGCGATTATCGCAAGAGATATTATCATCTCCAACATTGTCAGTGCTTTAGAGCAGGATCGTTGTGCGTCTCCCATAATGGCCCCCCATCGAGATTCTGCACGGTTTTGTTATATTTTCATTTTGGCTTACGACAGCAACTCAGTACCACCTTTTGTCATAAACACACAATAGGTTATTTCGTCACGTAAACTTAAAAAACAACCTTACAGCCCCCAATACGCTGCTAAATTCTTACTCTTCCTTCTCAACTATTAATAATATCGGCACAATTGCCAGTGCACTGTACTTCGCATCGAGTATCCAGCATTTGGTTTTGCTCATTTGAATTTTGACATTAGGAATTTTTTAGGATTTAGAGCTTAGGATTTAGGATTTCTCGCGGCCTCCGCTCTCGAGTATCCAGCATCTGATAAAATCCATCCCGACTTGTCGGGAGTCCACATTCGATGTTGAACGTTGAGTTTATCCTGAGCTTGCCGAAGGAATGTTCAAAGTTTTCCCTCCTCTGTACCTCTGCCCGCTTTCGCTGGCTTCAAAAAAGGAGTATTGAAAAATGCTCCTGCGGACGCAGGCGGCAGCTTATGAGAAGTAAAAAGGGGTCAGGAACCTTTTCGGCTGGCTTCACCCTGGCTGGCGCCGCCAGACACCGGCCAAAGTTCACAAGCCGCGTCGAGGCTCGCATAGTAAGCGGTTTTTGACTTTGACCGAACAGCGATTTATAAAATCGCACGGTGAAGCCAAATCAGCGTTAATCTGCGCCTAAAAATTTTCGTGCCTGAAGGCACCTCCCAGTTTTAATCATTTGAATTTAGATATTTGTATTTGTTTAGGATTTAGAGCTTAGGATTTAGGATTTCTCTCTGTGTCCTCTGTGGCCAATCGGCTTCTTATCTGATTGCTCTGGCCACCTTAAGTACATCCACCATTTCCGCCACATCATGCACCCGCACAACCGACACGCCCGCCGCCGCCGCTAATGCCACCGTCGCCGCCGTGCCGAATATCCGCTCAGCCGGCCCTTTTTTGCCGGTAAGCTCGCCGATGAACCGCTTCCTGCTGGTGCCGACTAACACGCGGTAGCCGCTTGCTACGAATCCGTCCAAATTCCGCAAAAGCTCAAGATTATGCTCGCCTGTTTTGCCAAAGCCGATACCCGGGTCGATGAAGATCATATTCTTTGCAATGCCAAACCCCTCCGCCCGCTTCGCCCTGCTTATAAGGTAATCCAGCACCTCGCTAACCACATCATCATATTTCGGCTCGGCCTGCATCGTCGCAGGCCGACCCTGCATATGCATCAGCACGACCGGCACCTGCTTTTCGGCGGCCAACTTAGCCATATCATCATCGGCTAATGCGGTAATATCGTTTATCATGCCCGCCCCTGCCTCCAGGGCCGCCCTTGCAACCACCGCATCTGTCGTATCGATGCTAATTGGAATATCAGTTTTCCCGACTAATTGCTTAATCACCCCCACCGCCCTTTCAATCTGCTCGCTACTGCCCACCGGCTCCGAACCCGGCCGCGAAGATTCCGCACCCACGTCGATTATCGCAGCACCCGCATCCGCCATATATTCACCATGCGCAATAGCCTTGTCTGCGTCAAGAAACTCGCCGCCGTCGCTGAACGAGTCCGGCGTAACGTTCAAAACCCCCATCGCAACGCAGCCCGCAGAAAAGTCCAGCCTGCCGCCCGGCCACTCCAATATGTCGCTTTTGCTCATATCACACACCAAATCCAATGCCCTTCAGTTTTGCCGCTAACGAATCACACGGCTGCGTAAAAACAATCTGCGTATTTCCAAATTCCCTTCGCACGGCGTAATCCGCCCGCAAATCACCGAACCACTTTGCCCTTTGCTCAGGCGGCACAATCAATATTTCCCTCATGTTAAAATCATCGCGGTTGATAACATAAATCTGCTGCACCGTATCTGCGATTATATCCTGCTCGGTGCTTGTAGCCGGGTCAATCGTAATTTGCGGTGTTTCGGGCTCCGGCAGAAAGTCATCAGCCGTATATTTCGGCTCAACATTAAAAAATTCACAAGCCGCTTCATATACCGTTATTAGTCCTGCGACTTTGCCGTCGAGTGAGTAGCCCCCGATATGCGGCGTAGATAATTCGGCCTTTAGAATCAGTTCATTATCAACGTTCGGTTCATTCTCCCAAACATCGAGGACCGCACCAGCCAATTTGTGGCTCTTTATTGCGCTCTTTATTGCGCTCTTTAAGGCCCCCGTATCGGCGACGCCGCCGCGAGCGGTGTTAATAAAGAATGCACTATCTTTCAATGAATTGAAAAACGCTTCATCAGCTAAGTGAAATGTCTTATCAACGCCCTCAAATGTCAACGGTGTGTGCATGGTTATAAAATCACAGTCGCAAAGCTCATCCAGCCGCAGGTATTTTGCCTCGTGCGACTGCCGGCCCAAAGGCGGGTCGTTGATTAAGATGTCCATGCCGAGGGCGCGGGTCTTAGCTGCTACCTTGCTGCCGATATGGCCTGCGCCGATTATACCGATTGATTTCCCTTCTAATTGGAACTTATGCTTTTTTGCAACAGCCAACAGGGCACAGATGACATATTCGGCGACACAGTTTGCGTTCGAGCCGGGTGCGTATGCAAAGCCGATTTGCCTGCTCGCTACAAAATCAGTATTGACATGTTCGAAGCCGCTTGTAGCCGAGGCGACAAACTTTACTCTGCTTTCTTCAAGCAGGGGCCCGTTGACTCTTGTTACGCTTCGCACTAACAGGATATCGGCGTCGCGCACGGCATCAGCGGTAATCTCGCCGGCAGGCATAGCCGTTACATCGCCAAACGACGAAAAACACTCTTCGACAAACGGTATATTCGCATCAGCAATTATTTTCATAATCGGCTAATAGTATATAGCCAATGGTATTTAGTATGTAGCATTTTGTATTTATTTCACCGCCGCCGCCGGCGTGGTTTATCCAGCACTAAATTGGCTTGTCCCGCATTTACTTTGTTTATCCCGCACCAAAATGTTTGGTGCTGGGTTCGAAAAGTAAGTGCGGGGTTAGTGCTGTGGCATACTCCTTCGGCCGGGCAAGTTTAGAACAAGTCTTTGAATTGCGAAAATACTGAGCAAATGAATTTCCACAGCAACTGACAAGAGGTATTTGAAACGGGGCGAGAGTTTTTGGTTTTGTATGAAAAAAAGAAAGGTAATCGCGGGGGATCTCACCATTTCCTTTGCCCACAGGCAGATAGCATGGTTAGTCGGTGGTAACTGCGGCCCTGAATTTTTTGGAAGGAGGTAGAGTTATTCGCATAACTTTTTCCGAGTCCACTTCCCCAGCGATTACCCTTAGCCTTGCAATGCAGCACATTCGATTTGTGTGCTGCGTAATCACAATCAAATTATCTTTTATATCAGTTGTCTGTTTCCTCCATAAACAACACTTTACTCATATAGTTAGTTCAAGCCGGCACCGGATGCCGGAGTTATTTCAGATTCGGATTTTATCAGGTCGAGTCCTCGCCGGTAATATCCGGTTGGCCGCTGTCGGGCTCGGGGTCTTCAATCGGTTTTGGTTTTAATTTCTTTAGTTTTTCGGTGTCGGCATGTAACTGAATATATCCACAGGCTGCACAAACACGTGCGTCAGTCGGTACCATGGCTTCGGTGAGGGTCCAGAATCGGGGTTTATCAGGTCTGAAATATAATCTGCCGGCTCCGCGAAGCCTTCCGGCGATAAGGACACTGTGGCCGCAGGCGGCGCATCTGGCTGCAGCTATCTCGGCCTCCTTGAGTCCGGTTGTCTTTTCGATAATGGCATCAAGACCCTCCTGTGAGAACCTGGTCGAGCCGCCAACCTTGTAGAAAGACAAAGTCCCTTCTTTCATCCAGCGGAAGATTGTGGGCTGACTTACACCGAGATATTTAGCGGCATCGCGAACGCTGAACCACTGGTTGCGGCGCTCGTTGGCTTGGTCGTTAGTAAAACGGCCGTCTTCGGTCATCACGTGCCCTCTTGTGGTTGCAACCATAATATACTCTCAATAAATCTCACCGACTTCCATGCACTCTTATATACTATCACATTGTCGGGAGAAGTCAAGAGTAAAAAAAAATATTTTTCCATAATCCACCTTATTATCGGCCTTAAAGGGGGTGATGATGAATATTTTTGTGTAATGGCTGATATTATCGGCCTCAAATTGAGTATAAATCCCATCTTGACAAAGGTTGTTTGAATTGTTACAATGATGACGAATTACAGGAAGGTTCAAATTTTCAAGGCTACTAAATAAGCGCTAAGGCCATTCGTAAGTAAATGGAGTTGCCGAGGAACGGCTGACAGATTTAGTGTAGAGTTGTTAGCTTTTAGTTGAGTGAGGAGTGATGGATATGCGAGGAGCAGAGGGTTTCACTTTAATCGAAGTTCTCGCTGTGTTAATAATAATTGGCACAGTAACAGCCGTGTCTTGCATGGCTATACCCATATTTTAAGTTTAACGAGTTGCCTTGACCATACGTTGTGTGCCTATCATCTCTTGCGCATTTTTAGCGGTTATTTTGCGCTAAAATTAGTGATTCGTGATGCGTATTGCGTATCGAGTATCCAGCATCCAGTATCGAGTTTGCCACAGAGAAAAAACACAGAGTTTCTTAGACGCTGATTAACACAGTTTCTTAATGAGTTTCTTAGACACGGATTAACACGGATTCACACAGATTTTATTTCCCCGCGGAGAACACTGAAAACGCAGAGATTCTTAGACGCGGATTGCGCAGAAGACGCAGAAAAGTTGTCAATCTGAGCGAAGTAGTAAGCGATTCCACTATTTTTCTATTGCGTAAAACCATTTTTATGGTAAACTATTTGGCATAATGGCACAGAATTCCAAAATTGAGTGGACTCAATGCACATGGAATCCGGTAACCGGCTGTACGAAAATCAGCACCGGTTGTAAAAATTGCTATGCCCAGCGCATGGCCCTACGCTTGAAAGCAATGGGCCAGCCGAATTATCGTAATGGCTTTGGCATAACAGAACACCCTCACGTTTTACAATTGCCCCTCCGTTGGAAACGACCTCGCACAATATTTGTAAACTCCATGAGCGATCTGTTTCATAAGGCCGTCGGCGTTGACTTCATCTCGCAAATTTTTGACGTTATGCATCGTGCACACCAACACCGGTTCCAGGTCCTTACCAAACGTTCGGCCCGTTTGCTTCAACTAAGCTATAAGCTCGACTGGCCGGAAAATGTCCTGATGGGTGTCACCGTTGAAACAGATGACTACACTTTTCGCATTGACGACTTGAGACAAACCTCAGCAGCCGTCAAGTTCCTGTCTTTAGAGCCATTGTTAGGGCCTATACCCGACCTTGATCTTACAGGCATTGACTGGGTCATTGTAGGCGGTGAATCCGGCCCGGGTGCAAGACCTATTCGGCACGAGTGGGTTACCGATATCCGGGATCAGTGCCTGGCTGCGAACGTTCCTTTCTTCTTCAAACAATGGGGCGGAGTAAATAAGAAAAAAACCGGACGTACGCTTGAAGGTCGAACATGGGGCCAGGTGCCCCAGGTATCAAGCCTACGAGAATTAAGCTATGTTTAAAGTTCCCCGATTGTCATCCTGTCCACTTAGCCCATCGAGTTTTTATCATGATCAAACGAGACCTTTAGTGGCGATCAAGAGAGGCGATTTGCCGATTTTTTGAAGCCACGGAACTATCAAAAAATCGGGGTAAAGGTGATTATTGACATTTCTCCAGAGTAGTGTTATCCTGAATTTTATTGTATAGAGATTCTCAGATTGAAATGGGCGTTTTTAAACTGTTAGCGAAGGTGAAATCATGTTTAAGAGCATAAAAATAAATAATCTCAGGGCTATAAAGGAATTAGAGATTAACAATCTTGGACAGGTCAATCTTTTGGTCGGCCAAAACAATTGTGGAAAGACAACAATATTAGAAGCTCTGTTTTTTCTGATAGGTGCTACGAATCCAAAGCTACCGATTAATGCAAATTCCTTCAGAGGCCTTCCCTTCCTTCATAATCAATTGTGGCCAACCTTTTTTTACAATCTGGACTCAAACTCAAGTATTAGCATTTCTGGTCTTCTTCGTGAAAACGATGAAAGGCAAGACTTGACTATACGTGCCAAAATACAAGAGGGAACGATGGTTGAACCTGTTGTTTCAAACACCTCATCTTCCTTGGAAGCCAGTGATTCTGTTCCATCCTTTGTCCCTAATGGTCTCGAATTATTCTATACAAGCTCAAAAGATAACACGGAAAAAACAGCTACAAAGGTTTTCATAAAAGGTAATGACCTTATTGCAGAAGGTACAAAGGAACGCTTTCCAAGGGGAATCTTTGTCAGTTCAGGAGCTCTGACCGATTGGAGGCCGAGGTTTGCTGTGGTCCAGCGCAAAAAACAGGTATTGGAGGTACTATCTTTATTGAAGGAGATTGAACCCCAGATATCAGATCTCAGGTTAAATGAAATTGGTTTGCTGGAAGCTGATATTAATCTTACCGCGCTTATTCCCATTAATCTGATGGGTGGTGGCATTATAAAAATGTTATCTGTTTCCCTTGCGATGCTCGATTCCAAAGACGGCATCGTTTTGATTGATGAGATTGAAAACGGTCTTCATCACTCTGCACAACAAAAGCTATGGAAAGCAATCTTTAGTTGGGCCCAAAACCTCAACGTCCAAGTCTTTGCAACCACTCATTCTGATGAGTGTATCAGGGCCTTTAAGGACTCGGTAGATAGCACATTGTTTGAGTCAGAAGCAAAACTCTTCCGTATTGAGAGGAAGGATGAGAAGTTTAGAGCGGTTGAGTATACTAAAGATATCCTTGCTGAGTCGCTAGAGAGTAAGTGGGAGGTCAGGTAATGCCCAATTCGGACGATGGACTTTCTCCAATAGAGTCACGAAAGGTATTGCTCGGTGAGGGCAAGGATGAAGTAAACTTCTTAGGTGCACTTCTGCGACATATGAATATCTTAGACGTACATATTGATGAAGGTGGTGGCAAAAACCGATTTCCAGAAAAACTCGTCGCCCTTAAAAAAGCCAGAGGTTTTTTTGGTCCTAGTGATTCATGCTTTGTTAGCCATTTTGCTGTCATCCGTGATAAAAATGGGGATGATGCATTTAGAAGCGTTGCGAACACCCTCAAAAAGGAAGGCTTTACTCCGCCGCCAAAGCCAGGGACATTTTCGGATGCGAATCCTAAGGTTGGGATTTTTATTATGCCGGGGGAGACAATTGAAGGTACGATGCTTGAGGACTTGTGCCTGGAGACCGTGAAAGAACAACCTGCGATGAAGTGTGTTGAAGAATTTTCCTCTTGTGTTTCTTCATTAGATTCTCCGCCAAAGAATATTTCCAAAGCAAAGGCACAAGTTTTTAAAGCACAAGTGTTTCTTGCAACACAACCTGATTTCGTGGATTCAGTGGGCTTAGGGGCTCAAAAGGGGTATTGGGATTTTGAGTCTCCGTTTCTTACTGAATTAAAGGCTTTTCTCAGTCACTTGAAATAGCCAGTATATCATTACCGTCCAGCCACTTCTTCTTCATCCTCATGACCCCCAGTCATGCGCGCTTTTTCAAATGAATTTTCCCCATAAAACAGCTTTTCACATCGCTTCCGCGCGCCAAAAAAATCCCCAAAAAGTTTTCTTTTATTCATCCCCATTTTTAGCGCGGAGTTTCGCACGAGAACAAGGCTTTTTATCTTAAATAACCATTTAATTTTAGCGCGGAGTTTTTCGCAAGTACAAGGCGTCTGCCTGCTGCCGCACGGAGGCGTACAGTTGTACATCGAGTACGTGCAGTCAGGCAAAGACAACACAGTAATTGCGGAAAACCACCGCTCAAAATACCGGATGGGGCATGTCCACATAACACCAAACGCGCTTGCACTATCTTGCTATTCGCAAAAAAAATAAAATTTTTTATCTCCATTCTTCACAAGCACTTAGCGATTTTTGTCAACAGAAAAATCGGCGATTTTCGCACCAAACGCGCAAGTTTGTGCAAAGGGTGGAGGGACCGCTTTTTTTTAGTTGAAGTAAAAGTGTCATTCCCGCGAAGGCGGGAATCCAGAAAAATAGAGTTGAAAAAAACAGAAAAGGAGACAGAAATGAAGAAGGAAATGAAGAAAAGAACGTCGAACATTCAACGTTCAACGCTCAACCTCGAATGTGGAGCCGCTTCGCGGAGCTATTTAGTTGCTGGTATCCAGCATCGCTTGTCCGCCGAAGCCTCGTGCGAAGGCGGAAGCATCGGCGACGGGCCGAGAACACCGCCAGGGTGCAAAATTGCCGCTACAAAACGGATCGAACTAACATGGGGTAAGTATGCGGTAGTCGATGCCGCCGACTATGACCGGCTCTCTACATACAGATGGTGTGCGGTCAAAGAAGGCAGGAGCTGGTACGCCAAAACGTTTCGACGAGATGGTATGCCGCTGTCGATGCACCGTCTGGTTATCGGCGCTCCGAAGGGTCTTTTCGTTGACCACATCGACCATAACGGCCTGAATAATCGGAGGAGTAACCTGCGCCTCTGCACCAATCAACAAAACCAGCATAACAGACGCCCGAACCGGGGTGGCACGAGTAGGTATAAAGGGGTGTGCTTCACCAAAAGCACTAAGAAATTTCGTGCGTTCATCAACCATAACAAAAAACGGTTTCACCTCGGCTATTTTAAAAACGAAATCGACGCGGCGAAGGCATACGACTGCAAGGCCCGCGAACTCTTCGGGGAGTTCGCGTATCTGAACTTTCCGAACGAAGTTCGCGATGTGTGATGAGTGATGCGACGTACGCAATACGCGATACGCTTGGCGCAATACGAATAGGCAGTTCTTTTAAAAGTTAATAGCGACCAACACACCCGCCCTGTTTACCATGCCTGCCCTGAGCCTGTCGAATGGAGCGCAGTCGAATGGACCGCAGGGGAGGAGTTTCTTTTGTCAGCGGCCTCTCCATGACTGATGCCCTGGCCCACCGTCATCTTCTGCGGGCGTGGCCTGTTCGGGTTCGGGCTGTGAGCAGGTTTTGACGCCGAAGTACAGATATGAGAGTGTGATTATTATGTAGAACAACCATACGACGGGGAGCTGAATATCGGCTGCTCCAAGTATCGTCTTGACGATAATGGCAGGTGTGATTGCAACTGCGGCGAGTCGAACGAGAGAAATGTATGGGAGCTGCGCTTTGAGCGATGAGACGAACAGCATTCCTACAGCAGCATAAACAAGCACCTGGATAATTCTAAACAGGTACGAGCCGACAAGGGCCATGGGATATAGCACCGGAATTACAAGTTTCTTTAAGATGTTCAGCCAATTTGTTAACATGTCCCGATTCAGAGTAAACTCTTCTATTTCGGTCAAATTGAACGTTCGAGTTTCACTTGGGCTTTGTCTGTATATGATTTTATCCGCGGTGAGAAGCGCTAAGGCATCGATATCATCCAGGGAAGTTAATTGTCCGGTGGTGTCAATGGCTGCCAGTACATCGTCAGAGTCAGGGGCGTAGATGTAGTGAGGCTGAGGCACATCTGTTGAGGCAATACCATCTTTAATGGTTATGGTTGGGACCTGTAAAGTTATTTTTGGGGCTTCGGTCTCGACAAAGTTGTCAAGTCCCGAATTAAGTTCAATCATAGCCGGGATCCAACAGACGGCCAAAAGGAGGAACAAATAGCCGAGGCACGTCCCTTTCCAATTAAAGGCGACGTCTGTGTACAGGTCCTTTGAAAAAAATGCCAGTGCCGGTATGTGGAAGAATCGGTATCGCTTCATAGTGCATTCCTTCTGACAAGAATCTGGAGCGTTTACTGAAATTAGCTTTCACCAGCGTATTCGAGTTGTCAGGCCACGTCAATCACTATTTGGCTGTGTTGATGGCAGTGGCGGATTTTAGGAAGTAGAGCCAGGATGAGGCGATTTTTTGTTTGAGGATTGCAGAGGCGGCGTCGGCATAATGGTTCATCTGTTCATAATACTTGCGGCTCCGGGCGCATTGTTCGGCTGAGTCTTTGGTTACGTCGTCGGTTTTGAAGTCGATGATGATAAGGCCGGCGGGCGTTTCTATGATCATGTCCACTATGCCCTGAACGATTACGGTTTCGCCGGTTGATTCTGCGCCCAGTTGGGCGGCGTCTTGGGCAAAGGTGAAGGGCCATTCGCGCAGGATATTACCCTTGTGCTCTATAGCCAGTTTGCCGAGGTCGGAGAGGAAGAATTTTAGTATTGAATCGCAATCTATTCGGCTGGCCACTTCGGGTGAAATCTTATCTTCGCTTACGAGTTTTTCGGCGGTCGCCCGAACAGAGTCGATGGTGATATCGGCATCGAGGTCAAGATTTTGAATGACGAGGTGCGCAGCGGTGCCGACAAGCTTTGCGTCGGCCTTATCTATCGATACCGCCCCGGGCCGGCGGCTGAAGGCGTCAGCCAAATCGTCCGGCGCGAATTCGTCGCCGGCGTGAGTCAGCTTGCTGACGGATGTTTTGGCGGACAGTTTCGTTACATCATCGAACGGATATTCCCAATTCAAAGATTCGGTGACCCGGTCAAGAAGGTGTCGGGTCTGGTCGCTGAGTTTGGCGGTCCCGGGGGCAGGGAGTTTTAGCCTGGTGCGTTTTTGCCTCATGATTGTATCTGAGATTTTGTCCAGTTCGGCTAAGTCCAGGAGCCGGGCGCTGAATAAGTTGTCATCAATAGTTTTCTGAGCCGGCTCAAGCTCAAACAGATCGTGCAGTTTGGCGTGATTGGCGAGGGCGTAGAGGAGCCAGTCGAAGTGGCATTGGGCGGATTTTAGCTGCCAGTCTCTTACAGATTCAGCGGGAAGTGCGGCCGGTGCGGCAAGGATGTTTCGACAATTTGAGGCTTTCTTTGAAGCGGTCAGGATTAGCCTTTCCCTTGCGCGGGTGATTGCGACGTAGAGTATTCGCATCTCTTCTGCTAACATTGCATCGAGTTTTTTTTCTGCGATGACCTCGTGTGCGATGGCTGGGAGCTTGACGTTTGACTCTATGATTTGTAGGCCGAGGCCGCAATCGTCGTCGATGAGGCAGTCGCCGTAAGAATCTTTCTTGTTAAAGCGGCAGTTCAGCTCGGCGCCGAATACGACGGGAAACTCCAGGCCTTTGCTTTTGTGAATGCTCATGATTTGGACGGCGTTTTCGGTGATATTGTCGGGTTCGGCGGGAGACCAGTCGCGGCCGCTTTCGAGGAGTTTTTCGATGAATTCGACGAAGCGGGAGAGCGAGGTGGTCTGGGGGCCGGTTACGAAGTTTTCAAACTGGATGGCCCTTTCGTGGAGCTTCAGGAGGTTGGCTCTGCGTTGGGGGCCATTGGGCAGGGCCTGGACGAAAGAGATGAAAGCCGTGTCGCGATATATTTGCCAGAGGACCTCGGCGAGGGGGCGGCGGCGGGCGTTGAGCCGCCAGGTGTCGATTTGTGTGAGTACTTCGCCGAGCTTTTCGCGCAGGCGAGGGGCGGGGCCGGCTTGTGAAAAGGCGTGGGCACAATCATAGAAGCTTGGCCTAAGCTCACCGGCGGCAGAATCGCCGTATTTGCGAATCATGGCCAATTCGGTGTCGGTCAATTTGAAGAAGGCGCTTCGCAGGACGGCGGCAAGTTCGATATCCTGCTGAGGATTGTCGAGGACTTTCAGGAGCGAGATGCAGTCGGTGATTTCGGTGGCGGCGAAGTAGCCGGCCTGGCTTTGGCTTGTTACTGGTATGCCGGCAAGGGAGAGGGCCTCGACGTATTGGTTGGCTCGGTGGGCGGGGGAACGCATCAGGATGACAATGTCGCGATATTTGACGTCGCGGTACTCGCCGGTTTTCTTGTCGTATATTTTGAATTCGGCGGAGCCTGTCGGCGTGCCGACCATTTGGCTGATTCTGTTTGCGATGAAGGCGGCCTGTCGCTGGGTTGAGTTGATGATGCCGGCGGAGGCAGGGGTCGGGTCCTGGTCGAAATTGTTATCGCTTGTGCCGTCCTGCTCTTCGTTTAGGACATATAGCTCAACCAATGGTTTTTGGTCGGCAGTAGAATCGGTCGGCTTGTAATCGAATTCGGGCTTCAGGAATGTTTTTTCGTCGTAATCAACCAAAAATGAAGGTGCGGTCATTATCCGGCTAAAGACGGTATTGGCAAAATCGAGAACGGCTTTTCGTGAGCGGAAGTTGCCGCTCAGGTCCACGCGGACGGGGGCGGCCTGGAGTTCGGGGTTTTGGGCAGCGCGAGCGAGGCGGGCCAGGAAGATTTGCGGCTGGGCCTGGCGGAATGCATAGATGCTTTGCTTGATGTCGCCGACGACGAAGACGTTGTCGGGGCGGCTTATCCTGTCGAGGATGGCCTGCTGGACGGGATTGATGTCCTGGTATTCGTCCACAAAAATATATTTGAATTTTTCACGCAGGGCCGCTGCTGTAGAATCGGATTCGGTAAGAAGCTTGAGCATCTGATGTTCGAGGTCGGCGAAATCGAGGCAGTTGAGTTTGCTTTTGGCCTCGGTATAGCGTCGGTCAAACCTTTTGACAAGCTCAATCATTACTTTGGTCTGCAGACTCGCAGACGGTGCCACTATGTCTTCGTACTCAGGATTGATGAGCGCAAGGTCGGTGAGCCCCTGAAAAGTCTCCAAGGCTTTTTTTGCCGGGGCCTTGATCAAATCGGCTTCTTCGGAAGAGATATCTTTGGGCTTATTTATGAATTTGCGTTTTGCAAAATTTCGTATTGTTTGGGCGCAACGGTCGAGGTCATCTTTTTTCAGGTATTCGATGCAGTTGTTAATCGGCTCTAAGAAATCGGTTTCTATCTGGCTCGTCCAGTGGCCGGGGGGTGTAATTTCCTGGTCGAGCAATTGGGCGTATTCGAGTTGTGATTTGCACTGAGTGAGTTTGTTCAAAATGATTTGTTTTTGCTGCTTTGCAAGGCTGGAGGCCGAAAAGGCGGCAGCATCGGCCAGGGCAGAGGCTCTTGCGTACCAATCCTGGCGCCCGACAACGCTGTCGAGGAACCGGCTGCAGGCGATTATTCCATCGAGGAAATTCGAGGTTTGGCTCTGGATATTTCGGCCTTGCAAAAGTGTGCTAAGGCCCGGCGCAAGGGAACTATCCTGCCAGGCCTGGTCGATTATCTCGGTGAGGATCTCGAATTTGAGCAGGTTTTGCTCGTCTTCTTCGATGATGCGGAAGGTCGGGTCTATGTCGAGCTGGTGGAAGTTGTCGGTTATAGTCCTTTTGCAAAATGTGTGGACGGTGCTGATGTGGGCGGCGTCGAGGGTGAGCAGTTGGCGGCGAAGATAGTTAGTGCGGTCCTTTTGGAATTGTGCGCGGAGGTTTTCGGCGATGCGGGACTGCATTTCGCCGGCGGCGGCATTTGTAAAGGTCAAGACGAGTATTTGCGAGATATTGGTTCGGTCGGCTGGGTCGGCCAGGATATTAGCACATCTTTCGGCGAGGACGGCGGTTTTGCCGGTTCCGGCTGATGCGGTGACGAGGATGTCTTTGCCGGCTGAGGTGATTGCCAGTTTCTGTTGGGTTGTCCATTTAATCATTTTATATCAAAACCTTTGCCCTCAACGTTGCGGGAGACTTTTTACGACATAGCTTGTTACAGTTTCCCGCTATATATTCTGTTTCCAATGTCCTGATGCATTGCCTACATTTTTTTCCGGCAGTTATTCCAGTTTTTCCTGACCGTTATTGTACTGGGATGATTCGGCCCTAAACTGTTTTCAAAAATCGCCAGAGCCCGTTTGTACATCGGCTCGGCCTCGGAAAGACGATTCGTAGCCTTATACAACCCCGCCAAGTTGTTTAGGCGAATGGCCACGTTCGGATGGTCCGGGCCGAAGGAATCCTCATCGATATTCAGTGCACGTTTCATCAGCGGCTCGGCCTCGGAAAGACGATCCGTGGCCTGATACAACTGCGCCAGGTTGTTTAAAGCCGTCGCAATATTGGGATGATCTTTACCCAAAGATTTTTCAAATATCTCTACCACCCGTTTCATCAGCGGCTCGGCCTCCGCCAGACGATTCGTAGCCTTATGCAACGCCGCCAGGTTGTTTAATGCTGTGGCCACTTTCGGATGGAACTTGCCTAAACTGGCTTCATCGATTGCCAGCGCACGCTTCATCAGCGGCTCGGCCTCGGAAAGACGATTCGTCGCCTGATACAACTGCGCCAGGTTGTTTAATCGGATGGCCACATTCGGATGGTGTTTGCCTAAACCAGCCTCATCAATCGCCAGCGCGCGCTCCATCAGGGACTCGGCCTCGGAAAGCCGATTCGTATCCTGATACAACTGAGCCAGGTTGTTTAATCTGGTGGCCACTGTTGGATGGTCCGGGCCGAAACTGGCTTCATCGATCGCCAGAGCCCGCTTCATCAACGGCTCGGCCTCGGAAAGACGATTCGTGGCCTTATACAACAGCGCCAGGTTGTTTAATCGGATGGACACCTTCGGGTGGAGCTTGCCTAAACTGGCTTCATCAATTGCCAGCGCCCGTTTGTACATCGGCTCGGCCTCGGAAAGGCGATTCGTGGCCTTATACAACAGCGCCAGGTTGTTTAAAGCCGTCGCAACCTTGGGGTGATCTTTACCAAAAGCTTTTTCAACTATCTCTACCACCCGTTTCATCAGCGGCTCGGCCTCGGAAAGCCGATTCGTAGCCCTGTACAACGACGCCAGGTTGTTTAAAGCCCCGGCATAATTGGGTAACGGTTCACCGCCAGGATTTTCTAATATCTCTACCACCCGTTTCATCAGGGGCTCGGCCTCGGAAAGCCGATTCGTAGCCTTATACAACATCGCCAGGTTGTTTAGATCTCTGGCAACATCCGGATGGAGCTTGCCTAAACCAGCTTCATCGATCGCCAGTGCTCGCTCCATCAGCGGCTCGGCCTCGGAAAGACGATTCGTCGTTTTATACAACTGCGCCAAGTTGTTTAAATCTCTGCCCACATTTGGGTGGTCCTTGCCGAAACTGGCTTCATCGATCGCCAGCGCCCGTTTATACAACGGCTCGGCCTCGGCCAAACGATTCGTAGTCTTATACAACAGCGCCAGGTTGTTTAAAGCCGTCGCAACATTGGGATGACCTTCACCCAAAGATTTTTCAAAAATCTCCACCACGCGTTCCATCAGCGGCTCGGCCTTCTCATACATGGCATTTTCGTAGTAAACCGTAGCCATATCGTTCAGTATCTGCGAATCATCGCCGGCAAGCGGCTTGAGTTTGTCGCACCATTGCAGGGCATCACGAGGCTTGCCGGCATAAGAGGCGTTTTGCATGCGTGCCGTGTATATCTTTGCCTGGGCCATATCCTTTTTCTCTTGTATGCTATCTAAGAATTGCTGTGTCTCGTCCAGAAGACAGTCGGCATTTTTGTTGTTGCCCTCGGCAATGGCCTTTAATGCCTGCGCATAAAGCCCATCGTCTTCGGTGATCAGCTTGGCCAGTTCTTTGGCCTCCTGCGTAGGCTGCGGGACTTGGGCTTCGTCTGCGGGTTCTGCCGATAATTGCGGATTAGCCAATTGCTCTTCGAGTTGCTTTATCTCTGCATCCTTATTTTTGATTATTTCTTTCGACTGCCCAAGTTGCATGTATGCTTTTTCGTTACGGTCAAGGATATTATCCGGTTCTATGCCTGTATGGATATCACCGCCGGCGATGTTGGCTGTATGTTTCTTGCCTTTCTGTTGGATCGTCGTTTGTTGTGTGGGAGAATAAGTCTTTTTGCTAAATATCCACTTGAATAATGCAAATAGTCCGCCACCAACAGTCACTACTGCTCCAAATATAGCGATTTGCCAAGGCTCACTTAGATTCTTAAACCATTCTATAATTGTGTTCAACATTTTACAACGCCACCATCACTGTATTACTTTGCTGACCTTCGCCAGCCTTGTAGACGGCTATAACCCGATATTCGAGTTCTTTGCCCTTGGGCTGGTCAAGTAAAGTAATTTCCGAGAGTATCGCCGTTAGTTAGCATAACAAGGTAAGCGGGGTTAGTGGAAAAGTCAAGTGATTTTGCTGTTCCCCAGGGCTGCGCCCTGGGCTACATTATTACGCCCCATTGGGGCTTTTTGTAAACCCCGCCCAGCGGGCGGGGCTAAATATTAAACCCGGCAACATAAGAACCCCGCCCGGCGGGCGGAGCTAAATAAGCGTTACGATACGTTATCTACTAACTACAGACGCACCCCTTTCCGCCTGTTTTAGTACTTCTTCTTTTCCTGCGGGTGGGAGTGGATTGTAATGGTTTATCTGCCAGTCGAATTTGCAGACGGCCCTGTAGTCGCAATAACTGCAGGGTGA